>OGIW01000110.1_pt1 | contig 98236 bp, 103 predicted proteins | sample 1571921 | NCBI WGS metagenome assembly OGIW01 (sample SAMEA2582112, study PRJEB24529) | metagenome | biome: Human gut stool | place: China | collected 2011 | reverse complement strand
ACAAAAAAGAGAGCTGAGTAAAACATTTTTTTAAATGTTACTCAGCTTTTTTTATTTGTGAAAATTTCAAAATAGAAAACGATTTTAATAATGGGGGATTTAAAAGTGTTAATTTTTTCATAAATTTCCTTTCAGAAAATTATATGTTTTTTATAAAAATTTAAACAAATAAAAAAACTTTTAGATGTTTGTAAAGAATGACTATTGCCTTAAAATTTTGCAATTGAAAAAATAAAGTCTTTTTTATAAAATAAATCATATAAAACATATATAAAAAGATTGTTTTTTTCTTTTGATGAAATAAAATAGTATAGGAAAAGTTCAATAAACTCAACAGATGAAAATATATATATTTTTTTAATATATATTGAGAAAAATGGTACTATTTTAATTGTTTATGTTCTAAAAAATAAAAAAATGTTGACAAAATAAAAATAAAAAGTTATTATCAACTAATGAGCACGAGTACAATTTTAAATTTTAGATTAACATACAGTTAGTAAACGATATTTTCATAAATAAAAGTGGGAGGTTTATGATGAAAAAATTTGTTTTTGCAGCAATATTATCTGCATTAGTGTTAGGAGGATGTACTTCAACAGAGGTAAAGATGCCAGGTATAGAAAGAAAAATAACTTGGGAACATGCTGGTAATTTACCTGCACAAAAAGGATTTGAGAAAAATATAGGAACTGCTGGAGTATTATCAGGAGTTCTAGAAGAAAAATATGTAGTAGTTGGTGGAGGAGCAAATTTTCCATATGATACAGTATTAAATGGAGGAGCGAAGAAACTTTATTCTGATGTATATCTTTTGAAAGAAAAAGATGGAAAATTAGAAGTAGGAGAACATATTAATTTGAATAATGAAATTGGTTATGGAGCCTCAGTAACGGTTAAAGATGGAGTTTATTATATTGGAGGAGCAGCTACTACAGAAGCAGATAATGATATACTATTTTTAAGTATGAAAAAGGGAAAATTAAATGTAGAAAAAGTAGGAGATTTACCTTTCACTTTACAAAATGGAACAGCAGTGGAAAAAGATGGAAAACTATATGTTATAACTGGAAAACAAAATGGAAAAGCGACAAATAAAATGTATGAGTATGATATTGCAACAGGGCAGTCAAGAGAATTAGCACCTGTACCAGGAGCAACTACTAGAACACAAGCTGTATCTCAGATACTTGATGGTAAGTTATATGTATTCAGTGGAGGAGACGCAACTGCATATACTGATGGATATAAATATGATTTTATAACTAATGAATGGACTCCAGCTGCATCTGTAGAATTAAATGGAAAAGGAATATCTCTTCTTGGGGCATCTTCAGTAAAATTAAACGAGAAAGAGCTGATGGTAATTGGAGGATTTAATAAAGAGGTGTATGATAATGCAGTAGCCAACTTAGGTTCTTTAAAAGGAGAGGAGCTAGTAAAATTCAAAGCTGGATATTTTGGAGCAGATCCTGCTGAATTTAACTGGAATAGAGAAGTACTTATCTATAATTCAGATAGCGATTCATGGAAATCAATAGGGCAGTTACCATTTGATGCTCCATGTGGAGAAGGATTGGTTTTAGTTGGAAATAAGGTGTTCTCAATAAATGGGGAAATAAAACCAGGTGTAAGAACTGACAGAATGTATACAGGGATTATAATAAAAAAATAGTTGAAAATTTTAAGAAGAGGATCTAGTTAAGTGATAAAAAAGAAAAAAATTAGAAAATATTAATAAATTTTTTATTAAAAAATTTCTAAAATTGAATCTATTTTTTACTTAAATTTTCTCTTCTTTTTTTGTTGAAAAATATAAATATTTCTAATAAATAACCCATATAAGTTGGGATACACTAATGAATTCAGATTATATAAAGAACTTTTTGTTTTAAAATAGTATTAAAAAAACTTAAAAAAATCATTGACAAACTTAAGAATAAAAGTTATATTTATATTAATGAACACGAGAACATTTTTGAGGAAGGTGATTTTTATTATGATTACACAAAAGGAAATAGCAGAAAAATTGGGAATCAGCAGAACAACAGTTGCCAGAGCCATAAATGGAAGTTCACTAATAAAGGAAGAAACTAAAAATAAAATACTTGAATTGGTAAAAGAAATGAACTATGAGAAAAATTATATAGGAAGTTCTCTTGCTGGAAAAAGAGCAAAAAAAGTTTATTGTTTAGTTATCAATTCTAAAAATGTATTCTATACTCAGGAAATAATAAGAGGATTGTCAGAAGCAGAAAAAGAATTTAAAGCATATAATTATCAATTAGAAATAATAACTAGTGATATCAATGATCCAGAGAGTCAATTAGAAGAGCTAAAAAAAGTTCTTAAAGCAGGAGATATGGATGGATTAATAATCACACCTTTGGCTAAAGAGAAAGTTTATGAAATGTTAAAACCACATTTGGAAAAAACTAATGTGATTTCTTTAGGAATAAGACTTCATGAAGATATACCTCATGTAGGGCCTGACCATTTGAAACAGGGAAGAATAGCAGGAGGGATAATGAGTGCTCTTCTTAGAAAAGGAGAAAAACTTCTGATTGTAGATAATGGAGATGACAAAATATCTTCAAAATTGTATCTTGCTGGATTTTTGGAAAGAGTAAAGGAAACAGAAATAGATATACTAGGACCTTTAAAAGGAAATGGAATAGAAAAAAGTATAAAACTTTTACAGGAAGTTTGTGAAAAAGAAGAGATAAAAGGAATATATATAAATAGATATGCACAGGATATTTTTGAAAAATTATCTAAAAAAACACTGAATGATAAAATGATAGTGACAAATGGAATTGGAAAAAATATTAAAAGAATGATAAAGAATAAGATAATAACAGCAACAGTAATGGAAGAAATAGCAACTGAAGGATACAATGCTGGAAAAAAAATGTTTGATATTTTGTATAAAGAAGATATAAAAACAGGAAATTGGGAAATTTCAAAATCACATATTATCTTTTATGAGAACTTAAATGATTAAAAACATAAATTAAAAATAAATCAAAAACAGGAGGTTTCAATTTATGAAAAACACACTAAAAGTTTTAGGACTAGGAACAATGTTATTTGGAGTAATGACAACAGCAGCATTTGCGGCAGAATATAATTTAAAAATGGGAATGGTTCCAGGTACTGCATCTAATGAATATAAAGCAGCAGAATATTTTGCAAATAAAATAAAAGAAGAATCAAATGGAAGAATAGAGGTAGCACTTTTTCCAAATGGACAGCTGGGAGATGACAGAAGTATGCTTGAACAAGTTTCAGGAGGAGCTTTAGATTTCTCATTTACTGAGATTGGAAGATTTGCAATATTCTTTCCAGAGGCTGAAGTATATGTATTGCCTTACATGATCAAAGATTTTGACCACGTGCACAAAGCAACTTTTGATACTACATTTGGAAAAAATCTAATAAATAAAATACATGATGACTTGGGAATAACTATTTTATCACAAGCATATAATGGAACTAGACAAACTACTTCCAATAAAGCTATAAACTCAATTGAGGATATGAAGGGATTGAAATTAAGAGTTCCAAATGCAGCTTCTAACTTAAACTTTGCAAAATATAGTGGAGCAGCTCCTACACCGATGGCTTTCTCAGAAGTGTACCTTGCTCTTCAAACAAATTCAGTAGATGGACAGGAAAATCCATTGTCAGCAGTAAGAGCTCAAAAATTCTATGAAGTTCAGCCATATTTGGCAATGACTAATCATATATTAAATGACCAATTATATGTAATTGGAAATGAAACTTTAGAAAGTCTTCCTGAAGATCTTCAAAAAGTAGTTAAAAATGCAGCTGAGGAAGCAGCAGAATATCATACAAAATTATTCGTAGATGAAGAAGCTAGTTTGAAAGATTTCTTTGTAAAGAATGGGGTAAAAATAACTGAACCAAACTTGGATGATTTCAAAGCTAAAATGCAACCTGTTTATGACGAATTTATTAAGAAAAATGGAAAACTTGGTCAACAGGCGGTAGATGAAATAACAGCAGCTGGAAAGTAAATGTGTAATAAAGAGACAAGGTGGGAAAATAGATGAAAATTTTTAATAAATTAGAAGAATGGATAGGTGGGACACTTTTTGTCTGTATGTTTATAATACTTGTAATGCAGATAACAGCAAGACAAATTTTGGGAACCCCTTTGATGTGGAGTGAAGAATTGTCAAGTCTGCTGTTTGTATATGTAGGAATGTTAGGAATCAGCATGGGAATAAGAAATCAACAGCATGTACTTATAGATTTTCTTTGCAGCAGATTTTCTCCCAAAATGCAAAGAGTAGCTTTCACTATTGTACAGATAATAATTTTCATATCTATAATTTTTATGGGTTATTTAGGTAATAGTCTTTATAAGAAAAAGTGGATATTTGAGCTAGTATCATTAAAAATATCAGCAGGGTGGATGTATATAGCTCTTCCTATTGTAGCAGTATTAATGATGATACGTTTCTTTCAAGCATATAAAGAAAATTATGACAATAAAAAAGTGGTTCTACATCCAGGAGTTTTCTTAGCAGCATTAATAATTATAATAGGATTGATAATATACGATCCTAAAGTATTTAGATTATTCAGACTTGCTAATTACTATAAGTTTGGACCAATAGCAGGATATGTGACTATTGTAGTGTGGTTGGTAATGATTTTTATGGGAGTGCCAGTAGGATGGTCTCTTATGGCAGCAACAATATTCTACTTTTCAATTACTAAGTGGAATGTAATATATTTTGCTTCTGCGAAATTAGTAGATAGTCTTAATAGTTTCAGTCTTTTGAGTGTACCTTTCTTTGTATTAACAGGAATACTGATGAATGGGTCTGGAATTACAGAAAGGATATTTAATTTTGCTAAAGCTCTTCTAGGACATTTTACTGGAGGGATGGGACATGTAAATGTAGCTGCTTCCCTTATTTTCTCAGGAATGTCAGGGTCAGCTATAGCAGATGCTGGTGGACTTGGACAATTGGAAATAAAAGCTATGAGAGATGAAGGATATGATGATGATATCTGTGGTGGAATAACAGCAGCATCTTGTATAATAGGACCTCTGGTTCCTCCAAGTATCAGTATGATAGTATATGGAGTAATTGCAAATCAATCTATCGCAAAATTATTTTTAGCAGGGTTTGTTCCAGGAGTACTTACAACAATAGCTTTAATGGTAATGAACTATTTTGTATGTAAAAAAAGAGGGTATAAAAAAGCTAAAAAGGCAACTTTCAAAGAACAAGTAGAAGCTTTTAAAAAATCTTTCTGGGCTTTAATGACTCCTTTCATTATTATTGGAGGAATATTTTCAGGGTTGTTTACTCCTACAGAAGCAGCAGTAGTTGCAGCAGCTTATTCAGTTTTCTTGGGAGCTTTTATTTATAAAGAGCTTACTGTGAGATCTTTCTTCAAACATTGTGTTGAAGCTATGGCAATCAGTGGAGTTACAGTTTTAATGATAATAACAGTTACATTCTTTGGGGATATGATTGCCAGAGAACAGATAGCTATGAAAATAGCAGCAGGATTTATGAAATATGCAAGTTCTCCATTGACAGTATTAGTAATGATAAATCTATTATTACTGTTCCTAGGAATGTTTATTGATGCACTGGCTCTTCAATTCCTAGTACTTCCTATGCTTATTCCAGTAGCAGATAAAGTGGGAATAGACTTAGTGTTCTTTGGAGTGATGACAACACTGAATATGATGATAGGAATACTTACTCCTCCTATGGGAATGGCTTTGTTTGTAGTAGCACAGGTAGGAAAAATGTCTGTAAGTACTGTAACTAAAGGTGTACTTCCATTCTTGATACCAATATTTATAACACTGGTATTTATAACTATATTCCCTGAAATAATAACATTCCTTCCTAATTTAATAATGGGTGGATAGTAAAAGAGAGGTAATTCAAAATGCCATTAAGTGTAGATATGCCATTAGAGCAATTAAAAAAATATCATGGAAGCAATAAAAGACCTGAAAATTTTGATGAATACTGGTCAGATATACTAAAAAAGAGGAAGAAACTTCCTGTGACTGTAAGAATAGAAAAAAATGAATTTGAAACTCCTTTTTGTAAATGTTATGACATGTTTTTTCAAGGAGAAGAGGAAGCAATTATACATGTGAAAGTTTTGAAGCCTAAAAATATATTGGGAAAAATTCCTGGAATAATAGAATTTCATGGTTATGGAGGTTGCAGTAAAGATTGGGCTTATAAACTTCCCTATGTAGCTTGTGGAGTAGCAGTATTTTCTATGGAATGCAGAGCTCAGATGGGAGATTCTACAGATAGTTTTGGTGCTGAGAATCATTTTAGAAACTGTAATCTCATAAGAGGAGTTATGAAACCAGAAGATCTGTATTATAAAAAAGTATTTTTAGATGCTCTCACTCTGGCAGATATTGTAATGGAATTTGATTATATAGATACTGAAAAAATTGGAGCAATGGGCTATTCTCAAGGTGGAGGAATAGCCTTAGCTCTAGCAGCTTTAAATAAAAATATAAGAAAAGTTTTTGCTGTATATCCATTTTTAAGTGACTATAAGAGATGCTGGAATATGGATACAGGAGCTGCTTATGAAGAAATAAAAGATTACTTCAGACAGAGAGATCCACAGCATAAAAGAGAAGAGGAATTTTTTAATAATCTGGGATATATTGATATTCAGAATATGGCTCACTGGATAAAAGCTGATGTTGTAATGACAACTGGACTTATGGATAAAGTATGTCCTCCATCTACTCAATTTGCTGTATATAATAAATTACTATGCAGAAAAAAACATTTGATATTTCCAGAGTATGGACATGAGGATATGCTCAATGGATTACAGGATGAAAATATAAAATGGGCTATGGAACTTTTGAATGATTAGAAATAAGGAGAAAAAATTGAAGATAGCAGGTATAGATATTGGCGGAACAATGATAAAATATGGACTGATATCTCTAAATGGAGAGATATCTGCTGGAGGAGAAATACCTACAGAAGCTGAAAAAGGTGTAGATAATCTATTCCAGAAAATATCTGATATAGTGGAACTTTATTCAAAAGAGGAACTTTTAGGAATAGCTGTTTCTGGTACTGGTCAGATAGATGGAAGTATTGGAAAAGTTATAGGAGGGAATGATATCATTCCTGGTTGGATAGGAACTAATTTAGTAGAAAAATTGGAACAAAAATTTTCTCTTCCAGCAGTTTTAGAAAATGATGTAAACTGTGCAGCCCTTGGTGAAAAATGGCTGGGAGCAGGAAGAGGCAAAAAAGATTTTATATGTGTAACTATTGGAACAGGTGTAGGAGGAGGGATTATCATGAATGATGATATCCTGAGAGGAGATACTTGTGTAGCAGGAGAATTTGGACATATACAGATAATAAAGAATGGACTTGAATGTATGTGTGGAAAAAAAGGGTGCTACGAGAGATATGCTTCAGCTACAGCTTTAGTCAGAATGATCAGAGAAAAAACAGGACTTAAATTAAATGGAAAAGAGATATTTGCAAGAGAGAGAGCAGGAGAAACTGTATTTAAAGAGATAGTAGAAGAATGGATAGATTATCTTACAGATGGTTTAAGTACTATTACATATATTTTCAATCCATCTCTTATAGTTATTGGTGGAGGAGTTACAAAGCAGGGAGACTATCTTCTTGAAAGAGTAAATAAAAGTCTCACATCAAAAATTGGAGTAAATTACAAAAAGAATCTTTCTATAAGATTTGCAGAACTTGGAAATAATGCTGGAATGTTGGGAGCAGTATATCTTTTGCTTAAAAAGACAGGGAAGCTTCAATAATAAAAATAAAAAAAAGATTGACAAAACACCTAAAAAGGTATAAATTAAAATAAAATGTTCACGAGAACAAAAAAATGAAAGGAAGATAAAAATGATATATGGTGAAATAAAAGACCTAAATCAGTATAAGGGAATATCTGAAAATCTTGACAGAGCAATAGAATATATAGTTAATGGAGAGTATAAAAAAGGTACTCCAGGGAAAAATGTCATAGATGGAGATAATCTTTATTTTAATTATCCAAGCTGTGCAATGACAAAAGAAATAGAAGATGGCTTCTTTGAAGGACATAAAAAATATATAGATATACATATAGTCATATCAGGAGAAGAGAATTTGGGATATACTCCTCATTCAGAAGTAATGATGAAGCAGGAATATGATTCTGAGGGAGACTACGAATTATATGATGGAGAATTAAAAAATGTATTTCATGTAACAGAAGATAGGTTTATAATGTTTTTTCCAGATGAACCTCACATGGCATTACTTAAAGTTGGAGAAATAAAAGAGATAACAAAGGTAATATTCAAAGTGTTGGTTTAATTTCTTGGCTTAATTTTTAGTGATTAATAAAAAATAAAAATATATTAGGAGGAACAAATGAAAGGAATATTTTCAGCTTTAATGGTACCATATAATGAGGATGGATCTATAAACGAAAAAGGATTAAGAGAGATAGTAAGACATAATATTGATAATATGAAAGTTGATGGATTATATGTAGGTGGAAGTACTGGAGAAAACTTCATGATCTCTACTGAAGAAAAGAAAAGAGTATTTGAAATAGCTATTGATGAAGCTAAAGGTCAAGTACAGCTTATAGCACAAGTAGGAAGCATTAATGTATTTGAATCTGTAGAGTTAGGAAAATATGCAACTGAATTAGGATATAAATGTCTTTCAGCTGTAACTCCATTCTACTATAAATTCAGTTTTGAAGAGATTAAAGAATACTATTTCACAATTGTAAGAGAAACTGGAAATAACATGATTATTTACTCAATTCCATTCTTAACAGGAGTAAATATGTCAGTTGCTCAATTTGGAGAATTGTTTGCTAATGAAAAAATAATTGGAGTTAAATTTACAGCTGGAGACTTCTTCTTATTAGAAAGAATGAGAAAAGCTTATCCAAATAAATTAATCCTTGCAGGATTTGATGAAATGCTTCTTCCAGCAGCAGTTCTTGGAATTGATGGAGCTATTGGAAGTACTTACAATGTAAATGGATTGAGAGCAAAGGAAATCTTCAGATTAGCAAAAGAAGGAAAAATTGCTGAAGCTTTAGAAATTCAACATGTAACAAATGATCTTATTGAAGGAATCCTTTCAAATGGATTATATGGAACTATCAAAGAAATAATGAAACTTCAAGGTGTAGATGCTGGATATTGCAGAAGACCTATGGCAAAAGTTACTCCTGAGCAGGTAGCTGGAGCTAAAGTTCTTTTTGATAAATACCTTGCTAAGTAATCACTGTATTTAAAGAGAGGCGGCATTGTAATGAATAGATTAGAAAAAGTGAAAGGGAAGCTTATAGTTTCTTGTCAGGCTTTAGAAGATGAACCTCTTCACAGTTCTTTCATAATGGGAAGAATGGCTTATGCAGCTTTAACAGGAGGAGCTTCTGGAATCAGGGCAAACACTGTATCTGATATACAGGAAATTAAAAAAAATGTAGAACTTCCAATAATAGGAATAATAAAAAAGCAATATGGAGACAATCAAGTATATATAACACCTACAATGAATGAGATAGATGCTCTGGCAGTTGAAGGTGTGGACATCATAGCTCTGGATGGAACAAAAAGAGAGAGACCTGATGGAAATACTCTTGAAAATCTAATGAAGGAAGCTAAGAGAAAATATCCAAATCAATTATTTATGGCAGACATATCTTCTGTAGAAGAAGCTATAGAAGCTGAAAGAGTTGGATTTGATATAGTAGGAACTACTTTGGTAGGGTATACAGAATATACTAAAGGAAATGATCCTCTGACAGAATTAGAAAAAGTAATAAAAGCAGTAAAAGTTCCTGTAATAGGTGAAGGAAATATAGATACTCCAATAAAAGCTAAAAAAGCTCTTGAAATAGGAGCTTATGCAGTGGTAGTAGGAGGAGCTATAACTAGACCTCAACAGATTACAAAGAAATTTGTGGCAGAGATGGAAAAATAAAATTTAAAATATGAAAAAGAGCTGTTTATCAGCTCTTTTTTACATTTAGCCGAATTTAATAATTTCAATTTGAAAAATAAGTTTTAAAGATAATGATAATATTACTTGAAATATTAAGGATACTAATGTAATATATAAGAAAAAGACAAATCTGCTCTTAAAAGCAAATAAAAAGCATGAAATAAAATGATACTTGAGTTATACCATATATTAAAATGGCATGCTTTACATAGAATATTGTATTCAGGGGGAAAAAGATTGAAAAATAAAAATAATAAAAGTGGAGATAAAAAGTGGGGTATATCATTTCTGCCAATATTAAAATATAATATTGTTTTATGTATTATGACAGTGCTTATAATTATTTTTGGCGTAGCTATTTTTACAATTCAAAATATGAAAAATTCGACTCATGAAATTTTATTAAAAACAGACAGAGATATAGAGTATAGAATTGATCAATCAATTAGATTTTTAAAATCTTTGGCATCACAAAAAAGGTACTATGATCCTAAAGTGCCAATAGAAGAAAAGATAGCAGAATTGGATATGATAAATACATATTATGGCTATTTAATGATTCGTTATGTAGATTCTGATGTGAATGTTTATTCTCAAAGAGGACGGCAAGTCGTGATTATATGCAGAGACTTTTTTCTACAAGAGAAATTCAAGTTACAGATAGTTTTGCAGCTGGAGCTGATGGAAAAACTTTAAACTATACTATAGCAGTTCCTTTAATCCAAGATAATAAAATGGTGGGAGCTATTTTTTGTTCTCTTTATTTTGATGAAATAGTAAATTTATTAAAAGAATCATCTCAAAATGATAAGAGTGATATAACTCTTGTTGGAAGAAAAGATCAAATTATGTCTTCAAGCAGAAATGAAAGTTATGGAGAGCTATTTTTAGACAGTATCAGAGAAAAGAAATTATTAACAACAACAAGTGATAAGATACAAAAGGGATTATTGGAAAAAGATACAATGCATTACTGGGGACTAGAGAATGGAGATCTTGTATATGGAGAATATACAAGTGTTAAAAACACAAGTTGGAATATTATAGTTAGAAGTTATTTTTGGGATACATATAAAACAGTATTTGGAAGATTTGTTCCAATTATATTTTTATGTATTTTATTCTGCGGAATAACACTATGGTTTATAAAAAGATATATTGAAAGCCAGATGAAAGCAGTAGATACACTGGTTCATTCAGTTCAGGAACTGGAAAAGAAAATATATCAAGATGAAAACCCAGATAATCCAGATTTTCAAGAGATACTTAGACTTACTAGTACTGGACTTTCTGATGGACTTACAGGAGTAGTTACTCGTACAGTATTTATGAATCAGCTACAAGGACAGCTTAAAAAGATAGCTCCAGAAAAGATAACAGCTTTCTGTTTTATTGATTTAGATGATTTGAAAATTATTAATGATACATATGGGCATAAATTAGGAGATATAGCATTAAAGAATATTGGATATGTTTTACGTGAATATGAGAAGAAGTATGATGGAATAGTGGGAAGGTACGGAGGAGATGAGTTTGTTCTTCTGCTTACTGATTTGGAAGATGATAAAGAGTTAGAGGAAGTATTGAGCGAAATGACTTTAAGACTGCATTTTGATATTAAAGATGGAACAAAAGCTATTTCTGTACGTTGCAGTGTTGGAGTTTCAATATGGAAGCAAAATATGAGTATTGATAAGCTTATCACTGATGCAGATGAGGCTCTTTATTTTGTGAAACAGAATGGGAAGGGCGATTTCAAAATATGCCAGAGGTGAAAAACTTTATGGAAATGAAAAGTAAATATAAGAAAATACTTGAAGTGGCATTTGTATTGATAACATCAGTAATTGTATGTATGTCAGGATCACTTTTCTATAAAAAAGCTGTAGAAGTACGTAAACAAGATGCCGAAACTATCTTAAAATTTTATAATGAAAAAATAGTATTAGAAATAAAAGAACGTTTAAACTTTTCAAAAAGTCTGGCAGAAATGATTGCTATAAATCCAGAGAAAATAGACTGGCTTGAAGAGAAATTCGAGAGTGTGTCTGGACGAGATGAGATTTTATTTATGTATTTTATTAAAGAAAATACAATAAAACGTGTATTTCCAAAAGAATTTGACAAAAATCTAGGAAAAACTTTAAATGAAATGTCTTATGTTTATACTTTGACAAAACTTTTAGGAGAACCAGTAGTAGAAGGGCCTATTTCTCTGCAAGGAATTGATAAAAAGGGATATCTTTTCTTAAATCCAATTATGTATAAAGGAAAATATTGGGGGGAAGTTGTAGTTGCTTTAGATGAAGATTTTGTATTGAAGCAAATGGACTTGGAATACTTAAAAAGCAAAGGTTATGAATTTGAACTTTGGCACATAAATTCACAAAATGGAAGAAAAAATATGGTAGCAGTATCAGATAGTCAAAGAGACTTTTCTCATGGAGCAAAGGCGTCTTTCTTTCTTCCAACACAATGGACTTTAAGTATAATACCAACTGCTGGGTGGATGTCTGTTAATACTTTTTTCAGAATAATAATAACTTGTATTTTAGTAGAAATACTTTTATTAGGAAGTTTTTATTATTGGTTAAAATACAAAAAAACGAATAAAAAGTTTGAGGATCTTAGCTTTATGGAACTTTCAACTGGTCTCTATAGCTATAAAGGATTTGTAAAAGAGTTAACTGGAAGACTGAAAAAAAGAAGAGAAACTTTTGCATTATTTTATTTTGTAATAGAAGATTTTAACTCTATTTCACAATTAGCAGGAGAAGAGCAAAAAAATGAATTTTTTAGAAATATTTCTAAAATAATAGAAGAATATATTAAAAGTGAATATATTATAGGTCATATTGGTGAAAGTAACTTTATGATAGCTGTTTTTGAGAATATGAAAGAACAAGCAATGGCTGATATAACCAAAGGGCTTTCATTGGAATTGATCTGGAAAGTAAGATTAAATGATAAAAAGGTATTTTTAAATACTTATTACAGATATTTAAAAGTAGAAAAAGAGGAAGAAAATCCACTAGAATGTATAAGAAAGATTGTTGAAGAATATTATTCAGAAAAAACAAAAAAATCGCCAATTACTCTTCTTACAAAGAAATTTAATGAATTACTAGAGGGAAAATCTAATGTAGTATTTGATGAAGCAGACAATCAAGAGATGTTGGAATTGTCTATGGTATTGAATAAATATCGTAAACAGATGGAGCGAATTGCATATTATGATCCTATTTTTAATATAGGGAATCGTTTGAAATGCCAAAGAGATTCTGATATACTGATTGCTTACAATAAAAAAAGGAAGTTCACAATATTCTGTATAGATATATGTTCATTCAGCAGATATAATGAATTATTTAATATAGAGACAGGAGATGAAATACTTAAAGAAACTTCTAAGAGACTGGTAAAATTATTTGGTGACTACACATATCGTATAAATGGGGATGTATTTCTTGGAATATCTTTCTCTAAAAAAACATATGATGAAATTGTGGGAAATATAAGAGAAAAACTTACTGAACCAATTTATGTAAATGGCTTGAAGTTTATATTGAAAGTTAATATTGGAATATGTATATATCCAATTCATGGAAATACTTCTGAAAAACTTCTTGAAAAAGTTCAAATTTCATTGAGATACGCAAAAAATTATCAAATTGCTAAAGCAGTAATGTATGATGAGACAATAGATGATCTAATTTCTAAAGAAAAAAATATTTTACGACTTTTAGAAGAAAAACTGGTAAATGGGGAACTGGAAGTTTGGTATCAGCCTATTTGGAATATTAAAAAGAATACTTTTACTTCAGCAGAAGCTTTAATAAGATTAAAAGATGATAATGGTGGATATTTTCCAGCTATTCAGGTAATTGAAATTGCTGAGAAAAATGGAGTAGTAGAAAAAATAGGAAACTATGTATTAGAACATGTATGTAAATTTATGAGAGATTTTGGAAGAGATTTTGGCCTGGATAGTATTGGAGTAAATACTTCTATACAGCAATTTTTAGTAGAAGACTGTGTTGATAATATATTGAAAATAATAAACAAAAATAAAATTTCTCCAAATAATATTTCATTGGAAATAACAGAAACTTTATTAATGAGTTCTTTAGATAAGATGAATTCTATTATATTGGAATTAAAAAAATCTGATATATCTATTGCACTTGATGATTTTGGAAAAGGATACAGCAGTTTAAATTATCTATCAAATCTTCCTGTAGATGTTATCAAAGTAGATAAGTCATTAGTAAAAAATATTGTAACTTCTCCAAAACAGCTTTTGATATTGAAGTCTATAATAGAAATGGCAGAGATAAATAATATGAAAGTAGTAGTAGAGGGAATAGAAGAAGAAGAGGAACAGAAAAAAGTTGCTTCCTTTGGTGTAGACTATATTCAAGGATTCTATTATGCTAAGCCTATGCCAGAAAAAGATCTAATAGAACTATTGGAATCGAAAAAATAAAATATAAGAAACAGAGGGTCAGTTTAAGATCCTCTTTTCAATATATGAAATATTTCTTAATTTCTTGACTTTAGACAGTATATAAGCTAAACTGTTATTGATATTAAAGAATATTTTTACTTAATAAAATGATTAAACTGCAAAGCAAAAAACAACTTTAGAATTTACTTGAAAATAAAGAGATATATTTAAAAAGATGAGATGTCTTTGGAGAGAAATATGGGAGAAGAAAGAAAAAGTGGAATAAGGGAACTAATAACATTATTAGCTGTAGGAGCGGTGATATTTATAGCAGCTCTTTCTTTTTCGTTTGTTAATAAAGTAAAAGATTCTATACTTTCTGATACTTTAGGGAATATATCTGAAATAACAATTCAAAGTGCAGATAAGTTTGCTTTATTCTTAGAAGCTGATAGAGTAAAAGTTGAAGCTGCTGACTGTATAATGGAAATAGAATTGAGAGATGGATTTTCAGAAGAAGATATATCAACAGTATTAAATAGACTTTATGAGAAATATAAAACGTCGTTTATGGTTATCTTAGATAACGGAGAAATGTATAAGTTTGATAAAAGAAGTAAAAAAACATGGAAAAAACAATTAGACTCAATAGACATGGGAGCATATACAAAAAGAGGAGTAGAAGGACCAAGATATAATACAATAACAGGAAGAAGAGAAGTAAATATTTATAAAAAAATAAATATTTATGGAGATAGAGAAGCTCTTCTTATGAAAAGCAGAGATGTAGAAACACTGTATGATGAATATGAGCTTTCTTTTTATGATGGGGTAGGGTATTCTTATGTTGTAAATGCCTATGGAGACCTTTTATTCAGACCTAAAAATATAAACAGTAGCAAAGATATAAATAATTTTTTTGATATTTTATGTAAGGAAAATACTCAAGAAGAGACAGATAAAGTTAGAAAAGATTTGTTGGAAGATAAAGCTGGAATAAAAATAATGGAATATAGAGGAATGGAAAGGGTTATAAGTTATGTTCCAGTAAAAAATGTAGAAGACTGGTATGTAGTTTCAGTAATTCCTCTTTCAGCAGTAGAAAAAGCTTCAAATAATATAGTAGCAAGAGCATTGTTTTTATGTCTTTTCATTATACTTGTAGTGGGAATAGGAACATGGCTTTATCTGTTTTCAAGAACAAAATATGAGAAAGAAATAGAAAAAATAGCATACAATGACTCTCTTACAGGACTTATGAATTTTGTTAAATTTAAAATAGAAGGAAACAGGCTTTTAAAAGATAGACCATTGAAAAAATTTGCTGTTTTTTATATGGATATCAGAAATTTTAAAATGATAAATGATGTATTCAGTTATAAAACTGGAGATAAGATAATACAAGGAATAGCAGAGGAACTTAGATACTCTTTTAATAAAGAGTCTTTGGTGGCAAGAGTAAGTGCAGATAATTTTGTAGTAATGCTTGAGTATCAAGATAAAGATGTACTTGAAGAGGAATTGAATGACATAATCAAAAAAATGAGCAGTAATAGTTATGTACGAGACATGGAATATCATTTAGATATCTATGGTGGAGTGTGTTGTAGAGAAGATTGTGAAAAAAATGATGTAAATACAATGTTGGATAGAGCTAATATGGCTCGTAAACATGCAAAAGACAGTAAAACTAAAAAACTTGTTTTCTATAATAAAATTATGGGTGAACTTTTAATTAGAGAGCAGGATATGGAGCTTAGAAAAGAGGAAGCTTTAAAAAATGGAGAATTTATTGTATTTATACAGCCGAAATATTCTTTAGAATCAGGAAAAGCTGAAGGAGGAGAAGCCCTGGTAAGATGGAAAACCAATGAGGGATATATTTCTCCTGGCGAATTTATACCATTATTTGAAAAGAATGATTTTATTGTAAGCATAGATAAATATATGCATGAAGAGGTATGTAAGCTCCAAAGAAAATGGCTGGATAGAGGATTAAAAGTATTTCCTATTTCAGTAAATGTTTCAAAGAGACAGCTGTATAATCCAAATTTTGCAGAAAAATATATTGAAACAAAGAATAAATATGATCTGCCAGATAATACTGTGGAATTAGAATTTACTGAAAGTATTTTCTTTGAAAAATATGAAGTGATATCTGGAATTGTAAAAAAATTAACAAAGTATGGATATATATGTTCAATAGATGACTTTGGCTCAGGATATTCTTCATTAAATCTACTAAAAGATGTATCTCTAGGAGTTTTGAAAATTGATAGATTGTTCTTTGAAAATCTGGAGAATAATAAAAGAGGAGACATAATTATTAGAAATGTTATAAATATGGCAAGTGAATTGAAAATGAAGACTGTTGCAGAGGGCGTAGAAACTTTGGAACAATTGGAATTTTTAAAGAGTGTAAATTGCGATATGGTTCAGGGCTATATTTATGACAGACCTATGCCAGTAGAAGAATTTGAAATTAAATATTATAATATAAAAGGCTGATTTAATAATCAGCCTTTTACAATTTATTTAAACTTTAACAGCTTTCTTTTTCTTTTGGTTATACTTATAAACATAAGTGGTCAAAACAGGAACTAAGAATGCTGTGAGTATAGTTGAAGCAGCAACCTGAGCAGTAGCTATTTTAGCTGTTTCCAGAAGTCTTGGATCCATAGCTGCTATTGCCAAAGGAGTAGCTACAGCGTTACCTGATGTGCTGGAAATTGCAGCACCAGCTATTCCACTTCCTCCAGTGATTTTGTCAAAGAATATATTGAATATCCCTCCGATAATTACAGTCATAAGCCCTAGGATTAATCCTGGAAAACCAGCTTTTACAAGCATAGAAAGATTTATTCCACATCCAAGTCCAAAAGCAAAGAAAGGAATCATAACACCACCTGCTTTTACTAGGAATTCCTTCATATCTTCATCAAGATTTCCAAGTAAAGCTCCCAAAAGAATAGGAATGATTGCTCCAATTAAGATAGAGAAGGGAATTGCAGCAACTCCAGCACTTCCAAGAGCTATCATAGTAAGGAAAGGACCATCATTTAATGAAACTATCGCGATAGCTCCAGTGTCAGTAGCATCTCCAAATTCACCAGTAAGAGCAGCATAAAGTCCACCATTACTATTTGTCATTGCAGATATTATAGCTAATGCTGAAAGACCAAATAATCCATTAGGTCCTAAAAATTTACTTACAAGAATACCAATTAAAGCTCCAATTATAAATTTAGAAATTGTAATAACAGATCCTTTTTTTATAACTTGCGGAGCTGCTTTAAGATTTATTTCAGCTCCCATACATACTAAGAAAACTGCCAGTATAGGCATTGCACCTCTAGCTAAGTTGGTAGTAAAACTACCTATATCCAAAATCTGTGGGCAGAATGTATTCATTACAGCACCAATTATAAGAGGTACTACCATCATTCCACCAGGAATTCTTTCAATACTTTTTTTTATTTTCATATGACTCGCCCCTTATATTATTAGAATGTTGGTGCTATTTTATAAATACAAAATTCTCTATGTTTTAAAGCTTCAGCTTTAGTAATTTTTCCATTACATACTTCCACTATTTCTTCAAATAACTGTTCTCCCATTTCTTTTATAGTCTTGTGGCCAGAAACTATTTCAGATACATCAAAGTCTATATTGTCTTCCATATTTTTAAATGTATGATAGTTACCAGTAAGTTTAATTACAGGTGCTAAAGGATTTCCAGTAGGAGTTCCTCTACCTGTTGTAAATATAACTACCTGAGCTCCACCAGCTACCATTCCTGTTATAGATTCAATATCTTGTCCTGGAGTGTCCATGATGAAAAGTCCTTTTTCAGCTGGTATATCTGCATACTGAAGTACACCTTGGAATGGTGCAGTTCCAGACTTATGAATACATCCAAGAGATTTTTCTTCTATAGAAGTAAGTCCTCCTTCAATATTTCCTGGTGTAGGCTGTCCACCTCTGATATCTTCTCCTAATGCCATTGCTTTCTCTTCACATCCTCTTACTAAATCTAGGATTTCCTGAGAAACTTTTTCATTTATACCTCTTCTTGCTACTACATGTTCAGCTCCAATAAATTCTGTAGTTTCAGATAGAATACTAGTTCCTCCCATTCCTACAAGTATATCAGATGCAACTCCACAAGTAGGATTTGAAGCTAATCCTGATGTAGTGTCAGAACCTCCACATTCCATTCCTAGGATAAGTTCTGATATATCACATTCTACTTTTTTCTCTAATGAAAGTTCTTGAGCAAATTTTCTAGAAATAGAAACTCCTTTTGCATAGGCTTTAAGTGTTCCACCTTCTCCTTGGATAGTTATCATTTCTACTGGCTTTCCAGTTTTTTTGATTTCGTTGTATACCTCTAAAGGTTCTGTTCCTTCACATCCAAGTCCAACAACTAAAACAGCTCCTACATTTGGGTGAATTCCTGTATTAACAACTGTTTTTAATGTAAGTCTGGCATCTCCACCTAATTGACAACATCCAAAAGTGTTATTGATATGAGTACTTACTTCAACAGCATTTGAAATATCTTCTGCTAACTTGTTAGAACATACACTTGTTGCTAAAATAAGTACATAATTTCTTATTCCTACTTTTCCATCATTTCTTCTGTATCCCATGAATTTCATAATAATTTCCTCCTGATTTTTTAATTTCTATATTTAGAATATTTATTAGTGTTTTTTATCTCCTCTTCCTCTGTCACTTTCTACATTATGAACATGAACGTGCTCTCCCACAGAAATGTCCTTAGTTGCAGTTCCGATACTTTCACTGTACTTTATAACATGTTCCCCTTTTTTAATATCTTTGATAGCAAACTTGTGACCAAATTTAACATCTTCTTTCATAACTACCTCGATTATTTCATCTCCCAGAAACATTTTAGCAATATCTCCTTTTTTTAAATCGACAGTAGCAGTAGCTAAAGAATCATTTTTTGTTACTATAACACCTTGTTTTTCCATTTTAATCCTCCTTGAATTTCGTTATCTGTCACAAATATATAAAGCAATTTTTATGCCATAATTTTGAAAAAAATAAAAAATAATTGGAACTATTGAATAAATTTAGTTCATAGTATTATAAAAATAAAAAAATAATGATATAATATTAATTATATTTATAAAACGATGCATTTTACTGCTGTAAATTTCAGCTTGGAGGAAAAATGAAAAGGATATGTTTGCTTGCACCATATAAAGATTTTTTGGAACATGAAGAAAGAGATAAATTTTTAATAAAAAAATATGCAAATTTGACAGAAGCTGTAAAAGTAGCTAAGGATTTTCAGAATAATGATGGAGAAATAGTTATAACCAGAGGTGGAACAGCCAAAATAATAAGAGAAAATACCTCACTTACAGTGATAGAAATAGAAATATCCAGCATAGAAATACTAAAGACTTTGAAAAAAATAGAAAAAACAGATGCACCTTTAGGAATAGTAGGATATAGAAATGCAGTGTCTAAATGTAGTTATCTTGCTAATATAGTTGGATTCAAGGAAACGTATGAAGTAATATTTGATGAAGAACAGAATTATGATAAATATTTAAATACTCTTGAAGAACTTATATATGAAAAAAAGGTAAAAATTTTCATAGGAGATACAGTTCTTTTAAATACTTTAGAAAAAAAATCATATTATATAGATTTTTATCTTATAAAATCAGAATATAACTCTATTCAAAAGGCTTTTGAGGAAGCTAAAAAAATGCTGGAATTTAAAGAAAATGAAAAAATAAAAAACAGATATTTAACAGCTATTCTTAATAATACTGATTGTGGAATGATATATACAGATAGTGAGGGAAAAATAAGTCATTATAACTCTATGGGAAATAGATTATTTAGTAATAAAGTGTATATTGATGATAATATTTTTGATCTTGTACAAGAAGTGGATAGAGAATTTATATTGGAATTGAGAAATGAAGTAAAGAATATATTGATTGATACTAAAAAAGAGAAAGTTTCTATGGATATAACTCCTGTACAGCAGTCAGAAAATAAAAATAGTTTTTTATTCATATTTAGAAGATTTAAAAATATTGAAGAATCAGCAAATATTTTAAGAAAATCTTTAGTTAATGTAGAATTTTCAGCTAAACATACTTGGAAAGATTTGGTAACTTGTAATAAAAATTTTGAAGAGGTAAAAAAGATTGCTAAGCATTATGCTGAAACAGAAAATACTATATTAATAACAGGAGAAAGTGGAACGGGAAAAGAACTTTTTGCTCAAAGTATCCATAATGAAAGCAGAAGAAGAGGAGAATCTTTTGTGGCATTTAACTGTGCTAATATTTCAGAAAATCTCATAGAGAGTGAGCTTTTTGGATATGAAGAAGGAGCGTTTACAGGAGCAAGGAGAAGAGGTAAAAAAGGTTTATTTGAACTTGCAGATAAAGGAACTATATTTTTAGATGAAATATCAGAAATTCCATATCATCTTCAAAATAAATTTTTAAGAGTACTTCAAGAAAAATGTTTTAGAAGAGTCGGAGGGGAAGATACTATATATGTAGATGTGAGAGTTATAGCTGCAACTAATAAAGATCTTTCTTTATTGTGTGATAAAGGAGAGTTCAGAACAGATCTTTTTTATAGATTAAATGTATTAGAAGTAGAAACTATTCCATTGAGAAAAAGAAAAGAAGATATTGTTATCACAGGGAAGCACATATTGGAAAAAGAACTTCTTGGGTTGAACCTTTTTGAAGCAGAAAGATTTACAAATATATTGGAAAAATTATCTGAATATTCTTTTCCTGGAAATGTAAGGGAACTTGAAAATATAATAAAAAGAGTAGTAGTTTTAAAAATAAATTTAAAACTTTCAGATGATAAGATATTAAATCTTCTTCCACTAGGAAAACAGGAAAGAAAAAAAGATGAATTTTCAAATATGATACTTAGAGAGATTGAGAAAAAAATAGTAAAAGAAATACTTGAAGAAGAAGGAAATAATAAGACTAAAACGGCAATCAGATTGGGAATTGATAGAGGAACATTAAACAGAATCTTAAATTAAAAATAAAGTATATTTTAAATTCTAGCTAAAAAACGCAAAAAAGGTCGTAAAAGCGGTGTAACTGTTCTAAAAAATTAGTTTTTATGTTGACTGAAAAGATATATAATGGTATCATAAAGTACAAAACTAAAAATTAAGGAGGAATAGATGAAGAAAATAGGAATACTTTTTGGAATTCTAGTTTTGTGTACAACTATTTTTGGGGAAACAAAAAAATATGAAACTGATGTAGTAATAATAGGTGCTGGTGGAGCTGGAATGACAGCTGCTATTGAAGCTTTTGATGCAGGAGCTAATGTTATCTTACTTGAAAAAATGGCTTTTCCTGGTGGAAATACAGTAAGATCAAAGGGTGGATTAAATGCAGCAGAAACTTCTACTCAGAAAGAGATGAAGATAACAGACAGCGTTAAAGATTTTTATGAAGATACTATGAAAGGTGGAAAAAATATAAATGATCCTGAAGTAGTAAAATATTTCACAGAAAACTCTGCTGAAACTGTAGAATGGTTAAAAGGTATAGGAATGGACTTAAATGATGTTGGAGCAGGAGCAGGGGCGAAGAATCCTCGTATGCATAGACCAACTGGTGGAATAAGTATAGGTGGAGTTCTTGTTAAAACTTTAGCAGGAAATGTTGAAAAAAGAAATATAACAGTTCTTTATAGAACTGAAGCTCAAAGCCTTGTAATAAATGATGGAAAAGTTGAAGGAGTAAAAGCTAAAGATTTAGTTAGAAATGAAGATCTTGAAATTTCTTCTAAAGCTGTGGTAATAGCTACTGGTGGATTTGCTGCTAATGAGGAGTTATATACAAAATATCGTAAAGATTTAAAAGGATTTATAACAACTAATCACCCAGGAGCAGATGGAAGCGGAATAGTAATGGCTGAAAAAGCAGGGGCAGAATTAGTAGATATGGAATATATTCAAACTAATCCAACTGTTGAACAGTCTAAAGCTGAAGTTATTTCTGAATCTGTAAGAGGTAATGGAGCTATATTTGTAAATAAAAAAGGAGTACGTTTCATTAGTGAAATGGAAACTAGAGATAAACTTTCAGCAGTTATTCTTGAGCAACCTGAAGAATATGTATATATAATATTTGATCAAGGACTTAGAGAGAGAATGAAAGCTGTAGAGGAAATGGATCAGATAGGTATATTAATAACTGGAAAAGATCTTAAAGAGCTTGCAGGAAAAATTTCTGTAGAGCCTAAAGTGTTGGAAGATTCAGTGGCTAAGTGGAATGGTTATGTAAAAAATGGAAAAGATGAAGAGTTTGGAAGAACAACAGGAATGAAATTTGTTTTAGAAAAAGGACCATTCTATGCAATTCCAGTGGCACCAGGAGTTCACCATACTATGGGTGGAATCAAAATTAATTCAAAAACTGAAGTTTTAGGAAAAGATAATAAAGCGATAAAAGGTCTTTATGCAGCTGGAGAAGTAACTGGCGGAGTACACGGAGCTAACAGACTTGGTGGAAATGCTGTTGCTGATATAATTATCTTTGGGCGTCAGGCAGCAAAACAATCAGTTGAATATATTGGTAAAGACAAATTAATGGGTAATAAAAATGTTGAAAAATCTGAAACAGCAGTAAAAGTTAATCCAGAATTGAAAGCACAGTATAAAGATGGAACTTATAAAGCTACAGCTAAGGGACATAATGGAGATATCACTGTTGAAGTTATTGTAAAAGATGGATTTATAGACAGTATAAAAGCAGTGGAATCAAAAGAAACAGAAATGATTTTTAAAGGTGTAGAAAATGAAATGATCCCTGCTATGATATACAATCAGACATCTGATGTAGATATGGTTACAGGAGCTACTGTATCAAGCAGAGCCGTAAGATCAGCAGTTAAAAAAGCTTTAAAAAATTAAAAAATAGCATTAAAATAAATTGTAGATAAAAAGGTACACCCTGATGTTAAAAAATTTAATATTTAGAGGTGTACTTTTTTATAGTTAGTCAAACATTAAAGTTATAGAGGGTTAACAATAAGGTTGGTGAGAAAATGAAAGAAAAATATACTATAGGGGAAACTGCTGTACTTCTTGGAGTTTCTACTCAAACATTGAGATACTATGATAAAATAGGTCTTCTTCCTCCTAAATATATAGATGAAGAAACAGGATATCGCTTTTATTCTTACAATCAATTTCACTACATAGATAAAATAAAATATTTACAGGGGTTTGGATTATCTTTAGAGGAGATAAAAGTGATCATAAAAAGTGGAAGTGTAGACAGCTTGATTACTTATCTTCAGCAAAAGCAAAAAGAGAAAGAAAAAGAACTCCTTGATTTGCAAAGACAGATTAAGGATATAGAATGGTATATTAATTATTTCATCTATATGGATAAAGATAAAATAACAGACAACATATATAAAAGAAAGCTTCCAAAAAGATATATAATAAAAACTCCTTGCTATTACAAAGAGGAACTTGCAAATATGGAAATAAGTCTGGCTGAAATGAAGAGCCGCAAGGAATATAGTGAGTTAAAATTCCATAGGCAGTATGGATATAAAATAGATTTCCAATCTCTTATGAATTGTAACTTTTATCCAAAAGAATATTTCGTATTTTTAAGTGAGAAACCGGATATCGATAAAGCTCTCTATGATGAGCTCCCAGAGGGAGAATATCTGTGTTTTAAAACACAAATATTAAATGAAAACTGGAATCCTAAAATATTAAATGAATATTTTCCTGATGGAAAAATACCAAAGCTTACATTGGCATTAGAATTTGAAGATAATCTTCATGACTGGCAGGATGCATGGTATGAGGTACAGATTTTACTTTAAACCATAAAAAAGTGTTTGTAATACTTTTTAAAAAACTTTTATTTTAACAAAAAATATATAATTAGAACATTTTTTAAAATTTTTCTTGACCTTATTCTTACAATAACTTTTATAATAGATACAAAGAGTTTCGAAACTTTGTATCTATTTTTTATTTATAAGGGGGAGTGGAATGAATAAAGTTTATCAGGATGAAACAGAACTTTTATATAGCGGAACAGACTTTGGAGATAAGGCTAAGAATCCTGAAACACCGCCAATATATCATACAACTGCTTATATTGTAGAAGATACTCAAGATTATGATTTTGCAAATAATGGAGGAAAATACTTTTACAATAGAACAGCTAATCCGAACAGAGATGGGGTTGCACAGGCTATAACTTATCTGGAAAAAGGAGAAGATAGTATAATCTGTTCATCAGGAATGGCGGCAATTTCAACAGTGTTATTATCACTGCTTAAAAGTGGAGATCATATTCTATTCAGCAAAGCTATTTATGGGGAAACAATTGAGATTTCAGAAGTGATGTTAAAAGATTTTGGAATTCAAATGTCTTTTGTAGATTTTACAGATTTAGAAGCTATAAAATCTAATATTAAAGAAAACACAAAAATATTTTATACTGAAATAATTGCGAATCCTCTTACAGATGTAGTTGATTTGGAGAAAATAGCAGAACTTGCAAAAGAAAACGGAGTTTTAACAGTAGTAGACAGTACTTTTACTACTCCTTTTTCAATCAAACCTCTGACATTGGGAGCAGATATTGTTATTCACAGTTTAACTAAATACTTTGGGGGACATAGTGATATCACTGGGGGATCGATTACAGCGAATCAAAAAATAATAGATATAATACAGCCTAAATTTCGTTGGTTAGGATGCTGCATGGATCCTAATTCTGCATGGCTTGCACAAAGAAGCATTAAGACAATGGCAATGAGAGTAAATGCACAGTTTTTAAATGCTGAAAAATTAGCAAAAGCATTGCTGGAACTACCTATGATAAGAACAGTATACTACCCAGGACTTGAAAGTCATCCACAGCATGAGCTTGCAAAAAAAATTCTAAATGAAAAATATGGAGCTATGCTGAGCTTTAGAGTTGAGGATGATAGAGAAAAAGTTGATGAATTTATGCATAGGCTAAAGCTTGTAAAATATTTAGGGACACTTGGAGGAATACGTACAACAATTGCTCATCCTGCAACAGCGTTCAGAAATGAATTTACTCAGGAACAGCTTGAAGAGATGGGAATGTATGAAGGACTTATCCGTATTTCTACAGGGGCAGAAAACATTGATGATTTAATAGAAGACTTTACACAAGCCTTGGAAGTATTTAAATAAATTATTGAGGAGGAAAGAATATGTTTGAGAAAGCAAATAAACCTTTGATTATTATAACGCTTATATTGTTAATGCTAGTAATCGTGCCAATTATATTGATTCCTAATAGTGTTGTTAGTTTTTTAAGTTTATTATATAAATTTATAACAACAGACTTAGCATGGTTTTTCTTATTGCTTGGGTTTGCAATGGCTGTAGGGGCAATTGTTTTGTTAACTACAAAGTATGGGGATATACGTCTTGGGGGAAAAAATGCAAAACCTCATTACAAAACATTTACATGGATAGCAATGAATCTATGTTCTGCACTGGCAGCAGGAGTTTTAATATTTGGTATGTGCGAATGGATGTATTATGTAAATGGAACACCTTTTGGAATAAAACCTGGATCAATTGAAGCTTATGAATATGCTTCAGCCTATGGAATGTTTCACTGGGGATTCTCAGCATGGGCATTTTATCTTATAACAGGAGTTGCCCTTGGATATCTTTACTGGAATAAAAAAATTGGAACATTACAAGTATCTAAGCTTTGTGCAAATGTTTTAGCTGGTGACGAGTTAGGGAGAAAAGGACTTCGTTGGTTTATAGATGCAGTTTTAGTTTTCTGTTATTTCATGGCTATAATGACAACAGTAGGAATTGGAACTCCAGTTCTTGGGGAACTGGCAAGTGACCTTTTAGGTGTACCAAATACTTTTGGAATGAAAATAGGAGTTATAATTATATTTGGAATCTTCTTTACACTTTCAACTTCAAAAAGTATTTCAAATGGAATGGCACGTATAAGTGACTTCAATGTATGGCTTGCAATTGGATTCTTTGTTTTTGTACTTTTAGTTGGAGATACAGCATTTATTTTAAATAATATTACAATGGCAATAGGAACAAATATAAGAGAGTTTGTTCGTATGAGTTTTAATACAGATGCTGTTGCAGCAACAGGATTTGTACAGGGGTGGACAATTTTTTACTGGGCATGGTATGTTGCCATCACTTTCATGTGTGGTATTTGGATAGCGAGAACATCTTATGGAAGAACTTTGAGAGAAATCGCAGTTTCAAACTGTATGTGGGCAGTTTTGGCTTGTTGGCTTACATTTGGAATTTTAGGTAACTATGGAATGGGGCAAGAACTTTTCCATGGAGCAAATTTTTCTGGAACATTGGGAAAACTTGGAAATAATGGTGTTACATTAGAGGTATTAAAAACAATGCCTTTAGCAAAAATATGTATATTTGTTTTCCTTATTCTTTTATTCTTCAATCTTGCAAGTACAGTTACAGCCAACAGTACATCACTTAGTATGTATACTTCTGTTAAACTTAAAGCTGATGAAGAGCCAAATCCTTGGTATAAAACATTCTGGTGTTTATTGTTCTTGATAATTCCAGTTGGAATTCTTCTTCTTGAACACAATGTTGAAGGGCTTAATGTACTTCAGACAATACAATCAATGATAACAATATCTTCACTTCCTGTATTGGTTGTACTTGTTGTTTTGGGAATATCTTTTGGAAAAGCCTTAAAAGAAGATATTAAAACGGGAGAGATTTTAGAATCTATTGATGACAATAAACAAAATAAATGGAAATAAATAAGGAGGAGTTATGGAAAATAGAGTTTTTAATAATATAGATGTTATAGAATTGACTAAGAAAATGGTTACCTTTGATACATATGTTACAAAGGGAAAAGCAGAAATCTTGAACTATATTAAAGGAATATTATCTACTGAAACTTCTGCTGAAATTAATATATATAATGAAGATAAAGAGAATCCTTATTTAATAGCTCATCTAAAAAGCAAAAGTCCAGAATTTACACTTATGCTGGAAGGTCATGTTGATGTAGTAAGTCCTGAAGGAATGGTTGTAGAACCTTTTAACCCGCATGAAAATGGAGATATTTTGACAGGACGTGGTGTTACAGATATGAAATCAGGATGTGCAGCAATGCTGACAGCATTTGTAGCAGCATCTAAATCAACTGAAAGAAAAGGGGATATTTATCTGGTATACACAACAGATGAAGAGTATGCTGGAGCAGAAGTTATTGAAATCATGGAAAAGAAATTAATACCAAATTGTGATTTTGTAATGATCGCAGAACCAACAGATGAAGTTTTATGTACAGCTCATAAAGGAAATGCCTGGGTAGATGTAGAATTCTTTGGTAAAAGTGCTCATGCAAGTACTCCAGAACTTGGAATCAATTCAATATATATGGCAAGTGAATTTATTTGCAGATATAAAAAATATACAGATGAATTATATGCAAAACAGGAAGATGAGATTCATGGAAAACCAACACTTAATGTTGGAGTTATAAATGGTGGAACAGAACCAAATATTGTACCTGCATATACAAAAGTAAAATTAGATAAGAGATATTTGCCAGGAGATAATATTGAAAACTTTATAAAGGAAATAGAAATAGTTACAGAGGAATGCAAAAAAGAAAATCCTGAATTTAATTCAAAAATAAATATTGTTGTTGATTGTTCAGCAGTTATTTTAGACAGAAACAATGATATTTTAAAAGAGGTAAGAACAGCAATTGGAGAAAAATGTGAGCTGGGAGTATTCCCTGGTTGGGGAGAGGGAGGATATATCAATAAGTATGGACTTCCTGTTGTATATTTTGGACCAGGAGATGTAAAATATGCTCATACTAAAGATGAACAATGTTCTATTTCACAAATAATAAGAGTAACAGAAGCATATTATAATGTTATAAAAAAATTATGTTTAAAATAAAAATATATTAAAATTAATATGATCTATAAATTAAAAGAAGAATCAATAAATATTTGGTTCTTCTTTTTGCATTTTTAAACTTTTGCCAGAACTTTTTTAAATTGCATATTAGAGATTTTTAAGGTATAATTTTTTTATTCAGATATAAGGAGGAGAATATGCTGTCAAGAAAATCAATAGATTTGCTGCATTTTTTACTTAAAGAAAAGAGAAATGTATCCTTGAAAGAACTTTCAGATCATTTTGAATTAAGTGAAAGAAGCATAAGATATGAAATAGAAAAGATACAAAAAGAGCTTTCAGCAAAAGATGGATTTGAATTCATCATTTCTAAAGGTGAATGCCTTGTTGATGACTATACAGCATTGGAAAAATATCTTAATGAGAGTAGAGAGGACTATATTTTTTCTCCAAAAGAGAGAGAAATATATATATTGTTGAAGATATGCTTTGAAAGAGAGATTAATCAAAATGTAATATCAGAAGAGCTTGATACAAGCAGAAGTACTATAAAAGTTCATTTGAGAGATATAAAAAAAGTGCTGGATGAATATAATTTAGAGTTGGAGCTTTTACATAAAAAAGGTCTTGGAGTAACAGGAGAAGAGGAAAAAATTCGTCAATGTACTTTAAAGATTATGAATATGGTAAAAAAATCCAACAGCAGTTTCTTAAAAAATATACTGGATGATTACTTGGAAGAGATAGATATAGAAGGGGTAAAACTTTTTATAAATTATTGTCAGAAACTTATGAATAAAATAGTGTCAGATGAAGCTTTTGATATAATATCCAAGTATTTGATACTTGCAATATACTTTAATAAAAAAGGATATAAAATTACAAGCATAAAAAACTATAATTTTTTAAAAAATACATCAGAGTTTGAATGCGTGGAAAAATCAAGAGCACTTTTAGAAGGATTCTATGAGATAGAGCTTTCAGAAGAAGAGTATCTAAAGATAACAGATTATTTTTTAGGGAGCCATACATATAATATCTCATACTCATATTATGAAAACTGGGTAGAGATAGAAATGATAGTGAAGAACTTTATAAATAAGATAAATGAAAAGCTAGATGTAGATATATCAGCAGATGAAACTCTTATGACAGGGCTGGTAAATCATATAAAGCCAACTATTTATAGACTGAAAAATGGAATAGAACTGGAAAATACTATTTATGAGGAAGTTGTAGAAAGCTATCCAAACCTTTTTTCATTGATAAAGGGAAGTGTAGGAGAGCTTGAAGATTTCATAAATAATAAATTTACAAATGATGAAATAGCTTTTATTACAATACATTTTAAAGCTGCAATAGATAGAAATATAAAAAAGAAACGTGAAAAAGTAAAAGTGTTAGTTGTGTGCGGTTCAGGGTATGGAAGTTCTAAACTTCTGGCACAGCAGTTAAAAGATATGTATAGGGTAGAAATTATAGATACTATTCCAAGATATCTTCTGGAAAAAGTAAATAAGAGAACTGATATAGATTTGATACTGACTACTATTCCATTAGATGATTTTGATACTGATAAAACTATTATAAAAGTAAATCCAATTTTAAATAAAGAGGATATGTCCAAACTGGATAATTATCCAATATCAAGAGACAGTAAAAAGATAATATTTTCTGAATTGATAGAAGTGATTGAAAAAAACAGCAAGATAAAAGCAGATGAAAAATTGTTGGGAGCTTTAAAAACTTTTCTGGACAGTAAGCTGATAGATGATCTTTTTCATAAAAAAATTACAATTTCTGACCTGCTGTCAGAAAAAAGAATAAAGTTAAAAGGAAAAGCTACAAACTGGAGAGAAGCTATAAGAGAAGCAGGAGAATTACTGTTGAAAGATGGCTGTATAGAAGAGGAATACATTGACAATATGATAAAGCTGGTAGATGACTTTGGAAATTATATAATGCTTATTCCGAATGTTATCTTTCCTCATACAAAGTCAAAAGATCTGGTGAAAAAAACAGCATTTTCCATAGTTACTTATGATAAAAGAATAGATTTTATAGATGAAGAAAAAATTGGACTGGTAATATGTTTCTGTGTAAAAGATGAAAGAGAACATCTGGATAGTCTGATAGAAATTGTAGAAAAAATTGAAGAAAATAATCTGGAAGAAAAAATAAGAAGAAGTAAAACAGCAAAAGATGTAATAAAATATTTAACTAACTAGAGTGACTGGTCAGCAGACCAGTCATTTTTTTTGAATAAAATAGAATCTTTAAAATAATTATTGGAAGGAGTACAATTATCTTAACAAGATCAAAAGGAGATATTAAGATGTTGAAAAATGCAGTTAAGGGAAGGGTAAATATAGTAGAAAATGTAAATGACTGGAAAGAAGCAATAACTTTAGCAGCAAAGCCATTAGTAGAAGATGGAAGTGTTGAAAATTCATATATAGATGCAATGATAGCCAATGTAAATAAGTTTGGAACATATATAGTAATTGCACCAAAAGTAGCTATGCCACACTCTAGACCAGAAGATGGAGTGAATAAAAATTGCGTATCTTTGCTGAAGGTAAATGAAGGGGTTCTTTTTGAAGGAGAAGAGGAAAAAGTCTATGTATTCTTTGTATTGGGAGCAGTAAACAGTGATTCTCATATAGAAACTCTTATGGAACTTATGGAGTTGATAGAAGATGAAGAGAAGATAGATGAAATTATTGAAGCAGGAAATGTTCAAGAAATAATGGATTTAATTTAAATTTAAAAGATAAATATTATGAAGGAGTGGTAATAATGATAAAAATATTAACAGTATGTGGAAATGGAATCGGAAGCAGCTTAATGTGTGCTATGAAGATTGAAGAAATATGTAAAGAAGAAGGAATCGAAGCAGATGTATCATCATCAGATTTTAACTCTGTATCGGGAAAAGGAGCAGATTTAATAGTAACTGTAAAACAACTTGCAGATCAACTTTCTGGATACAATGTAGCAGAAATCAGAAGTTACACAAATAAGAAAAAAATTAAAGAAGATGTACTTGATAAAATTAAGGAATTAGTAAAATAAAATTTATATAAAAAATATTTAGGAGGGAAAAGAATGAACTTTTTAAACGTTATAGGAAATGATATACTTACTAACCCGGCGTTCTTATTAGGACTTATGTCACTTGTAGGATTAATAGCTTTGAAAAAACCATTTAATAAACTTATAACTGGAACGTTGAAGCCAATACTAGGATATATAATGCTTGGAGCTGGAGCAGATTTCATCGTTAAAAATCTTGATCCATTAGGGAAAATGATAGAGCAAGGATTTGGAATTACAGGGGTAGTGCCAAACAACGAAGCAATAGTTTCAATTGCTCAAAATATTCTTGGTAAAGAAACAATGTTCATATTAGTTGCTGGACTTATTATCAATATAATAATAGCAAGAGTAACTAAATTTAAATATATATTTTTAACAGGACACCACAGCTTCTTCATGGCTTGTATGTTCTCAGCAGTTCTTTCTACTTCTGGAATGAAAGGAACTACACTTATTCTTATAGGTGGAATTTTATTAGGAGCTTGGTCAGCTATATCTCCAAGTATTGGGCAAAGATATACAGATCTTGTAACTGATGATGACGGAATAGCTATGGGACACTTTGGATCTTTAGGATATTATCTATCAGCATTTATTGGAGAAAAAATTGGAGATAAAGAAAACAGTACAGAAAATATAGTTATCCCTGAGAAAGTAAACTTCCTAAGAGACAGTACTATATCAACAGCTATAACTATGATTGTATTCTATCTTATTGCAGCTATTGCAGCAGGACCTGAATATACAGAAACTTTATCTGGTGGAAAAAACTATATAGTTTTTGCTCTTACATCAGCTTTAAGCTTTGCTGTTGGAGTTACAATTGTATATAATGGTGTAAGAATGATACTTTCTGAACTTATTCCAGCATTCCAAGGAATTTCACAAAAACTTATTCCTAATGCAATACCAGCAGTTGACTGTGCAGTGTTCTTTACTTATGCACCAAATGCAGTATTAATCGGATTTATCTCTTCGTTCATAGGTGGAGTAATTGGAATGGTTATACTTGGAGCAGTAGGAGCAGTTCTTATTATACCTGGTCTTGTACCTCACTTCTTCTGTGGAGCAACAGCAGGAATCTATGGAAATGCTACTGGAGGAAAAAAAGGAGCTATAGTTGGATCATTTGTTAATGGACTTTTATTATCGTTCTTACCAGCAATGCTTCTTCCTGTACTAGGAAATATCGGATTCCAAAATACAACATTTGGAGATTTTGACTTTGGAGTATTGGGAATTTTAATAGGAAAATCAACATCATCTATTGGTACAGCTGGAATATATATAATAGTGGCAGTTCTTCTTGCTGTTCTTATTATTCCTAGCTTCATAAAAACAAAAACAAACGTTATCAATGCAAAAGATGAATATTAAAATCATTATGAAAGGATGATGTTTTATGAAAAAGATACTTTGTGTAGGGCATTCAGCATATGATATAACATATCTGCTTCCTCATTTTCCAGTAGAAAATAGAAAATACAAAGCTAAAGATAGAATAATGGTAAGTGGAGGACCAGCAGGGAATGCTGCTTACCTCTTAGGTAAATATGGAGAGAAAGTTTCATATATAACAGCTTTAGGAAATGACTTCTATGGAAAAAAAATATTGGAAGATCTCAATGAAGTAGGAGTAGATACTAAAAATATAGTTGTATCAAACAAGTTAGTTACACCATGCAGTATAATAATAGCCAATGAAGAAAGTGGTTCAAGAACAATAATAAACTACAGAGAAGAAAAGCCTATAGATGATTTTAAAATGACATATGAAAAAGCACCAGAAATAATACTTTTTGATGGTCATGAATTGGATATAGCTTTAAAAGTACATAAAGAATTTCCAAATGCTGTGTCAGTATTAGATGCTGGAACATATAAAGAAGGAACTTTAGTCATAGGAAAATTTGTAGATTATCTAGTGTGTTCAGAAGACTTTGCAAAAGACTACTGTAAAATGGATAGGATAGAAGAGAAAGATTTTAAATATGTTCTTGAAAAATTGGAAGAGTTGAATAAGAATACTATTATAGTAACTTTAGGGGAAAGAGGTTCTATAATGAAAAAAGATGGAGAGTTATTGAAATTCAAAGCTTTCAAAACTAAAGCAGTAGATACTACTGGAGCAGGAGATATTTTTCATGGGGCATTCGTTTATGGATTGAGCAATGAATTTTCAATTGAGAAAAATATAGAGTTTGCTTCAGCATGTGCTTCACTTTCAGTGGAAAAACTTGGGGGACGTAACTCAATACCTGAATTAGATGAAGTTGAAAAAAGAATAAAGAGAGGATAATAAAGATGAAAAAATATAGTTTCAAAGAACTTGGGCTTGAAAATACAAGAGATATGTTCAAAAGAGCCAATGAAAATGGATATTCAATACCAGCATTTAACTTTGCAAATTTAGAGCAGCTTCAAGCTATACTGGATGCATGTACAGAAGCTGAAAGTGACGTTATAATTCAAATATCAGCAAGTGCAAGAACATATATAGGAAAAGAACAGCTTCCTCTTTTAGTAAAAGGAGCAATAGATGAAATAAGAGCGAAGGGATCAAAAATAGCAGTAGCCCTAAATCTTGATCATGGTAAGGGTCATGAATTGATCAAAGACTGCCTTGATTATGGATTTTCATCTGTAATGATAGATGCTTCAAAATATGATTTTGAAAAAAATATAGAATTAACTAAAGAAATAGTAGAACTTGCAAAAGATTATGATGCTTCTGTAGAGGGAGAAATTGGTGTTATTCATGGAACAGAAGATGAACATTCTGCTGATGAAAGTGCATTTACAAAACCTGCTGAAGCAGTGGAATTTATAAAAAGAACAGGAGTAGATTCTCTTGCTATTGCAATAGGAACTGCTCATGGAGCACATAAATTCAAAGTAGGAGAAGATCCTAAATTAAGACTTGATATACTTGAAGCTATTAAAAAAGAGATAGGAAGTTTTCCAATAGTTCTTCATGGATCATCTTCAGTACCTCAAGATTACATTAAAAAATTCAAAGAATTTGGTGGAGAAGTAAAAGATGCAATAGGAATACCTGATGAAGAACTTAAAAAAGCATCTAAGTCAATAGTTACAAAAATAAACGTAGATACAGATGGAAGACTTGTATTCACAAGTGCATTGAGAGAATATTTTGCTAAAAATCCTAAAGAAATGGATTTAAAAAAATATCTTGATTATGCTAGAAATGAAATGAAAAATTTCTATGTGAAGAAAATTAATTCTGTCTTTAAAACAAAATAAAAATATATCAGTGGTCTGAAATTTCAGGCCACTTTCTTTATTTCTAATAGTACTATTAAAAAAATTCATGATAAATTTTTCATATTTATTTAAAAGAGAAAGAGAAGTTTTCTTGAATATTAATTAAATAAGAGATATAGAAGTGAGATTGAAATCTTTCAAAAGAAAAGAAAGATATAGATATGACAGTATGAAATACCTAGATAGTGTGTTTTTTAAATACATAAGAAAAGGAAAAAGTATCTGTAAAAAAATGCCTTATTCAACCTTAAAATCTCTTGAGAAAAAGAGATGAAAAGAATTGAATTTAAAAAAAAGTAGAAGTAAAAATTAAACATAAAAAGGTCAAAAAATACACGATAATTTTCTTGATAAATTACATTATATAATATAAACTTCATAGTAGATAAATTTCATTTATTGAGAGAAAGATGAGTGGGGAAAACAAACTGTTTATAATATTTAAATTTTAAAAATAATATTTGAGGTGAGAATTTTGAAAAAGACGAAAATTGTTTGTACAATTGGACCAAAAACTGAATCTGTTGAAACTTTAAAAGAATTATTAAGAACTGGAATGAATATGATGAGATTGAACTTTTCTCATGGAGACCATGAAGAACATGGAAAAAGAATACAAAACTTTAGACAAGCAAAAGCAGAAACTGGAATCAGAGCAGCTTTATTATTAGATAACAAAGGGCCAGAAATTAGAACTATCAAACTTGAAGGTGGAAAAGATGCTGTAATAGTTGCAGGTCAAGATTTCACAATCACTACTGATAAAACTGTAATAGGAAACAATAAAATAGTTGCTGTTACTTATGAAGGACTTACAACTGACCTTAAAGCTGGAGATACTGTACTTATTGATGATGGACTTCTTGAGTTCACTGTTAAAGAAGTAGTAGGAAATGAAGTAAGATGTGTTGCTGTAAACAATGGAGAATTAGGAGAAAATAAAGGTGTTAACCTTCCAAATGTTGCAGTTAATCTTCCAGCATTATCAGAAAAAGACGTAAATGACATGATATTTGGATGTCAGCAAGGAATCGACTATGTTGCAGCTTCATTTATCAGAAAAGCTGATGATGTAAGAGAAGTAAGAAGAGTACTTGATGAGAATGGTGGAAAAGACGTTCAAATCATTTCTAAAATAGAAAACCAAGAAGGAGTAGACAACTTTGAAGAAATTCTTGAACTATCTGATGGTATCATGGTAGCAAGAGGAGATCTTGGAGTAGAAATTCCTGTAGAAGATGTACCAGTAGCACAAAAAATGATGATTGATAGATGTAATGCAGTTGGAAAAGTAGTTATTACAGCTACTCAAATGCTTGACTCTATGATCAAAAACCCAAGACCTACAAGAGCAGAAGTAAATGACGTTGCTAATGCAATCCTTGATGGAACAGATTGTGTAATGCTTTCTGGAGAATCAGCAAAAGGAAAATATCCAATAGAAGCTGTTTCAGTAATGGCTAAAATAGCAGAAAAAATGGATCCATTAGTAACTCCAAGAAATAAATGTAAAAATGAAACTGTAACAATAACTTCAGCTGTTGCAAAAGGAACTGCCGAAGTAAGTGAAGCTTTAGGAGCAAAAGTAATAGTTGTGGGAACAGAATCAGGAAGAGCGGCAAGAGATATCAGAAGATATTTTCCAACAGCTACTATACTTGCAATAACTAATAATGAAAGAACAGCAAACCAATTAATGCTTTCTAGAGGAGTTATTCCATATGTAGATGGAAATTCAGAAACTCTTGATTCATTCTTTACTTTAGCTGAAAGAGTAACAGTTGAGTTAGGATTAGTAACAAGAGGAGATATAGTAGTTGCTATCTGTGGAGAAAGTGTATTCAAAAGAGGAACTACTAACTCTGTAAAAGTAATTGAAGTAAAATAAGGGTAAATTAATTTAAATATTTTTTAAACTATGGTATAATGATAATGATAGATTAAAGATATAATTTATTAGGAGGTTTTTTTAAATGACAAGAATAGTAGATGTAGTAGCAAGAGAAATACTTGACTCAAGAGGAAATCCTACAGTAGAAGTAGATGTAGTACTAGAATGTGGAGCAAAAGGAAGAGCAGCAGTTCCATCAGGAGCTTCAACAGGAGCTTATGAAGCTGTTGAATTAAGAGATAATGACAAATCAAGATACTTAGGAAAAGGTGTTCTTACAGCTGTAAACAATGTAAACACTGAAATTAAAGAAGCTATCTTAGGAATGGATGCATTAGATCAAGTAGGAATTGACACTGCTATGATAGAATTAGATGGTACTCCAAACAAAGGAAGATTAGGAGCAAATGCTATACTTGGTGTATCTTTAGCACTAGCTAAAGCAGCAGCAGAAGCATTAGGAATGCCTCTATATAAATACTTAGGAGGAGTAAATACTAAAGAATTACCTCTTCCAATGATGAACATTCTTAACGGAGGATCTCATGCTGACTCAGCTGTAGACGTTCAAGAATTTATGATTCAACCAGTTGGAGCAAAAAGTTTCAAAGAAGCTATGAGAATGGGATGTGAAATATTCCACAACCTAGGAAAACTTCTTAAAGCTAATGGAGATTCTACAAACGTAGGAAACGAAGGAGGATATGCTCCTGCTAAAATAAACGGAACTGAAGGAGCTTTAGATCTTATGATCGAAGCTATCAAAAAATCTGGATATGAGCCAGGAAAAGATATCACTTTCGCAATAGATGCTGCATCAAGCGAATTCTGTAAAGAAGTAGCACCAGGAAAATTTGAATATCACTTCAAAAGAGAAGGTGGAGTAACTAGAACTTCTGAAGAAATGGTAGAATGGTACACAAAATTAGTAAATAAATATCCAATTAAATCTATCGAAGATGGATTAGGAGAAGATGACTGGGCTGGTTGGGCAAAATTAACTGCTGCAATCGGAGACAGAGTTCAAATAGTTGGAGACGACTTGTTTGTAACTAATACTGAAAGACTTAAAAAAGGAATAGAATTAAAATCTGCTAACTCTATTCTTATCAAATTAAATCAAATCGGATCATTAACTGAAACTCTAGATGCTATTGAAATGGCAAAAAGAGCTGGAATGACTGCTGTTGTTTCTCACAGATCTGGTGAAACTGAAGATGCTACAATAGCTGATATAGCTGTTGCAACAAATGCAGGACAAATTAAAACTGGTTCAACTTCTAGAACTGACAGAATGGCTAAATATAACCAATTACTAAGAATAGAAGATGAATTAGGATCTACTGCTCAATACAAAGGACTTGACGTTTTCTATAACCTTTCAAAATAGTTTAAAATAATATATTTATGAGAACCGGCTGAAAATGCCGGTTTTTTTAATGGGAAAATAAAAACAGTAGCTATCTTCAAAACATAAAACTTTCTATAATGAGAAAAGTGAAAATTTTTTTAGTTTAAAATATATGATATAATTGATATAAAAGAGAAAGTGAGGGGATAGATATAGAACTTTTATTTGAAAACAGATACTATGTCACTAAAAATATTTTTATAGAGTATCTGAAAGGTATAATTATGAAACGTTTAAGAATATGTGGAGTTATTCTTGCAGTAATATGTTTTTTTGTAACATATTTAAATATTATGAGAAGAAGAAGCAGTTTTGAGATAATTGTATTTGTCATCATGTTTTTCTTTTCATTAGCTATATATTTTATTCATATGAAAGTAAGTAAGGATATGCTGAAAAATTCTCTTGCTATCCATAATGGAGTACACACAGAAAGTATTTTTCGTTTTGGAGAGGATGTAATAACTCTGGAGGAAGGAAAAATTTTTATGGAGTTTGATTATAATCAAATAAAAAAAATACATGATTTGAAAAAGCTCTATGTGTTAATGATTGGAAAGCAGAATGGGATAATTGTAAGAAAAGACAGTTTCTCTGTAGGGACATTCCATAAATTCAAACAATTTATAGAGAGAAAATGTAAAAATATAAAAAAGTAAAAGGCAGTATAAATAGTACTGCTTTTTTATAAGCTTAAAGAAAGATTGTAATTTTTTTTGAAAAAATGTAAAATTAAAGTAAGATGAATAAAGGAGGGATTTATTTGGAATTAAAAAATAGATTTAAACTTGTTTTTTATGTAGTTATTTTATTATTAAGTTTAGGAAATATTGTTTTTGCAACAGGAAATATAAAGGATCAAGTAAATCAAGGAAATTTCTATTATGAAGAAGGAAATTATGACATGGCAGAAAAATATTGGAAAATGGCAGCAGATCAGGGAGACATAGAGGCTCAATATGCTCTGGGAATATTGTATGAAGATACTGGAAGAGCTGATTTTTCTGAAAAGTACTATAAAATGGCAGCAATACAAGGGGATAAGGATGCTCAATATAATTTGGGAGTTCTATATGATGATCAGAAAAAATTTGCTGAAGCAGAAAAATATTATAAGATGGCAGCAATACAGGGAGATAAAGATGCTCAATATAATCTTGGATGTTTGTATGATGAACAGAAAAATTTTAATGAGGCAGAGAAATATTACAAAATGGCAGCAATACAGGGAGATAAAGGAGCTCAATATAATTTAGGATGTTTGTATGATGAGCTGAAAAAATATGATTTAGCAGAAAAGTATTATAAAATGTCTGCTGATCAGGGAGATATGGATGCTCAGTACAACTTGGGACTTTTATATAAAAATCAGAAAAAATATACCCAGGCAGAAAAATATTGGAAAATTGCTTCAGATCAAGGAGATTTAGAAGCTCAAAATAATCTTGGTATACTTTATGAAGAACAGAAAAAATATGATTTAGCAGAGAAATATTATAAAATGGCAGCAGATGAAGGATTAAAAGATGCTCAGTACAACTTAGGGCTTTTCTATTCAGATCAAGGAAAGAAAGAGCTTTCTAAAAAGTATGAAGAGATGGTAGAAAATAATAAAAATTAAATAGACTGAAAAGTACACTTAACTATTGAAAAAACCAATATTGAAAGTGTACTTTTTTTATCTAAATGATTTTATGGATATAGTTGTTATTTTTAATAAATTCTTCTAATTCTTGTTCAAAAATTCGAATAGATGATTCAGCTGCTGGATTTGATTTTCTATTTAATATTTTATATATTGTTCTTTTAGGAATTGAACAGTTAAATCTTGATATTTTTATTGGGGAGGTTTCTTTAAATTTCATTGCTATATTTAATGGAACGATAGACCAAAGATTATTATTTTGAAGAAAATAATTTATAAAATAGGGAGAATCAACATTCATTGGATTGAAATCAGAAGTTGACCAATGAGTATCATGCCACATTTGAAATTCACTTCCCCAATTTAAAAATATTTCATTTTCTGTTTTTAATATTTCAGGATCAATTATTTCAGGAATATCTGAAAGGTTTTCATTTGTTATTAATACCATTTCCTCATAAAATAATGGAATTGTTATTGTATTTTGAGACTTAAAATATTTTGAAACAAGCCCAATATCTATTTTATGAGTTTCTACAAGATTGTATGTGACTTCATTCCAATGAGAATTTATATTTAAAACTATAGGATATTTTTTTTCAATAATATTATTAAATAAAGGAAGTAAAACATAAGAACTTATGCTAGGAGGAGCAGATACTTTAAGTTCATATTTAGCTATAGACTTACTCCAAATTTTGATATCTTTTTCTAAAGAAATATATCTGTTGGCATAGCCTAAAAACTCCTTTCCTTTGGGAGAAAGAATAACTCCTTTTATTCCTTTTCCTCTTATAAAAAGAGAATTTCCAAGATATTCTTCTAAACATGCTAATCTGCTGCTTATTGTAGATTGAGAAACAAATAGTTTTTCACAAGCTTTAGAAAAGCTTTTAGTTTCAACTATTGCTAAAAATGCTTCAATTTCTAATTTATTCATAAATTCTCTTCCTCCTTTTATGAAATATCTGTTTTTTCGATAATATATATCTGATAAAGATATTTTATTTATTTTTAACCTTGTGATACTCTTAGATTAAGAAATGTAATTTTATATATTTTAACAGATATATCTTTTATATTCAAATACATATGTTTTAAAATAGTATAGGGAGGAATTAAAATGAAAGCAGATTTGATAATTAAAAATGGGGAAATTTTTTCAAATGGAGTATTTTTTCGTGGAACTGTTGTTGTTAAAGATGGAAAAATCATTTCTTTATGTGAAGAGACAAACGGAATTGAATTTGAAGATTGCATAGATGCAGAAGGAAAATTAGTTTTACCAGGAATGATAGAACCTCATATTCATATAAGAGAACCAGGAAGGCCAGATAGAGGTACTTTTCTTACTGAAACTATGGCTGCTGCTGCTGGAGGAGTAACTACAATTTTAGAACATCCAATAGCTAAACCACCTCAATATTCTAAGGAAATATTAGAAAACAGAATAAAAGATGCAGATGATAAATGTATTATAGATTTTGGATTTTATGGAGCAGCAGGATCTAAATATCCTGAAAAAATAAAAGAAATGGGAGAACAGGATATAGTTGCATTTAAAACTTTTCTTCATGAAGCACCTGAAGGCAGAGATGAAGAATTTATAGGTTTAACTATGGCAAATGATGGAGAGATGTATTTTGGATTTAAAGAAGTTGCAAAAACTGGAAAATTATGTGCTGTTCATGCAGAAAATAACGATATTATTCATAAAATGATTTCTCATTTTAGAAAAGAAGGAAAAGTATCTTCTATATACCATTGTGAATCAAGACCTAAAATAGCAGAGTATGAAACAGTAGAAAAATTATTAAACTTTGTAAGGGAATGTGGAGTAAAACTTATATTCTGCCATATATCAACACCAGAGGCAATGGAATTAATAAAAAATGCTAAGTTAGAAGGATTAGAAGTATATTTAGAAACTTGTCCTCAATATCTTTTATTGACTGAGGAAGATGTAATAAAACATGGAGTATATGCTAAATGCAATCCACCATTAAGAAAAAAAGAAGATGTAGAAAAATTATGGAAATATGTAAATGATGGATCAGTAGATTTTATTGGCAGTGATCATGCAACTTATACAGTAGAGGAAAAAGAAAGAGGAAGAGAAGATATATTTGTTGCTCCTTCTGGATTTTTAGGAGTTGATTTAAGATTGCCTTTAATGCTTAATGCTGTAAATGAAGGAAAAGTAAAATTAGAAAGAGTTATAAAATTATTGTCCGAAGATGTAGCAAGATCTTTTAAAATATTTCCTCAAAAAGGAATAATTCAAGTTGGCTCAGATGCAGATTTTGTTATTGTAGATATGGAAGAAAAATTTACAGTGAGAAAAGAGGAAAATTATTCGCAGTCTAAAGATATAGCATATGTCTATGAAGGTATTGAATTACAAGGAAAACCTGAATATACAATAGTAAGAGGAAAGGTTGTTATGGAAAAAGGAAAAGTAAATATAGAAAATAAAGGATGGGGAAAATTAGTTAAACCATTGAAATAGGAGGGGGAAAAGATGATACCTGATTTTATACCTAGTAGTTTAGCGAAATTTTGGATTTTTGTTACAGTTTTAAGTTTTTTACCTTTAGTTTGTGCAATAGTTTCAGAATACATGATAAAAAAGAATAAAAGAAGAGGTGATAACAAATGATATATATAATTATTGTGATTATTTATTTGCTATCATTGGTTGTTGTTGGATATTTTGCTTCAAAAGGAGTAGAAAATGATGATGATTGGGCTGTAGCAGGTAGAAGCTTAGGAATTTGGTCAAGTGCAGCATCTTTTTTTACAACTATACTTAGTGCTTTGGCTTTTACTGGATATATAGGTTATTATTATAAGTTTGGTTGGGCAGGATGGTGGAATTGGATTGGAACAATAATTTCAACAATATTATTTGCAGCATATTTTGCTTCTAGATTAAGAAAATTTGGAGGAGTGACATTATCAGATTTTCTTGAAATAAGATATGGAACTATTCATGCTGGGCTTGCTTCTCTACTGATTTTCTTTTCAACAATATTATTTACAGTAGCTCAGCTTGTTGCCTCAGGAAATATAATTAAAACAATTACTGGACTTCCTAATTATATCTCAGTAATAGTTGTGGGATTTGTATTTCTTCTATTTACAATAAAAGGGGGAATGAAAGCAGTAGCATGGACAAGTACACTAACCTCTGTATTAATATTAGTAGGAGTATATGTATTAATGTTTGCAATTCTAGAAAAAACAGGAGGTATATGGAATATACATAAAATTCTTTCAGAGACAGAGCCCACAGCTTTAGACCCATTTGCTGGAGGACAAATAAGTGTAGGGCTTGCTATTTCTTGGTGTTTAACATGGGGGATAGGAAATTTTGGATTGCCACAGGTTATAACAAAATTTAATTCTTGTAAAGATGAAAGAGTAGCTAAATATAGTATGGGAGTTTCAGGAATTGCATTTATTGCATTTTATTTACCATTGATGATTATAGGGTTAGGAATGAAAATAATATCTCCTGGAGTAACTAATACAGATTCTATTGCAGCAATAGCAATACTAAAAATGGTTCATCCAGTAATAGGGGGAATAGTTCTGTCAGCTATATTGGGAGCTGCTATTTCAACTGGAGATGCAGTGCTGCTCCAGGCAGGAACAACTGCAACTAGAGATATTTATCAAAAATATATAAATAAAAATGCAGACTCTAAAAGCTTGTTGAAAATATCGAAACTAAGCACAATGGCTGTAGGAATAATAGCAATAGTTTTATCCTTATTTAATTCAACAACTGTATTGATGATTCAAGCCAATATGGTTGGAATATTAGGTTCCATGTTAGCAATGACAGTAATATTAGGATTTTCATGGAAAAGATCTAATGCTCAAGGTGGTTTAGCAGGAATGATTGTAGGAATATTGACAGCAGTAATTTGGTATGCTTTGAAACAACCATATGGGTGGATGCCTATTTTACCAGCTATATTTACATCAACTTTTGCAAATATATTAGTAAGCTATTTAACAACACCACCTGATAAAAAAATGATAAGTATATTTTTTAATGATTAGTAAATAGGAGAAAAAAATGGAAAATATAAATTTTAAAAGATTTATGACTAATTTTAAAATTATCGGAAAGATAGGAATAAATCAAGAAAATGGAATAGACAGACTCGCATTTTCTGATAAATATTATGAGGCTCTTGAAAAATTGTCTGAGATTATGCTTAAAGAAAATATAGATGTAAAAAAAGATAAAGTAGGAAATATTTCTGGATTAAGAAATGGAATAGAAAAAAATAAAAAAATTATAATGATAGGTTCACATTTGGATACTGTAAAAAATGGAGGGCTATATGATGGAAATTTAGGAGTTATTTCATCGCTTGAAATAATTTTGAGCTTAAATGATAATAAGAAAAATTTAAAGCATCCAATAGAAATGCTTGCATTTAATGCTGAAGAAGGAAGCGAAATGGGAGGAACTTTTGGAAGCAGAGTGATGACAGGAAGACAGAACTTAAATGAAAAAGGAATTGAAGAAAAACTATCTGTTTATGGTCTTAACATAGAAGATATAAAAAAATCTGAAAAAAATATGGATGATAAATTATGTTTTGTAGAACTCCATATAGAGCAAGGAGGAATACTTGAGAAAAATAATTGTTCTATTGGGATAGTAACAGGTATTGTAGGAATAAGCAGATATAAAATAATAGTAAATGGAGAAACTAATCATGCTGGGACTACTCCTATGAATTTGAGAAAAGATGCGATGACTGGAGCAGCTAAATTAATATCTTTTATAAATGAAGAGGCTTTTAAATATGGAGAATCCTTTGTAGCAACAGTAGGAGATATGAAAGTTTTTCCAGGAGCAGTAAATGTAATTCCAGGAAAAGTAGAATTTTTACTAGAAGTGAGAGATATGGAACAAGAAAGAATAGAGAATTTTATAAAGAAAATAGAAGAGTATAGTAAAAAATTAATAGATACTGAAGCTGAATTTATTCAAACAGTTAATAAGCCATCAATGAAAATGGACGCAAAACTAAATAAAATTTTAGAAAAAGTATGTAAAAAAAATCAGATTAATTATATGTTTATAACAAGTGGAGCTGGTCATGATACTAAAGAATTAGCAAATAAAATTCCTACAACAATGATATTTGTTCCAAGCTGCAAAGGAATAAGTCATTCGCCAAAAGAATATACAAAAGAAAAAGACTTGGAGATAGGAGTAAATCTATTTTATGATTTTGTGTTAGAAATAGATAAAGAGTTTGAAAATTAAAAATGATTCAAAAAATCTAAAAGACTGCAGTAATGTAATGGCAGTCTTTTTTAAATTATTTGTTTTTTTCTTTTTTCAAAGTAAGTCTATTTTCTGAAATAAACAATCCTGCTAGTGTAAGAAAAGTTCCAAACATAGCAATAGGAGTTATTTTTTCTTTAAGTATAAGAGCTGAAAAAGCTACTGTTATAACTGGAACAGCATAAATATATACACTTGTTTTTAATACTCCTAAAAGTTTTAAAGATAGATTCCAAGTAACAAAACATACAGCAGAAGCTCCAAATCCTAAGAATAATATATTAAAAAGAACAAGAGGACCTCTAAATCTTTCTGTTCCTAAACGGAAATCAAAAAAGAAAAGAGCTGGAAGCATAAATATCAATCCATAGAAAAATATTCTTCTTGTTGCTTGTATTGTATTGATAATCACTTATTTTTTTTGTAACTATAGAATAAACAGACCATGTAGCTGCTGCTAGTACAGCAAGAATATCTCCTATTGGGTTAAGTTTTAAAACTGTGCTTCCATTAAAGCTGATAAGAGCTACTCCTGTTATAGACACAAGAAACCCAAGAAAGAAAGTCAGTTTTAACTTTTCCTGCTTTAGAAAAAAATGAGTAAGTATTCCTGTAATAAATGGAGAGATAGAAACAATAACTCCTATATTAGAAGCAAAGGAATAAGTCAAAGCTATATTTTCAAAGAGAAAATATAATGTAACTCCACACAACCCAGCCAACATAAATAATTTTTCCTGTTTTTTATCTGTAAGAATCAGTCTGTGTGGGTATATAATAAGCAGAGCAACAAATCCTAGAGTGAAACGAAAAAATAGTATCTCAATTGGTGTAAAATGTGTAAGAAGAACTTTAGTAGAAATGAAAGTTGTTCCCCATATAAGTACTGTAAGAATAGCAGAAATATGTCCTAAAGTGTTTTTATTATTCATGTATTTCCTCCAAAGGTTTATTTTTGTTAATAAAAATATTTTGGTACTGTTTAGGTGTCAGTCCTATGAACTTTTTAAAAAAATTACTGAAGTGACTTTGATCACTGAATCCTGTAAGGAAAGCTGTTTCAGCTGGAGATATTTTTCTCTCAAGAAAATTTTTAGCTTTTTCAATTCTTATAGTTTCAAGATATCCGTAAGGAGTAATACCAGTTTCTTTAGTAAAAGAGCGAAGAAGATGGTATTTACTAAAATCTGTAAGAGAAGTAAGTATATCAAGTGAAATATTTTTATCAAAATTTTTTTCTAAAAACTCACAAACTTTCTTTATATTTTTACTTTGTTTTATAGGATAATTATTTTCAACAGAAATAGAGTAATATTTTATTAGATATTCTATAATAAGTATAAAAACTTCCTCTTTTCTAAATTCTTTAGATTTTTCTGTTATTAATGAATGAAGCTCTTTTATTAAAGAAGATAGATAAAGATTAGTTATAACTGTTGAAGAAAAATTGATATTAACTTTTGTTTCTGTAATATTTGTTATAATTTTCTCCATGATTTCTTCAGAAATATTAAGACATCTGTAATCAAGAGGGAGCTCATTTATTTGTTCGCAGGTATGGACATCATAAGGATTAAAAATTGTAATATCCCCACTTCCAACTATATATTTTTTATTAAGACATGAAAGTTTTCTTTCTCCTCTTTCAATAAAACCAATTACATAATGTTTATGAAAATGATTTGGAAATTTTTGCATTACACCTTTAAAACTGTACGCTTCTATATTTAATTCATTATCAAATATAATAGTTCTGCTCTCTTTTTTCATAATGTCCTCCTATGTATTAGGAATATTTTAACATAACTTTGAATTTTTTTCTTGTAAGATATTGCTTATTGCAATAAAAAGTATTTTATTTGTAACACGAACGCCATGAAAAAGAGATATAAAATAAATATAAAATTTTTTTCCAGTATTAATTAAATTATACATTTAACTAAAAAAACTTCTGACAGAGCTATATCCTGTTGGAAGTTTTTTTGTTGTATATAAATTAAAAAGACTGATTCAGGAGCTAAAAAATCTATAAAAATTTATCCCCCAAAAATGGTAAGCTTCAGTATTTTTAAAAGCTTAAAAAGCAACTGATAAAAAAAGAGATCAGAAACATAAAATTTCAGATCTCTTTTATTTTTGGTTAAATAATTTTGAGCCTTAGTTAGAATGTGTAACCCATATATACTTCAAACAGTGGTGAAGATGAATCTAAATCGTTAGACAACATCAGAGATATAGGTCCAAGGAATGTATCCCAACCTATTCCTCCTCCATATCCATGATATCTTCTGTCTCCTATATCATAAGATTTTTGGAAAGATAATCCATCAGATGAATAAGTCATCATATTATATTTTCCTATAAGATAGAAAGTATCAGTAAGTCTATACTGCAAACCACCACGAATCATATAAAATTCATCAGTATATCTACCCATCATAGGAAGACCTATAAATGAAAATGCTAAATCATTATCTCTCAATCCACCTATTTTGAAAAGGCTGCTATCAGGGACATTTTCTCCAGCTGTTTTTCCTCCAGATAACCCTAAATTCATAGAGAACTTTTCAGTTACAGGAAGATAAAAGTCAGTTGAAAACATAAATCCATTATAGTTGATATCCTTGCTGTCCACACCTTGAGTATTGAATCCTTCAAAACGCAGGACATTTCCTTTTGAAGGGAAATTTTTTCTATTTAGAGTATCAATATACAGATAGGTACCAGTAGAAATAGTCTGATAGTTCTCATTAAAATCTTTGTAAGATCTGCTTCCACTTGAATATTTATTATCTGAACTTTGATATCCTAAAGTTAAACCTGTAACCACATTATTAGATATTGCAGTACCAAGAGATAAAGTAGTTTTAAAAGTATTTGATTCATATGTAGAAACTTTTTTTCCATCATTAAAAATAAATAATGGATCTACTTCATAACCTATACTTGCAGCAGTTAAAATTTTTATTTTTCCTAGTTCATAAAATGAAAGATTGTTTAAAGCTACTTTAGGATAACTTGATGCTTCTGCTTTTACAGTATAGTTTCTTGTCCAAAGTCCAAAGTTAGGCATAGTAGCAGATATATTCATGGACCCACCATAGTTTGAGGCATAATTAAGAGAAGCATTTATATTTATTCCATCTTTTTCTTTTACCTTAAATGTAATAGTATCTCCATTTACTTCATAGAAAGCTCTTTCTATATAGCTCACTGAATACACTCTTTTTGTCCAGTCATTGAGATCAGATTTAGTAAATTTATTCCCTGAGACACTAGGCATAAGATTTCTAACTTTGTTTTCAGTAAGAATTTCATTTCCTACAAGTTTTATATTATTTATTTCTATCGGCTTTTCTTTAAAGCTCTTTGCTTTGATCTCTTGAAATTCTTGAGGATAACTTAGATTTTTTAAAATATATGCGTATTTTTCAGTTGCTTTTTCTCCTTCTGTTACAAGGCTTGAAAGATCGCTGAAATCTATAGTATCATGGTCTTTTACATCTGGAACGATGAGAATATCAGCCAGTCTTTTATGAAGATCAACTTTTCTGTTTCCATTGTATGTAGCGAGTTTATCTAAAATAGTTATAAGATTTGACTTTTCATTTATATTGGAAGCCTCTGCTGAAATATCCACAGCAATGATTATATCTGCCCCTAATGAAAGAGCCACATCTATAGGAAAATTATTAACAACTCCTCCATCTACATAGAATTTTCCATTATCTTCAATAGGCTCAAGAAAACTAGGAATAGCCATACTTTTAAATGTAGCAAGAGCAAGATCACCATCTCGAAGGACAACTTCTTTTCCAGTTTGGAGGTCAGTAGTTATAGCTCTGTACTGAATAGGAAGATCATTGAAGTTTTTTATATTTTCTGCTCTATTAAATATTTCTTTTAATTGTAGGTAGATATTTTCTCCATTTAAAAATCCCATAGGAAATGAAAGTTTAAGATTCTTATCTATACTTACAGTAAAAGGGTATTTATCATTTTCTATTTTATCTTCAATATTTTTTAAATTTCTGTCTTTTGAGTTTGTAAGAAGTGATGTAAATTTTAAATTGAGGACAGTAGTCTCTATTTCATCTGGAGAATACCCAATGGAATACATTCCTCCAACTATACTTCCCACACTTGTTCCTATTATTATATCAACAGGAATCTGATATTTTTCAAGTACTTTAAGAACTCCTATATGAGCAGCTCCTTTTGCCCCACCACCGCTTAGAACAAGAGCTATCTTTGGTCTTTCTTCAGAAGTAGGAGCTTTTTTTGTAACATCTGTATCTGTACTTTCTATTTTTTCTTTTAAAAGCTCTAAGTGAGCCTGCTGCATTTTTAATTCTTCTATTGCTTTGTTGATGGCATCTACTTTATAGGCTTTAGATTGAACCCCATCAGAAAATGAGAAAGAAAATATGAAAATAAAGAGGTGAAGAATCAAGAATTTTCTTATCATAATAGTGCATCTCCCTGAGTAAAGTTATTAACATATAATTTTATCATAAAATAGTGAAAGGAGTAAGGAAAATTTTTGTAAATACTTTGACCTTTACAATAAATCATGAATGTGTTAAGATTTTAGATGGAAAATATATGGAAGAAATTAGGAGAGATAGAAAATGGCACTTCTGCAAGTAAATAATTTGTTTATGGGATTCACAGGGGAGACTCTGTTTAAAAATATAAGCTTCTCAATAGATGAGAGAGATAAAATAGGAATGATAGGGGTAAATGGAGCAGGAAAAAGTACCCTTATTAAAATACTTTTAGGATTGGAATATGATGAAGTAGATCCTGAGACAAATCAAAGGGGAACTATTTCAAAAAAGGGTGGATTGAAAATAGGGTATCTTTCACAGCATCCTGATCTTAACCCTGATAATACTGTCTTTGAAGAACTAATGACAGTTTTTTCTAATGTACAAAATGATTACCATAGAATACAAGAATTAAATGTTATTCTGGCAGAAAATCTTGAAGATTTTGATAAAACTATGGAAGAGTTGGGGACTGTAACAGCAAGATATGAACAGAATGAGGGATATGCTATTGAGTACAAAGTAAAGCAGATATTGAATGGGCTTACTCTGGCAGAATCTTTGTGGGCTTCTAAAATAAGTGATTTATCTGGAGGACAGCTTTCAAGAGTAGCTTTAGGAAAGATACTTTTGGAGGAACCGGAACTCTTGATATTAGATGAGCCTACTAACCATTTAGACTTAAATGCTATTGAATGGCTGGAAAGAATATTAAAAGATTATAAAAAAGCTTTTATTCTTATTTCACATGATGTTTATTTCTTAGATAATGTAGTAAATAGAGTATTTGAAATAGAAGGAAAAACTTTAAAAACATATAATGGAAATTATACAGATTTTACTATTCAGAAAGAAGCTTATCTGTCTGGTGCTGTGAAGGCATTTGATAAAGAGCAGGATAAATTAAGAAAAATGGAAGAATTTATCAGAAGATACAAAGCCGGAGTAAAATCTAAACAGGCAAGAGGAAGAGAAAAGATACTTAACAGAATGGATAAAATGGAAAATCCTGTTATTACAACTAAAAAGATAAAGCTTAAATTTGAAACAGATACTACAAGTGTAGATTTAGTATTGAGAATAAAAGATTTAGCTAAATCTTTTGATGGTAAAGAAATATTTTCGAATTTGAATCTTGATATATATAGAGGAGATAGAATTGGAGTAATTGGTAAAAATGGTGCAGGAAAATCTACTCTGTTAAAAATAATAAATGGTATGGAGAAACAAAGCAAGGGAGATTTTAAAATAGGGGACAGAGTAAAGATTGGATACTATGATCAAAATCACCAAGGGCTGAATCCTAAAAGAACTGTACTGGAAGAGTTAATGTATCATTTTGTACTGAGTGAAGAGGAAGCAAGAAATATATGTGGAGGATTTCTTTTTACAGAAGATGATGTATATAAGGAGATATCTAGTTTAAGTGGAGGAGAAAAGGCAAGAGTGGCATTTATGAAGCTTATGCTGGAAAAACCTAATTTTCTGATATTGGATGAGCCTACTAACCATTTGGATATTTACTCAAGAGAGATATTATCTGAATCTCTGGAAGAATATACAGGTACAATATTAGTAGTATCACATGACAGAAATTTTTTAGATTGTGTTGTTAATAATATATATGAAGTGAAAAAAGACGGAGCAGTACTTTTTAAAGGAGATTATAATTCTTATTTAAATCAAAGAGAAGAAGTAAAAGAAAAAGATGTTAAAGCTTCTCTTAATTTTGAGGAGCAGAAAAAAAATAAAAACAGAATATCATCTCTTGAGAAAAAAATAATAAAAGCTGAGTCAGATGTAGAAAAACTTGAAGAAAAAAAATCTGCTAAAGAAGAAGAATATAATAAAGCAGGAATAGAAAATAATGTAGATAAACTTATGGATATACAGAAAGAGCTTGAAGAATTAGACATGGAGATACTTTCATTGATGGAAGAATGGGAAAATTTAGAAAATGAATTAAAAACTTTAAAAAATACTTTCTAAATTTGATAAAGTGTGATATAATTGTAAAGATTTATAAATATAACCTTAGCTTTATATTGACTTTTTGAAACAAAGTGATTATAATATTTAAGTTATAATATATAAAAATTATTTTAAATTAATAGGAAGGAGGGTAAAATGCCTACTTTAAGTCAATTAGTAAAAAATGGAAGAGACACTTTACTAGAAAAGAAAAAATCACCAGCATTACAAGGAAACCCACAAAGAAGAGGAGTTTGTGTAAGAGTTTATACAACTACACCTAAGAAACCAAACTCAGCTTTGAGAAAGGTTGCCAGAGTAAAATTAACTAATGGAATCGAAGTTACTTGCTACATTCCAGGAGAAGGACACAATTTACAAGAACACTCAATCGTACTTGTAAGAGGTGGAAGAACAAAAGACTTACCAGGGGTTAGATACAAAGTTATCAGAGGAGCTTTGGATACAGCTGGAGTTGCAAAAAGAAAACAATCAAGATCTAAATACGGAGCTAAAAAAGCGTAATTATAGGGAGGTGAACAGTTAAAAATGTCAAGAAGAAGAGCAGCAATAAAAAGAGATGTACTACCTGATTCTAGATACTCAGATAAAGTAGTTACTAAAGTTATCAATTCAATCATGTTGGATGGAAAGAAAGCTATAGCTGAAGGAATATTCTACTCAGCAATGGATTTAATAAAAGAGAAAACTGGTCAAGAGGGGTACGATATATTTAAACAAGCATTAGATAATATCAAACCTCAAATCGAAGTTAGATCAAGAAGAATCGGAGGAGCTACATACCAAGTTCCAGTTGAAGTAAGAGTTGAAAGACAACAAACTTTAGCAATCAGATGGTTAACACTTTATACAAGACAAAGAAAAGAATATGGTATGATCGAAAAATTAGCAGCAGAATTAATCGCAGCAGCTAATAATGATGGAGCAACTATAAAGAAAAAAGAAGATACTTATAAAATGGCAGAAGCAAACAGAGCTTTCGCACATTATAAAATCTAGTTTTTTATAGACGGCAAAGATTAACTTTATTCATTTTTTTTGAGGAGGAAATACTTAATGGCTAGGAAAGTTTCTTTAGATATGACTAGAAACGTTGGAATTATGGCTCATATCGATGCAGGAAAAACTACTACTACTGAAAGAATCCTATTCTATACAGGAGTAGAGCATAAGCTAGGAGAAGTTCATGAAGGTGGAGCTACAATGGACTGGATGGAACAAGAGCAAGAAAGAGGTATCACTATCACTTCTGCTGCAACAACTTGTTTCTGGAGAGAACATAGGGTAAATATAATAGACACACCAGGACACGTGGACTTTACAGTTGAGGTTGAAAGATCTCTAAGAGTTCTAGATGGAGCAGTTGCAGTATTCTCAGCAGTTGATGGGGTTCAGCCTCAATCAGAAACTGTTTGGAGACAAGCTGATAAATATCAAGTACCAAGAATCGCATTCTTTAACAAGATGGATAGAATCGGTGCTGACTTCAGCATGTGTGTTGGAGATATTAAAGATAAATTAGGATCAAATCCTGTACCTATTCAATTACCAATTGGTGCAGAAGATTACTTCGAAGGAGTAATTGATCTAATTACTATGAAAGAAATTATTTGGCCTATCGATTCAGATAATGGACAAAAATTTGAAGTAAAAGATATTAGAGCAGAATTAGTTGAAAAAGCTGAAGATGCAAGACAATTCATGTTAGAATCAGTTGTTGAAACAAGTGATGAATTAATGGAAAAATTCTTTGGTGGAGAAGAAATCACTGAAGAAGAAATTAAAGGTGCTCTTAGAAAAGCAACTATCGCTAACATGATCGTTCCAGTAACATGTGGAACAGCATTTAAAAATAAAGGAATCCAATCATTACTTGATGCCATTGTTGATTATATGCCAGCGCCTACAGACGTTGCAATGGTAAAAGGAACTGATATGAAAGATTCTTCTATAGAAATAGAAAGAGAAATGTCAGATGATGCTCCATTTGCAGCTCTAGCATTTAAAGTTATGACAGACCCATTTGTTGGAAAATTAACATTCTTCAGAGTATACTCTGGTGTTGTAGAAAAAGGAACTTATGTTCTTAACTCTACAAAAGGTAAAAAAGAAAGAATGGGAAGAATTCTTCAAATGCATGCTAATAAAAGAGAAGAAATTGAAGCAGTTTACTGTGGAGATATCGCAGCAGCAGTAGGATTGAAAGAAACTACTACTGGAGATACTCTTTGTGCAGATAATGCTCCAATAGTTCTTGAAAAAATGGAATTCCCAGATCCAGTTATCTCAGTTGCTGTTGAACCAAAAACAAAAGCTGACCAAGAGAAAATGGGAATTGCTTTATCAAAACTTGCTGAGGAAGACCCTACTTTCAAAGTTAAGTCTGATGAAGAAACTGGACAAACAATCATTTCAGGAATGGGAGAACTTCACCTTGAAATCATTGTTGACAGAATGAAAAGAGAATTCAAAGTTGAATCTACAGTAGGAAAACCACAAGTTGCTTACAGAGAGACAATTCTTGGAACTACAGATCATGAAGTTAAATATGCAAAACAATCTGGAGGTAAAGGACAATACGGACACGTTAAAATTATCCTTGAACCAAATCCAGGAAAAGGTTTTGAATTTGTTAACAAAATTACTGGAGGAGTTATTCCTAGAGAATATATTCCAGCAGTAGAAAAAGGATGTAGAGAAGCTCTAGAAAGTGGAGTTGTAGCTGGATACCCAGTTGTTGATGTAAAAGTAACTCTTTATGATGGATCATACCATGAAGTTGACTCATCAGAAATGGCGTTTAAACTTGCAGGATCAATGGCTGTTAAACAAGCTGCTGCTAAATCTAATCCAATAATCCTTGAACCAGTATTCAAAGTAGAAGTAACTACTCCAGAAGAATACATGGGAGATATCATAGGAGACCTTAACTCAAGAAGGGGAATGATAGGTGGAATGACAGACAGAAATGGTGCTAAAATCATTGATGCTAAAGTTCCATTATCTGAAATGTTTGGATATGCAACTGACTTAAGATCTAAATCTCAAGGAAGAGCAACTTACTCTATGGAATTTGCTGAATACATTCAAGTACCAGCTTCTATCCAAAAAGGAATTCAAGAAGAAAGAGGAAAATAGTCTTTCTTACATATAGTAACTTTATAAAGGGTTGGTACTATAAGTACCAACCATAAAAAATAAAATATAAAAATTAGGAGGAGAATTTAAATGGCTAAAGAGAAATTCGAAAGAAGCAAACCCCATGTAAACATTGGAACAATTGGACACGTTGACCACGGAAAAACAACTACAACAGCAGCTATTTCTAAAGTTTTATCAGACTTAGGACTAGCTAAAAAAGTTGATTTTGATAAAATTGACGTAGCTCCAGAAGAAAGAGAAAGAGGAATCACTATCAATACATCTCATATTGAGTATGAAACTGTAAAAAGACACTATGCTCACGTTGACTGTCCAGGACATGCTGACTACGTAAAAAACATGATCACAGGAGCAGCTCAAATGGATGGAGCTATCTTAGTTGTATCAGCAGCAGATGGACCTATGCCACAAACAAGAGAACACATCCTACTATCTAGACAGGTTGGAGTACCTTACATAGTAGTATATTTAAATAAAGCAGATATGGTAGACGATCCAGAATTACTAGAACTAGTAGAAATGGAAGTAAGAGAATTATTAACAGAATATGGATTCCCAGGAGATGATATTCCAGTAGTAACAGGATCATCACTAGGAGCACTAAATGGAGAGCAAAAATGGGTAGATCAAATTATGGCGCTAATGAACGCAGTAGATGAGTATATCCCAACTCCAGAAAGAGCAGTAGACCAACCATTCTTGATGCCAATAGAAGACGTGTTCACAATAACAGGAAGAGGAACAGTTGTAACTGGTAGAGTAGAAAGAGGAATAGTAAAAGTAGGAGAAGAATTAGAAATAATTGGAATCAAACCTACATCAAAAACAACATGTACAGGAGTAGAAATGTTTAGAAAACTTCTTGATCAAGGTCAAGCAGGAGATAACATTGGAGCTCTATTAAGAGGAACTAAAAAAGAAGACGTAGAAAGAGGACAAGTACTAGCAAAACCAGGATCAATCCTACCACATACAGGATTCAGATCAGAAGTATATGTACTAACTAAAGAAGAGGGAGGAAGACATACTCCATTCTTCTCAGGATACAGACCACAATTCTACTTCAGAACTACAGATATAACAGGAGCAGTAACATTACCTGAGGGAGTAGAAATGGTAATGCCAGGAGACAACATTGAGATGAGAGTAGAATTAATACACCCAATCGCAATGGAAACTGGATTAAGATTCGCCATCAGAGAGGGTGGAAGAACAGTAGCTTCTGGAGTAGTTGCTGAAATTACTAAATAATAGTTAGCTAAATCCAAAAATCAAAATATTGAGATCAGCTTTATGCTGGTCTCTTTTTTTACAGAAATTGAAAGGAAGAAAGCTTGATGGAAAAAAGAGAATATGGATTATTTACTGCTATTGCAATGATAGTAGGTATAGTTATAGGTTCGGGTATATTTTTTAAAAGTGATAATATTCTTATATATACTGGTGGAAGTATAATAAAGGGAGTATTAGTGTTTTCAATAGCAGCAGTTGGAATAATATTTGGAAGTCTTTCTATAAGTATATTGGCTTCTAAAACAACAAAAGCAGGAGGGCTTATAACCTATGCTGATGAATATTCAGGAAGGAAGACAGCGTGTGCTTTTGGATGGTTTCAGGTTTTTATATATTATCCATCTTTAGTAGGAGTACTTTCATGGGTAGCAGCAGTGTATATATGTATGCTTTTTAATATACCAAATGTTCCAGAAATTCTTGGCATGATAGGAGTTTTGGCAGCAGCATTTTGTTTTATAATGAATATTTTATCATCGGCTATGGGAGGATATTTTCAAAATGCTTCTACAATAATAAAGATGATTCCTTTAGGAGCTATAGCGATAGCTGGATTTATCTATGGAGATCCTCATATGGTGACAACAGCAGAAAAAACAATGGAAATAACATCTTCTGCAACATGGTTGGCAGCTCTGGCACCAGTAGCATTTTCATATGATGGATGGGTAGTTTCCACTTCTATAGCTCATGAATTGAAAAACTCTAAAAGAAATCTTCCCCTTGCATTGACAATAGGGCCAATATTTGTTCTTGTAGTTTATATATTATATTTTGTAGGAATAAGTATAATGGTAGGTCCTGAAAATATAATGAAACAAGGAGATAATCATGTAAATATTGCAGCTATTAAAATTTTTGGAGCAAATGGAGCTAAGATAGTGCTGACGTTTATAGTTATATCAGTAATGGGTACTCTTAATGGTTTTATATTAGGCTTCATACGTCTGCCTTATTCTTTGGCATTGAGAGAGATGCTTCCAATGTCAGAGAAACTTAAAATAGTAAGTGAAAAAACTAACACTCCAGTATATTCAGCAGGAATTGCAATAATAGTTAGTATTATTTGGAGTTGGATAAATTATATGGTCCAGAAAAACAATCTAATTCCTAATTCAGATGTGTCTGAAATTCCTATAGTAGCAAGTTATATTATATACATAATACTTTATGTCCATGTGATAAAGCTTTATAGAAAAGGTGAAGTGCAAGGGATTGTAAAAGGCGTAATAATACCTATATTAGCAATGATAGGCTCAGCCATTATTATAATAGGTGGATTGCAAAATCCTCGTACATTAATATATATAGGAATATGTGTGGTAGTTATAATAGGAGCTTTAATATTTTTAAAGAAAAAAGATAAAATGATATAAAAAAGAGATAAGGTTAAAATTTATTTTTTGATAAATGTCTCTTTTTTTTTATGAAAAATTAAATCTAATATTGAAAAAAGTTAAGCTTTAAGATGGAAAAAAATAAAAAATGAAAGTAACTATTTTAAATATTACATAGATTTAGTAAAAAGTCTTTTGGATATGGTAAAATAAGATGTTACTAAAAATAGAGATACTAGGAGGAAAAAGATGAAAAAACCACTTTTAATGGGAGGGATTGGATTAATAATTGTAATAGCAGCAGTTTTAAAACTTTTAGCAGGAATAACGATTATGCTTTTTCCACTAAATATGGAGGATATTCCTGAAATAAATTTATATGGAAGGGTAATATTTTCATTGGAATACATACTAGGAAGTCTTCTATATATTATAGCAGGAGTATTTTTAATTTTAGGAAAGAAAAGAGCAAGAGAAATGTTTCTTTTTAGCATCATATTTTCTCTTGTAGTGACTCTTCTTCCGGGAATGATAATAACTATAGAAGAGATGGTAGTTTTTACTATATTTTTCATATTGCTTTGTATAGTTAAAAGTGTAAAAGAATATTTTCAAAAATTTAATATAAAATATGAAAAAAGATGATAGATTTTTTAAAAAAGATGTTTTTGAAGGAGAAATTTTCTGGGGAAAAATATCATGAAATTACCAATTGAACTTGTGTTAAGAAAAATATAAAAAAATATTTAAAAAATTAAAAAAAAGCTTTGCTTTTTCTTATAACTGTGATATAATCCTTAGAGTGTATAAGGATATTTGATCCTTAAAGATGATTTTGAAGGAGGTGTAAAGAATAGATGGCTTCTAACAAATTAAGAATCTACTTAAAGGCTTATGACCACACTTTATTAGATCAATCAGCTAAAAGAATAGCGGAGGTTGCTAAAAAGTCTGGAGCAGAGATTGCAGGACCTATGCCATTACCTACTAAAATTAAAAAGTACACTGTTTTAAGATCAGTGCATGTAAACAAGGATTCAAGAGAACAATTTGAAATGAGAGTACACAGAAGAATGGTAGAAATTAATAATTCTACACAAAAGACAATCGCTTCGTTAACAGCAGTTAACTTGCCAGCTGGTGTCGGAATAGAAATCAAACAAATCTAATGATTGATGGTTTCTTCAAAAAGCACTCACGGTTTTAATTCGGGTAATTTGATTGTGCTTGATAAGATGGTTATCGAAATCCAAATTATCCTTACAGAATAATACAAGTTGACGCTTTTTTTAAAGCTAGACAGTAGAACCACGAGGTCAAGTTGTCAACCAATATATTATTTGATGGAGGTAAAAACAATGTCAGGAATTTTAGCAAAGAAAATTGGAATGACTCAAATATTTGAGGATGGAAAATTCATTCCAGTAACAGTTGTTGAAGCTGGTCCTAACTATGTTCTTCAAAAGAAGACTGTAGAAAATGACGGATATACAGCTTTACAATTAGGATTTGATGAAAAAAAGGAAAAAAACACTACTAAACCAATTATGGGAATCTTCAAAAAAGCAGGAGTTAACCCTCAAAGATTTGTAAAAGAATTAAGAGTGGATTCTGTTGAAGGTTTTGAACTTGGACAAGAGATCAAAGCTGATGTCTTAGCTGAAGTAGAGTACGTAGATATTACTGGTACTTCAAAAGGTAAAGGAACAGCTGGGGTTATGAAAAGACATAATTTCGCTGGAAACAGAGCGTCTCACGGGGTTTCTAGAAACCACAGACTTGGAGGTTCTATCGGAATGTCATCTTGGCCAGGAAAAGTTCTTAGAGGTAAGAAAATGGCTGGACAATACGGAAATGCAACTGTAACTGTTCAAAACTTAAAAGTAGTGAAAGTAGATGTTGAAAACAATCTACTATTGATCAAAGGTGCAGTACCTGGATCAAAAAACAGTTATATAGTAGTTAAACCAGCAGTAAAAAAATAATAGGTTAGTAGATGTGGAAGGAGGAAAATAATGGCAGTTTTAAACATATATGACTTGACAGGAACTCAAACTGGAACTGTTGAAGTTAAAGATACAGTGTTTGGGATTGAACCTAATCAAGCAGTACTTCATGAAGTATTGACTGCAGAATTAGCAGCTGCTAGACAAGGAACTGCAGCTACTAAGACTAGAGCAATGGTTAGAGGAGGGGGAAGAAAACCTTTCAAACAAAAAGGAACTGGTAGAGCAAGACAAGGTACTATCAGAGCTCCACATATGGTAGGAGGAGGAGTTACATTTGGTCCTCACCCAAGATCATATGAGAAAAAAGTTAACAAAAAAGTAAGAAACCTAGCTCTAAGATCAGCTTTATCAGCTAAAGTAGCTAACGGAGATATCCTTGTACTTGATGGTACAATTGATACACCAAAAACAAAAACAATAATAGCTTTAACAAATGCAGTAAATGCAACTACAAAGCAATTATTCGTAGTAAACGATCTTGCTGAACAAGCAGATTACAACTTATACTTATCAGTAAGAAACCTTGAAAATGCAGTTGTATTACAACCAAATGAAATTGGTGTATACTGGCTTCTAAAACAAGAAAAAGTAATTCTTACTAAAGAGGCACTAACTACAATAGAGGAGGTGCTTGGATAATGACATCATACGATATAGTAAAGAAACCTGTAATAACTGAGAAAACTGAAACACTTAGAAGAGAGTACAACAAGTACACTTTCGAAGTGAGCCCAAAAGCTAACAAGATTCAAATCAAAAAGGCAATTGAGGAATTATTTAATGTAAAGGTTGAAACAGTATCAACTCTTAACAGTAAACCTGTTACTAAAAGACACGGAATGAAACTTTACAAAACTCAAGCTAAAAAGAAGGCAATCGTTAAATTAGCTCAAGGAAATACAATAACTTACTTTAAAGAAGTATAAAAACTGTAAAACGGCTAAAGATATATATAGGTCTAAACGGAGGTTAAGCAAAAATGGCTATTAGAAAAATGAAAGCAATGACTAATGGAACAAGACACATGTCTAGATTAGTCAATGAAGATTTAGATAATGTAAGACCTGAAAAGTCTTTAACTGTACCTTTAAAATCTGCTTATGGTAGAGACAACTATGGACACAGAACTTGTAGAGACAGACAAAAAGGACACAAAAGACTTTACAGAATTATCGACTTCAAAAGAAACAAACTTGATGTACCTGCTAGAGTAGAATCTATCGAGTACGATCCAAACAGAACTGCTAATATTGCTCTTCTATTCTATGTAGATGGAGAGAAAAGATATATACTAGCACCTAAAGGATTGAAAAAGGGCGACATGGTTATGGCAGGATCTCAAGCTGAGATTAAACCAGGAAACGCACTAAAAATAAAAGACATGCCAGTAGGGGTTCAAATTCATAATATTGAACTACAAAGAGGAAAGGGTGGACAATTAGTAAGATCCGCAGGAACAGCAGCAAGACTTGTTGCTAAAGAAGGAACTTACTGTCACATAGAGTTACCATCAGGTGAACTAAGATTAATTCATGGTGAATGTATGGCAACTATCGGAGAAGTAGGAAATTCTGAACATAGCTTAGTTCAAATCGGTAAAGCTGGAAGAAACAGAAATATGGGTAAAAGACCTCATGTAAGAGGATCTGTAATGAACCCTGTTGATCACCCTCATGGAGGAGGAGAAGGTAAGAATCCAGTAGGTAGAAAAGCTCCTTTAACACCTTGGGGTAAACCTGCAATGGGTGTTAAAACTAGAGGTAAGAAAACTACAGATAAATTTATCGTAAGAAGAAGAAACGATAAATAATTTTCGAGAGGAGGTTAATAGGTAATGGCTAGATCATTAAAAAAAGGACCTTTCTGTGACCACCACTTAATGAAGAAAGTTGAAGATGCAGTAGCAACTGAAAACTTGAAAGCAGTAATTAAAACTTGGTCAAGAAGATCGACTATATTCCCTAATTTCATTGGAATCACTTTTGGTGTGTACAATGGTAAAAAGCACATACCTGTTCATGTAACTGAGCAAATGGTTGGACACAAACTAGGTGAGTTTGCACCAACTAGAACTTACTACGGACACGGTGTGGATAAAAAGAAGAAAAAATAATAATATAAAATACTAAATTTTATTGATGTATGATATAAAGGAGGTTGGACTAGTGGAAGCTAGAGCAATAACTAGATTCGTAAGATTGTCTCCTAGAAAAGCTAGGTTAGTAGCTGACTTAGTAAGAGGAAAATCAGCGCTAGAAGCATTAGATATTCTAGAGTTTACAAACAAAAAAGCAGCTAGAATAATAAAGAAAACATTAGCATCAGCTGTTGCTAATGCAACTAACAACTTCAAGATGGATGAAGATAAGTTAGTAGTTTCAACAATAATGATCAATGATGGACCAGCTCTTAAAAGAATAATGCCTAGAGCTATGGGAAGAGCGGATATAATCAGAAAACCAACAGCTCACATTGTAGTGGCAGTTTCTGAAAAGTAGTTTAAGGAGGTAAGACTGTGGGACAAAAAGTAGACCCTAGAGGACTAAGATTAGGAATAACAAGATCTTGGGATTCTAACTGGTATGCAGATAAGAAGGAATACGCTAAGTACTTCCATGAAGATGTAAAAATCAGAGAACTTATCAAGAAGAACTACTTCCATGCAGGGATATCGAAGGTAAAGATCGAAAGAACTTCTCCTTCTAATGTAGTTGTTCTTGTTTATACTGCAAAAGCAGGTATAATCATAGGAAGAAAAGGTGCTGAGATAGATAATCTTAGAGTATCACTTGAGAAATTAACTGGTAAAAAAGTAACAGTTAAAGTTCAAGAAGTAAAAGAATTCAATAAAGATGCTGTACTTGTTGCAGAAAACATCGCTACTTCAATTGAGAAAAGGGTAGCATATAAAAGAGCTGTAAGCCAAGCTATTATGAGAGCTATGAGAGCTGGAGCTAAAGGAATCAAAGTTATGGTTTCTGGAAGACTAAATGGAGCAGAAATTGCCAGAGCTGAATGGGTAGTTGAAGGTAAAGTTCCTTTACATACACTAAGAGCTGATATTGATTATGCAGTAGCAACAGCTCACACTACTTATGGAGCTCTAGGAATTAAAGTATGGGTTTTCCATGGTGAAGTTCTTCCAACTAAAAGGGAAGGAGGAGAAGCGTAGTCATGTTAATGCCAAAAAGAACAAAACATAGAAAAATGTTTAGAGGTAGAATGAAAGGTACTGCTCAAAGAGGAAATACTGTAGCATTCGGAGATTACGGACTACAAGCTCTTGAGCCACATTGGATTACTAATAGACAAATAGAATCATGCAGGGTTGCTATCAACAGAACTTTCAAAAGAGAAGGAAAAACTTTTATCAGAATATTCCCAGACAAACCAATCACAGCTAGACCAGCTGGAGTGAGAATGGGTAAAGGTAAAGGAAATGTTGAAGGTTGGGTAGCAGTTGTAAAACCTGGAAGAATCATGTTTGAAGTTTCAGGAGTAACTGAAGAAAGAGCATTAGTAGCTTTAAGAAAAGCTGCAATGAAACTTCCAATCAGTTGTAAAATCGTAAAGAAAGAGAATGGTGGTGAAAACTAATGAGAGCTAAGGAAATAAGAGAAATGTCTACTGAAGACTTAGTTGTTAAGTGTAAAGAGCTTAAGGAAGAATTATTCAACCTAAAGTTCCAACTTTCATTAGGTCAACTTACTAACACTGCTAAAATTAGAGAAGTTAGAAGAGAAATTGCTAGAATTAACACAATCTTAAATGAAAGATAATCTCGTTCAGTTTATAGATGTTTGATTCTTAGGAAGAGGAGGTTAATGTCTTGAGAAACGAAAGAAAAGTTAGAGAAGGAATAGTTGTTTCTGACAAGATGGATAAAACAATTGTTATTGCAATAGAAACAATGACTTTGCATCCTATCTATAAAAAGAGAGTAAAAAGTACTACTAAGTTTAAAGCTCACGATGAAAATAATGTAGCTCAAACTGGAGATAAAGTAAGAATTATGGAAACTAGACCATTATCGAGAGATAAAAGATGGAGACTAGTAGAGATTGTCGAGAAAGCTAGATAATTCCAATTATTGTGAGAGGAGGATATTTTAATGGTACAACAACAAACTATCCTTAATGTTGCTGACAACTCTGGAGCTAAGAAACTTATGATTATAAGAGTTCTTGGTGGATCTAAAAAAAGATTCGGAAGAATTGGTGACATCGTTGTCGCATCAGTTAAGGAAGCAATCCCTGGTGGAAACGTTAAAAAAGGTGACGTAGTAAAAGCTGTAATAGTAAGAACAAGAAAAGAATTAAGAAGAGAAGATGGATCATATATAAAATTTGATGATAACGCAGGAGTTATAATCAATACTAACAATGAACCAAAAGCAACAAGAATATTTGGACCAGTTGCAAGAGAGCTAAGAGCTAAAAACTTTATGAAAATAGTATCTCTAGCTCCTGAAGTAATTTAATAAGAGAGGAGGCTAATAGTCGTGGCTAAACCTAAGATCAAATTTGTACCTGAATCATTACATGTAAAGACTGGAGATCTAGTATATGTTATCTCTGGAAAAGACAAAGGTAAGACAGGTAAAGTTGTAAAAGTATTCCCAAATAAAGGGAAGGTAGTAGTTGAAGGAATAAACATGATTACTAAACATATGAAGCCAACTCCAATAAACCCACAAGGTGGAGTTGTAAGTAAGGAAGCTGCTATATTCTCATCAAAAGTTATGCTTTTTGATGAAAAAGCAGGAAAACCTACAAGAGTTGGTCATAAAATAGTAGATGGTAAGAAAGTAAGATACTCTAAAGTATCTGGAGAAGTTCTATAAGAAGGGAGGAAAACGTAAGTGTCTAAATACGTTTCTAGATATCATAAATTGTATAACGATGTTATAATTCCAGCTCTTATGAAAGACTTAGGAATCAATAACATTATGGAATGTCCAAAACTAGAAAAAATAGTTGTAAACATGGGAGTAGGAGAAGCTACTCAAAATGTTAAATTAATAGATGCAGCTATGGGAGATTTAACTATCATCTCTGGACAAAAACCACTAGTAAGAAAAGCTAAAAAATCTGAAGCTGGATTTAAGTTAAGAGAAGGAATGCCAATCGGAGCAAAAGTTACTTTAAGAAAAGAAAGAATGTACGACTTTTTAGATAGATTAGTGAATGTAGTTCTTCCAAGAGTAAGAGACTTCGAAGGAGTTCCAGCTGACGCATTTGATGGAAGAGGAAACTACTCTCTAGGATTAAGAGATCAATTAGTTTTCCCTGAAATTGAATTCGATAAAGTTGATAAACTTTTAGGAATGTCTATCACTATGGTTTCTTCTGCAAAAGATGACGAAGAAGGAAGAGCTTTACTTAAGGCGTTTGGAATGCCTTTCAAAAAGTAATAGTGAGGAGGGTAAGGAATAGATGGCAAAGAAGTCAATGATCGCTAGAGATGCGAAAAGAGCTGAACTATGTGATAAATATGCTGAAAAAAGAGCAGAACTTAAAAAGAGAGTTGCAGAGGGAGACATGGAAGCTATGTTTGAATTAAACAAACTTCCAAAAGACTCTTCAGCAGTTAGAAAAAGAAATAGATGTCAGTTAGACGGAAGACCAAGAGGATTCATGAGAGAATTTGGAATTTCAAGAGTAAAATTCAGACAGCTTGCAGGAGCTGGAGTTATACCAGGAGTTAAAAAATCATCTTGGTAATTTGATAGGAAGGAGGATTTTCGTAGATGTATTTAACAGATCCAATCGCTGATATGTTGACAAGAATCAGAAATGCAAATGCAGTAATGCATGAAAAAGTAGATATACCTCATTCAACTTTAAAAGACAAAATAGCTGAAATTCTTAAAGAAGAAGGTTACATTGCAAACTATAAAGTTGTTACTGATGGGAACAAAAAAAGTATAAGAGTGTACTTAAAATATGATGGTAAAGACAGAATTATCAAAGGAATCAAAAGAATTTCTAAACCAGGTAGAAGAGTATATTCTTCAGTAGAAGATATGCCAAGAGTTTTATCAGGACTAGGAATTGCAATCGTATCCACTTCTAAGGGAATTGTTACTGACAGAGTAGCTAGAAGAGAAAACGTAGGTGGAGAAGTACTTGCATTTGTTTGGTAATTAAAACTTAGGAGGTGTCTAGTAAATGTCAAGAGTAGGTAAAAAACCTATTGTTGTGCCTTCTGGAGTTGAAGTTACAGTTAATGGAAATGAAGTTACTGTAAAAGGTCCTAAAGGTACTTTAAAGAAAGAATTTAACAAAGAATTAGTAATAAAACATACAAAAGAAGAAAAGCATCATGAAAGTTTAAACGAAATCGTTATTGAAAGACCTAATGATTTACCAGAAGTTAGAGCTATACACGGAACAACTAGAGCTCTATTACACAATATGGTATTAGGAGTTTCAGAAGGATTCAAAAAAACTTTAAACCTAGTAGGGGTTGGATACAGAGCTGCTGAAAAAGGAAAAGGATTGGAATTATCTTTAGGATATTCTCATCCTGTTATCATTGATGAGATTCCTGGAATCAAATTCACTGTAGAAAAAAATACTACTATTCATATCGAAGGAATCGAGAAAGAAGTAGTAGGTCAAGTAGCAGCTAATATCAGAGCTAAAAGACCACCTGAACCATACAAAGGAAAAGGTGTTAAATATTCTGATGAAGTTATTAGAAGAAAAGAAGGTAAAAAGTCGTAAGGTAGCTTAACTATAAGGAGGTAAGACAGTTGTTTAAGAAGGTAGATAGACAAGCTGTAAGAACAAGAAAGCATTTATCAATCAGAAATAAAATTTCTGGTACAGCTGATAGACCAAGACTTTCTGTATATAGATCAAACAACAATATCTTTGCTCAATTAATCGACGATGTGAATGGAGTAACATTAGTTTCTGCATCTACAATAGATAAAGAATTAAAAGCAAATATTGCAAATGGTGGAAATGTTGAAGCTGCAAAAACTGTTGGTAAAGCACTTGCAGAAAGAGCAACAGGAAAAGGGATAACAGCTATAGTATTTGATAGATCTGGGTATAAATACACAGGAAGAATAGCCGCTCTTGCAGAAGCAGCTAGAGAAGCAGGATTAAGCTTCTAAATCTTTAGAGAGAGGAGGATTTCACTTGTCTAAGTTAGCAAATAGAGAAGAAAAACAATATCAAGAAAAATTATTGAAAATTTCAAGAGTTTCTAAGACAACTAAAGGAGGAAGAACAATATCTTTCTCAGTTTTAGCAGCAATTGGAGATGGAGAAGGAAAGATCGGATTAGGATTAGGGAAAGCAAATGGTGTACCTGATGCTATAAAGAAAGCTATCGCTTCTGCAAAAAAGAACATGGTAGAGGTTTCTTTAAAAGGAAAAACTATTCCTCATGAAATCACTGGAAAATGGGGTGCAACAGCTTTATGGATGGCACCTGCATATGAAGGAACTGGAGTAATTGCTGGTTCAGCAGCAAGAGAAATATTAGAACTTGTAGGAGTTCATGATATTTTAACAAAAATCAAAGGTTCTAGAAATAAGCACAACGTAGCAAGAGCTACTGTTGAAGCATTGAAAATGTTAAGATCAGCTGAGAAAATAGCTGCTCAAAGAGGAAAAGAAGTTAAAGATATCTTAAGCTAGGAGGGAATTTAGATGGTAAAGCTTAGAATAGAGCTTGTGAAAAGCATAATCGGAAGAAAGCCTAACCACATAGCAACTGTAAAGTCGCTAGGGCTTAAGAAGATGAACGATGTAGTGGAGCATGTAGAAACTCCTGAGTTAAAAGGAAAACTAGCTCAAGTTTCTTACTTACTTAAAGTAGAGGAGGTGCAAGCATAAGATGAAATTAAATGAATTAATGCCTTCTGTACCTAGAAAAGCAAGAAAAAGAGTTGGAAGAGGAGAATCTTCTGGATTAGGTAAAACATCTGGAAAAGGAAGTAACGGACAAAACTCGAGAGCGGGTGGAGGAGTTAAAACTTACTTCGAAGGTGGACAAATGCCTATCTATAGAAGAGTTCCAAAAAGAGGTTTCTCAAATGCTATATTCAAGAAAGAATATGCTTTAATAAGCTTGGATTTATTGAATAAATTTGAAGATGGAGCAGTAGTTACTCCTGAAGTTTTATTCGAAAGTGGATTAGTAAGAGACTTAAAAGATGGAATCAAAGTGCTAGGAAATGGATCACTTGATAAAAAAGTAACTGTTAAAGCTCATAAAGTTTCTGGATCAGCTAAGGCTGCTATTGAAGCAAAAGGTGGATCTGTAGAAATACTAGAAGTTAAAACATTTGCTGATGTTGCTGGAAACAACAAATAGTTTTATTGTTAGTTTGAGAAGCGAGGTGAAGTTGTTTTGACTTTGATGGAAAAATTTTATGCAAAATTGAGTAGCATTAGGAGAATTCCTGAGCTAAGAGATAGAATTATCTTCACCTTGATAATGTTCTTAGTTGCTAGAGTTGGAACATATATTCCAGCTCCTGGCATAGATGTAGATAGACTTGCAACTATGACAGCACAAAGCGATATATTGGGATACATTAATATGTTTTCAGGTGGAGCTTTTAAAAGAGTTTCTATCTTTGCTCTAGGGATTGTTCCTTATATTAACGCTTCAATCGTTTTCAGCCTTTTGGCTGTAATCATTCCTAAAATTGAAGAAATTCAAAAAGATGGAGAAGCAGGAAGAAACAGAATCAATCAATGGACGAGATACTTGACAATAGCTATTGCTGTAGTTCAAGGTTTTGGAGTATGTATGTGGCTTCAGTCTGTAGGACTGGTTACTACACCAGGAACATTATTCTTCTTGACAACAGTAGTTACACTGACTGCTGGTACTGTTTTTCTTATGTGGATAGGAGAACAGATATCAATAAAAGGAATCGGAAATGGGGTTTCATTACTTATCTTCTTGAATGTAATATCTGGAGGACCTTCTAGTGTTGTTCAGACTATACAAACAATGAAGGGAAGTAAATTCCTTATACCAGTACTTATCCTTATAGCAGGTGCAGCGATACTTACAGTAGCAGGGATAGTAATTTTCCAATTAGGACAAAGAAAAATACCTATTCACTATGTAGGAAAAGGATTTAGTGGAAAAGGAGGTATGGGTCAAAACTCATATATACCTTTAAAACTTAACAGTGCAGGAGTAATGCCTGTTATCTTTGCATCAGTAGTTATGATGATACCATCAGTAATTATAAATGCAATACCTTCACAATATACTTTTAAAACTACATTAGCAATGGTATTTAGCCAAAAGCATCCAGTATATATGATAGTATATGCTATAGTAATTATATTTTTCTCATTCTTTTATACTGCTATAGTTTTTGATCCTGAAAAGGTTGCAGATAACTTGAAACAGGGTGGAGGAACAATTCCAGGAATAAGACCTGGGAATGAAACAGTTGAGTATTTAGAAGGTGTTGTAACAAGGATAACTTGGGGTGGTGCTTTCTTCTTAGCAATTATATCTATACTTCCATATACAATTTTTACTACTTTCAATCTTCCAGTATTCTTTGGAGGAACAGGTATAATAATCGTAGTTGGAGTTGCTATAGATACTGTTCAGCAAATCAATGCTCATCTTGTTATGAGAGAATACAAAGGGTTTATATAAAGCTTTATATAAATAAAGACACAACTTTAAAGGTTGTGCCTTTTTTTATTTTTTGAATATTTGACATAAAAGGAAATTTAAAATATAATAAAAAAAAGATATGTGAGTGGGGTTAGAAATGGTAAAATTTACAGATAAAGATAAAGAATTTATAAACGAGAATTTTGATGAGGCTTATGATATAATTAATATGTATGATGTAGAAGAAGTTCTGATAACTATTGCCAAATTTATAGCAGCTTATTGCTATGATGATGAATATGAACTGACAGAACTAGGAGAGATAGCTCAGGAAGTTTATACAAGAATATATGAAAATAATAGAGAAATATTAGAAAAATAACTTTTGAGATAGAGAGTAACTGTATAAGTTGTTCTCTCTTTTTTTATTGATAGTTATATTACAGGGTGGAATATTTATTTTGAAAAGGAAGGAAGATATGTAACAACTTGAAAGTATCTTTATATCATTCCTTTTGATATTAGAAATGACTACTTTGATTTAATTAATGTAAGATTTGAAAATGGTAATATTGAATTTTTAGGCAAGGAAAGAATCTTTGTGAAAGAAGAAAAGATACAATGTAATCCTAAAAAAGATATAGCAAGTATAATAATAGGAGATCCTAAAGGAAGAAGAAAATTTATAATTGAAAAAATAGCTGAAGGTTGTGGAAAAAAAGATGACAGCAACCCTTTTGCTCTAGACTAGGAGAGAGAATTTAATGAGTTTATAAAACTTTATATCTTAATTTTAAATATTGGAGTATTTGGGAGAAGACTCTTTTTCTATAATATAAAAAAGGAATAGGAAATTATTTACGAAAAATTCTATAAAAGAAAATGTAACTATGACACAAATAATATAGAAAATGGAGGTAGATATGAAAATCTTATTTTATGATACAAAACCTTATGATAAAGAGTTCTTTAATAGATATAATAAAGATTATGGATTTGATATAAAATATCTGGCAGGGAAACTTACAGAGGAAAGTGCTGATTTGGCAAAAGGATATGATGTTGTATCGATTTTTGTAAATGATACGGTTGATAAGAAAGTAGTAGATATTCTTGTAGAATGTGGAGTAAAACTGATAGCTATGAGATGTGCAGGATACAATAATGTATCTTTGAAGGATATAGATGGAAGAATAAAAGTAGTGAGAGTTCCAGCTTATTCTCCATATTCCATTGCTGAATATACTATGGGAATGATAATGACATTAAACAGAAAAATACATAAAGCGTATATTCGTACTAGAGAGGGGAATTTTTCAATAACTGGACTTATGGGTTATGATCTTCATGAGAAGACAGCAGGAATAATAGGTGCTGGAAAAATTGCACAGATATTAATTAAGATATTGAAGGGATTTGGAATGAGAGTTATAGCATATGATCCATATCCTAATTATGAAAAAGCAATGGAACTGGATTTTGAATTTACTGATTTGGATACTCTATATAAAGAATCAGATATAATATCATTAAATTGTCCTCTAACTAAGGAAACTAGATATATGATTAACAGAAACTCTATGAATAAGATGAAAGATGGAGTTATGATAGTAAATACTGGGAGGGGAATGCTAATTGATACAGTGGATTTGATAGAAGCTTTAAAAGATAAAAAGATAGGAGCAGCAGCATTAGATGTGTATGAAGAAGAGGCAGATTACTTCTTTGAAGATCATTCAAATATGGTGATAGAAGATGATATTCTTGGAAGACTTCTTTCATTTAATAATGTACTTGTAACATCACACCAAGCATTCTTTACAAAAGAAGCTGTAGAAGAGATAACTAGAGTAACTATGGAAAATATAAAAAGATTTCAAGAGGGAAAACCTTTAGAAAATGAAGTAAATTATATAGGAAAATAAAATAAAGCTCTATGAAGCTTCAGAATTATTTCAATAAAATAAATTCTGAAGCTTTTTTGTATAAAACAGTTTTATTTAAATTTTTTGTATATTTTTTTGTCATTATATTTCATAAATAATTCTCTGAATTCTGTTATTTCATCTATATCATTAAAGGCTCTCTTAGGAATCAAAGTATACATCTCTTTTGAATGAATTATATAGAAAAAATTTTCATTTTCCCATAATGCTTCATAAAAATTCCATTCTAATTCAGAGCTTATATCATCAGTTTTGAATAGTATTTTATTATCAATAAATTCAAGATGATACTGCTGCTTAAATTTATCTATTCTATCATAAAACATTCCAGGTTGGAAAATATATAGTATTATAAGAATAGCAGAAATTATAAATAAAAGTATTGTAAGAACAATTGTTAGTGTAGAAAGGCCATTATTCATAAAAAAGTATAAAGTTAAAAGTATTAAAAATACAATTAATGCCAAGTCTAATTTTTTTATTGTCTTATTCAAAAAAAGATAGTTTCTTCGAGATTTCACATATTCATCTCTAGTATATTTGAAGTTAAGTATCATAAATCTCCCCTTTTATATAATATAATTATATGCTATCATATTATGAAAAATATGTATATGAATAATAATAAAAAATAAGATTGGTTGAATTTACAAGAGAACTGCTATATAATTAAAAAAAAGTAAAAGGGGAGATTATGGAAAATAAGAAAGAAATAAGAAGCTGTATAAATAGATTTGGATTTTTCTGGACAATGTGTTTGGGGACATGTTCATTTATACTTTTAATTTTTGGAATAAAAAGCAGAATCTGGGAAGCAGGAATTTCCATAGTGACTAAAGTTTTATTTGTAGTACTGGTAATATGGTGGATGGTCCCATTAATAAAATATTTAGAAAAATATCAGCAAATAACAATAGATGAGGAAAGTATAGAATCTGATAGAGTATTTAAAAGAAAGAAAACTACTATAAGAAAAGATAGAATATCTTCTGTAACTATTGGAAGTCTCACTATGGGAAAGAAAGTTTATAATGTATTTACAATAAAAAGCAAGGATGGTGAAGAAATAGTACTGTCTGGATTTGAAATTAAAAACATTGGAGAATTAGCAAGAGCTATTGGTAAAAAACTGCCATTATCAAAAATAGAAAAAGCTGAAAGAGATATAATGTAAAAATAGTGAACAGACAAAAATAGAATATTTTTAATATACCATACAAAGAAAATGAAGTATCTGTTTTATAAAATAGTGCATTTTTTGCTTAATTATTGTATAATAGTAAGGTAATGAAAAAATATTTTAAGGAGATGTTGTATATGAATATTATGTTATTTGGAGCACCAGGTGCAGGAAAAGGAACACAGGCTAAGTTCCTTATTGAAAAATATGGAATCCCTCAAATTTCTACTGGAGATATCTTGAGAGCGGCTATAAAAGAAGGAACTGCTATGGGACTTGAAGCAAAAAAATTCATGGATGATGGGAAACTAGTTCCAGATTCTACAATCATTGGTATTATTAAAGACAGATTATCAGAAGATGACTGTAAAAAAGGATTTATACTTGATGGATTCCCAAGAACTCTAGCTCAAGCTGAAGCTTTGGAAGTTTTAATGAAAGAAATGAATATAAAATTAGATAAAGTTATTTCTTTAAATGTACCAGATGAGCTTATACTTGGAAGAATTGTTGGAAGAAAAGTATGTCCAGTATGTGGAGCTTCATTCCATGTTGAATTCAATCCGCCAAAAGTAGAAGGAAAATGTGATCTTTGCGGTGCAGATTTAATTACAAGAAAAGATGATAATGCAGAAACTGTAACAAAAAGATTGACTGAATATCACTCTCAAACAGCTCCATTATTTGACTTCTATCAATCAAGAGGAGTGCTTGTTGATATAGATGGAACTAAAAAAATGGAAGATATAACAAAAGAGATATTTGATATTCTAGGATAGTGTTTATTTTATTTTAGAAAGGAAGTTGAGATGTCACTTATAAAAAGTTTAGATGATATAGAGCAGATAAAAAAATCTAATCAGATCATAGCAAGACTGTATAGAGATGTTCTGCCAAAATATATCAAAGCAGGTATATCTACTAGAGAAATAAATGAAATAGTAGAAGATTACATAAGATCGCAAGGAGCCAGACCTGCATGTATTGGAGTAGAAGGATTATATACTCCATTTCCAGCAGGGACTTGTATCTCTGTCAATGAAGAGGTTGTTCATGGAATACCGGGAGATAGAATTCTTCAAGAAGGAGATATAGTAAGCATAGACACAGTTACCGAACTAAATGGATTTTATGGAGATTCAGCAATAACATTTCCAGTAGGAGAAATAGATGAAGAGTCTAAAAAACTTTTGGAAATTACAGAAAAATCAAGAGAAATTGGGATCGAAATGGCTGTAGCTGGTAATAGAATAGGAGATATCGGACATGCTGTTCAGAGTTATGTGGAGAAAAATGGATTCACAGTGGTGAAGGATTTTGCTGGACATGGAGTAGGACATGCTATGCACGAAGATCCAATAGTGGCTAACTTTGGAAGAAAAGGTAGAGGAATCAAAATTGAGAATGGAATGGTTCTTGCAATAGAGCCAATGGTTAATGTGGGTACATACAAAATCAATGTAAAAGAGGATGGATGGACAATAGTAACTAAAGATGGAAAAAGGTCTGCGCATTTCGAACACTCAGTAGCAATCGTTGATGGAAAACCGATTATATTAAGCGAGCTGGATTAAGAAAAAAAGCTAAGAAAATACTAGACTTTTTATATTTTTAGTGATATAATAATTTGAAGTTCTGTTCGATAGGAGGAATTATGTCGAAAAAAGATGTTATCGAATTAGAAGGTACTATTTTAGAGGCCCTTCCAAATGCAATGTTTAAAGTTGAATTAGAAAATGGGCATACTATTTTAGGCCACATTTCTGGTAAGATGAGAATGAACTATATCAAAATTTTACCTGGAGATGGAGTAACTGTACAAATCTCTCCTTATGACTTGTCTAGGGGTAGAATCGTATACAGGAAAAAAAATTAATTAATCACGAAAGGAGGCAGATTAATGAAAGTAAGAGTATCAGTTAAACCTATTTGTGACAAGTGCAAAGTTATCAAAAGACATGGAAAAGTAAGAGTGATTTGTGACAATCCTAAACACAAACAAGTTCAAGGGTAATTTTGTAAAAAGAAGAGTTTGTTTAAAAAAAGTACTGATAATGGAGTGCTGTAAAGATATGGTGAGCTGTAGAGCCATCCCCAAAATAGAAATTGGGACATATCGAGGAAAGTATTTAGTTGGTTAATATACCAGCAAAATATATAAATTTTCGAAAGAGGAGGAAATAATTTTGGCTAGAATAGCAGGAGTAGATATCCCAAGAAATAAGAGAGTTGAGATAGCTCTAACTTACATTTATGGAATTGGAAAACCAACTTCACAAAGAGTATTGACTGAAGCTGGAGTTAACTTTGACACAAGAGTTAAAGATTTAACTGAAGAAGAAGTAAATAAGATCAGAGCCATTGTAGAAACTGTTAAGGTAGAGGGAGATCTTAGAAAAGACGTAAGACTTTCTATTAAAAGACTTATGGATATCAAATGTTACAGAGGATTAAGACACAAAATGAATCTACCTGTAAGAGGACAAAGTTCAAAAACTAATGCAAGAACTGTTAAAGGTCCTAAAAAACCAATCAAAAGATAATTAGAGCATTTTAGAAAATTATAGATCTAAGTTTATAATTTATTAGCAAGGGAGGTAGCTTAAGTTGGCTAAAAAGAAAGTAGCTAAGATTAAAAAGAAATTGAAAAATATTCCTAACGGAGTTGCCCATATACATTCAACTTTTAACAACACAATAGTTGCTATTACTGACGCAGAAGGTAAAGTTGTAAGTTGGAGATCAGGAGGAACTTCTGGTTTCAAAGGTACTAAGAAAGGAACTCCATTTGCAGCTCAAATTGCAGCTGAACAAGCAGCAAATATAGCTATGGAAAATGGAATGAAAAAAGTAGAAGTTAAAGTGAAAGGTCCAGGTTCTGGAAGAGAAGCTTGTATCAGATCTTTACAAGCAGCTGGTTTAGAAGTAACAAAAATTACTGATGTTACTCCAGTTCCACACAATGGTTGTAGACCACCAAAAAGAAGAAGAGTGTAGTCTCACTTTATTTTGAAAAAAAGTATTGTGGCAAATTGAATACAAAGGAGGAATATTTAAAAAATGGCAAGAAATAGACAGCCTGTATTGAAGAAATGTAGAGCTCTAGGAATTGATCCAGTAGTTTTAGGAGTTAATAAATCTTCTAAAAGAGGGCCAAGACCAAACGCTAACAAAAAACCTACAGAGTACGCAATTCAATTAAGAGAAAAACAAAAAGCTAAATTTATATATAACGTAATGGAAAAACAATTTAGAAAAATATACGAGGAAGCAGCTAGAAAACTTGGAGTTACTGGTTTGACTTTAATCGAATATTTAGAGAGAAGACTTGAAAATGTAGTTTACAGACTTGGGTTTGCTAAAACTAGAAGACAAGCTAGACAAGTTGTGTCTCATGGACATGTAGCTGTAAACGGAAGAAGAGTTAACATTGCTTCTTACAGAGTAAAAGTAGGAGATGTTGTATCTGTTATAGAAAATTCTAAAAACTTAGACATCATCAAAACTGCTGTTGAAGATTCAAGAGTTCCAGCTTGGCTAGAACTTGATAAAGCAGCATTCTCTGGTAAAGTTATTCAAAATCCAACTAAAGATGATTTAGATTTCGATCTAAACGAATCATTAATAGTTGAATTCTACTCTAGATAATAAGCCCTTTTAATAGGAGTTGATTTAATGTTAAAAATTGAAAAACATGCAAGGGGTATTAATATTACCGAAGTAAAAGAGAGTGAATTTAAAGGACAATATATTGTTGAACCTTTATATAGAGGCTATGGGCATACTGTTGGTAATGCTTTGAGAAGAGTTTTACTTTCTTCTATCCCAGGAGCTGCTATTAAAGGAGTAAGAATTGATGGTGTTTTAAGCGAATTTTCTGTTATGGATGGAATAAAAGAAGCTGTAACTGAAATAATCCTTAACATCAAGGAAATCGTTGTTAAAGCCGAGAGTACTGGAGAGAGAAAAATGACTCTTTCTGTTAAAGGACCAAAAATAGTAACAGCCGCTGATATAATACCTGATGTAGGAATAGAAATAGTAAATCCTGAGCAAGTTATTTGTACAATAACTACAGATAGAGAACTTGACATGGAATTTTTAGTTGATACTGGAGAAGGATTTGTAGTATCAGAAGAAATAGAAAGAAAAGATTGGGCTGTAGATTATATAGCAGTTGATGCTATATATACTCCAATTAGGAAAGTTTCTTACAGTGTACAAGATACAATGGTAGGAAGAATGACTGATTTTGATAAACTTACTTTAGACATTGAAACTGATGGAAGTATTGAAATCAGAGATGCACTATCTTATGCAGTAGAATTATTAAAATTACATTTTGATCCATTCTTAGAATTAGGAAACAAAATGGAAAATCTAAGAGTAGAAGCTGAAGAGGAAGAAGAAAATCCCGTAAGCCATGCAAAAGATGACAATATTCTTAATACAAAGATAGAAGAACTTGATTTAACAGTTAGATCTTTCAACTGTTTAAAGAAAGCTGGAATAGAGGAAGTTAGTCAGTTGGCTAAATTGTCACTTAACGAACTTCTAAAAATTAAAAATCTGGGAAGAAAATCTTTAGATGAGATCCTAGAAAAAATGAAAGAATTAGGATATGATCTATCTCAGAATGGATCTCCTGAGTAATTAAGATAAGGAGGATAGCTAACTAATGAATCACAATAAGTCATATAGAAAGTTAGGAAGAAGAGCTGACCACAGAAAAGCTATGCTAAAAAACTTAACTATATCTTTACTAAGTGCTGAAAAGATAGAAACTACTGTTACTAGAGCGAAAGAATTAAGAAAATTTGCTGAAAGAATGATAACTTTTGGTAAGAAAAATACTTTAGCTTCTAGAAGAAACGCTTTTGCTTTCCTAAGAAATGAAGAAGTTGTTGCTAAAATATTCAATGAACTAGCTCCAAAATATGCTGAGAGAAATGGTGGATACACTAGAATTATCAAAACATCTGTTAGAAAAGGTGACTCAGCTGAAATGGCTATAATTGAATTAGTTTAATAAGCAATTTATTAGATTAATAGAAATAAGAGGAACTATTTAAGGTTCCTCTTTTTTGCTTATGAATAAAAAGTGCTTGATAATATTGGATGTGTAGGGTATAATCTAATTAATTGTTCATGGTTACTGATTGTTTAAAAATTGTAGAGCCTTCTCTATAGTTTTCTATCTTCAACGCTGAACGAGAATTTTTTGATTTTTTGGAGGTTATAAAATGCTAAAAGGTACAGTTAAATGGTTTAACAAAGAAAAAGGATTTGGATTTTTGACAAGTGAAGATGGAGCAGATTACTTTGTACACTTCACAGGAATCGTTGGAGAAGGGTTCAGAACTTTAGAAGAAGGTCAAGAAGTAACTTTTGAAGTATCAGAAGGGAAAAAAGGACCTATGGCAGTAGAGGTTTCTGCTAAATAGGTTATATCAATATTGATCTGAAAAAAGAGGTCTTTTTAAAAGGCCTCTTTTTCTTGGTTAAATAATATGTATATAGATAATAATAAGATTAGAATATATCATTATATTCTGCTAGAATATCTCTTGCTGTAATAGCTATATGGAGTTTATTTCCATTTTCAGCTGTATAAGTAAGAGATTTTTTCATATTTTCCATATCTCCAAGTTCTTCATACCATACTGCCTGATAATATTTGCAATATGATTTTATATATTTATTATCAGTTCTATTAAATTTTTTTTCATATAGTTCAATAGCTTCTTGATATTTTTTATCTTTTAATTCCAAAAGGGTAATAAGTTCTTCCAGCATAATATTTATTTCTTCTATATTTTTTGTTGGAAAATATTCTGGCTGTTTTTTCTCTGAAATGTATACTACTATATTTTTTCCATCTTTAGTAACTGGAGACTTTTTAAGAAGTTCAACATAATCTTTTAATTTATTGATAAAAACTTCTGCTGTATTCCAATGCTCTTCGCTTATATAAAATGAAGCCATGTTATATAAATAGACAATCTTTAGATAATGATTTTTCTCTATCTCATCTTCAGATATTTCTCTTGCTGTTTCTACTGCTTTATTAACATTTCCTTGAGCAAAATATCCAACAGCCATATTAAGAACCACAAAAGAATATTCATTAGTACTTTTTAAAAAAGGCTTTAGCAAAAGAGCCGCAGATTTTTCTAAAAAGAGTTGAGGATCACACTGTTCATTGAGTATAGGGAGCATATTTTTTATAATATTAGCTGTATATATTGGGCGCCATAATTTTATTAAAAGTAAAAATGAAGCAAGTATTACTATTATATATAAGATAGTTTCAAGAGATATTTTAAAAATACTGTGGGCAATAATTACTGATAAAACTCCGAATAGACTAGGGAAAATTTTAAAAATAATTTTGTCTTTTCTCATACAGTTTTACTGCTAATTATAACAGCACCTCTATCTTTCATCTCGTTTACAGCTTTTTCAGAATCATCAGGAAATATGTTTACTCCTCTGCATCCATCTTCTATTAAATATACTTTATATCCTAGTTCAAGAGCATCTAGTACAGTAAATTTTACACAATAATCAGTAGCAAGTCCCATTATATATAGAGTATCTATATTGTTTTTTTTCAATAACTCATCAAGAGATGTTTTATATTTTTTACCATTATCGAAAAAAGCACTGTATGAATCAACTTCAGGATTTTCTCCTTTATATATTATACTTTCTATTGAGCGAAGCTCTGCATGGAATTTAGAGCCATTTTCATTTTGAACACAATGAACAGGCCACCATACTTGAGGAAGTCCATTCAATTTACCAATTTCACCTATTTTTCCATTTGAGTTTACAGCAAAACTTTTGTGAGAAGCAGGATGCCAGTCTTTTGTTCCTATGATCATGTCTCCTTTTTCTTTAAAAACATCTATCAGTTTATTTGCAACAGGAACTACCATATCCCCATTTTTTACTTCTAAGGCTCCATTTTTACAAAAATCTTTTTGTATATCTACTAAAATTAAAGCTTTCATTGTCTCACCCCACATGATATCCTTTTACATATTATATTATAAAGAAGAAGATAAATAAACATAAAAATATTTTAATAGAAAAAAGGTTATTTCACCTCTTAATCTCCTTGAAAATATTGACATTTATTAAAAAGTGTGATAAAATAAACCGTTGTTTAAATACACACACTAGTTATTTCTAGGCAGGGTGTCTTTCGAGATGGCTTAGTTTTAAGACTAGTGGAAGAAAAAAACCAAAATTTAGGAGGAAAAAATGGCAGTAATAACAATGAAACAATTATTAGAAGCTGGAGTTCACTTCGGACACCAAGCAAAAAGATGGAATCCAAAAATGGCTAAATACATCTTCACTGAAAGAAATGGGATCCATGTAATCGATTTACACAAATCTTTAAAGAAAATTGAGGAAGCTTATGCAGTTATCAGAGAAATCGCTGAAAACGGTGGAAAAGTTCTATTTGTAGGAACTAAAAAACAAGCTCAAGAAGCTGTAAAAGAACAAGCTGAAAGATCTGGAATGTACTATGTAAACAACAGATGGCTTGGTGGAATGTTAACTAACTTCGCTACTATCAAAACAAGAATCGAAAGATTAAAAGAATTAGAAAAAATGGAAGCAGATGGAACTTTAGATACTGCTTACACTAAAAAAGAAGCAGCTAATTTCAGAAAAGAATTAGTAAAACTTTCTAAAAACCTTTCTGGAATCAAAGATATGAAAGATGTTCCACAAGCTATATTCATCGTGGACTGTAAAAAAGAAACTTTAGCAATCGTTGAAGCAGCTAACTTAGGAATTCCTGTATTCGCTATGATCGATACAAACGTAGATCCTGATTTAGTAACTTATCCAATCCCAGCTAACGATGACGCTATAAGATCAGTAAAACTTATCTCTTCAGTTATTGCTAACGCAATTATCGAAGGAAATCAAGGTAAAGAAGTTAAAGAAGTAGCTTCTGAAGAAATCAATGTAGAAGAAGGATCAGCTGAGTAATTATAATCAACTGAGATACAATTATAGAAGATTTAATAAAAACTATTTTTATTAGGAGGAAGACATGGCAGAAATAACAGCTAGCTTAGTTAAAGAACTAAGAGAGAGAACTGGTGCTGGAATGATGGATTGTAAGAAAGCACTAATGGAAATGAATGGGGATATGGATAAAGCCATAGACTATTTAAGAGAAAAAGGAATTGCGAAAGCAGTTAAAAAAGCAGGAAGAATTGCAGCAGAAGGATTAGTATTTGATGGTGTATCAGCTGACCACAAAATGGCAGTATTAATTGAATTCAACTCTGAAACTGACTTCGTTGCTAAAAACGTTGAATTTAAAGAATTTGGTAAAAGATTAACTCAAATAGCTATAGATAATAAAGCAACTACTGTAGATGCTTTAAATGCAGCTGAATTTGCACCAGGGAAAACTGTTGCTGTAGCAGTAACTGATTTAATTGCTAAAATCGGAGAAAACATGAACATCAGAAGAATTCACGAAACTATCGCTAAAGATGGATTCGTTGCAACATACAGCCACCTAGGAGGAAAACTAGGAGTTATTGTTGAAATGACTGGTGAGCCTACTGAAGAAAATCTAACTAAAGCTAAGGATATAGCTATGCATGCAGCAGCTATGGACCCTAAATATTTAGATTCATCTGAAGTTACAACTACAGATTTAGAGCATGAAAAAGAAATTGCTAGAAAACAATTAGAAGCTGAAGGAAAACCAGCTCAAATCATAGAAAAAATATTAGTTGGAAAAATGAATAAATTCTATGAAGAAAACTGTTTAGTAGATCAAATCTATGTAAGAGCAGAAAATAAAGAAACTGTTGCTAAATTTGCAGCACCTCTTAAAGTTGTATCTTTTGCTAGATATAAAGTTGGAGATGGAATCGAGAAAAAAGAAGAAGATTTCGCAGCAGAAGTTGCAGCTCAAATCAAAGGATAATATCAACAAAAGCATAAGGGGATGCATCAGCATCCCCATTTTTTTAAAAAAATATAAATTGTAGGAGGAGAGATGGAGAAGCCTTTTTATAAGAGAGTTTTGTTAAAACTTAGTGGAGAAGCTCTAATGGGAGATCAAGAATTTGGAATATCTTCAGATGTAATAAATTCATATGCAAAACAAATAAAAGAAATTGTTGATCTTGGGGTAGAAGTTTCAATAGTTATTGGTGGAGGAAACATATTCAGAGGAATATCAGGGGCTACTCAGGGAGTAGACAGGGTTACTGGGGATCATATGGGTATGCTTGCTACAGTTATAAACTCACTCGCTTTACAAAATGCAATAGAGAAGCTTGGAGTACCTACAAGAGTACAAACAGCCATAGAGATGCCTAAAATCGCTGAACCTTTCATCAAAAGAAAAGCTCAAAGACACCTGGAAAAAGGAAGAGTTGTAATATTTGGAGCAGGAACAGGAAATCCTTATTTTACAACTGATACAGCAGCAGCTTTGAGAGCTATAGAGATGAATACTGAAGCAGTTTTGAAAGCTACAAAAGTTGATGGTATTTATGATAAAGATCCTATAAAATATGCAGATGCAGTTAAATATGACGTTGTAACTTATACAGAAGTTTTAAACAAAGACTTAAAGGTAATGGATGCTACAGCTATTTCTCTTTGCAGAGAAAATAAATTACCAATTGTTGTTTTTAATTCTCTTGAAGAAGGGAATATAAAGAAAGTTATAATGGGAGAAAAAATAGGAACAGTCGTAGTGACTGATTAAATCAGGAGGGAAAAGATATGACAGGACAAGATGTAGTTAAATCGTGTAATGAAAAAATGGGAAAAGCAATAGAAGCAACAAAACATAAATTCACTTCTATTAGAGCTGGAAGAGCTAGTGTTTCTATGCTTGATAGTGTAAAAGTTGAACAATATGGATCTGATATGCCTTTAAATCAAGTTGGATCAGTTTCTGCTCCAGAAGCTAGATTACTAGTTATTGATCCATGGGATAAATCTCTTATCTCTAAAATAGAAAAAGCTATTATGGCTGCAAATCTAGGGCTTACACCAAACAATGATGGTAAAGTTATCAGACTTGTAATGCCTGAACTTACTGCTGAAAGAAGAAAAGAATATGTTAAAATGGCTAAAACAGAAGCTGAAAATGGAAAAGTAGCAGTAAGAAATATCAGAAAAGATGGAAATAATGATCTTAAAAAACTTTCTAAAGATAAAGAAAGTCCAATTTCTGAAGATGAAGTAAAAACTTTAGAAGCTGAAATTCAAAAATTAACTGATGCTCATATAAAAGCTATAGACGATCTTTTTGCTAAAAAAGAAAAAGAAATTACAACTGTTTAATAAAACAAATAATTTAAAAAGTTGAAGAATGAGGAGGTTTTCCCTCATTCTTTTTTATATTGTATAGAAAAATTTCAATAAATATGGTAAAATTTACTGAATATATCAATGAGGTGATAGATAGTGGAGTCAAAAATTCCAAATCATATAGCAATAATCATGGATGGAAATGGTAGATGGGCAGAGAAAAGAGGACTGCCTAGAACACTAGGACATAAAGAAGGCGCTAATGCATTGAGGAAGATAATAACTTATGCAGGAAAGATTGGAGTTAAGTATCTTACTGTTTATGCTTTTTCGACTGAAAACTGGAAGAGAAGCAAAGATGAAGTTGATGCTTTGATGTTTCTCTTTAAAACATATTTGAAAAATGAAGAAAAAAGTATAATGAAGAATAATGTGAGATTTTTGGTATCTGGAAGAAAAGATGATGTGAGCCCTTCACTTCTGAAAGCTATAAAAAAGCTTGAAGATAAAAGCAAAAATAATACAGGTCTTACATTGAATATAGCATTTAATTATGGAGGCAGGGCTGAGATAGTAGATGCTGTAAATTCTATTCTTAAGTCAGGGATAGATAATTTAGCTGAAGAAGATTTTTCAAAATATTTGTATAATAACATACCAGATCCTGAATTATTAGTAAGGACAAGTGGAGAATTAAGAATATCAAACTTTTTATTGTGGCAGATAGCATATTCAGAAATATATATTACTGATGCTCTATGGCCAGATTTTGATGAGAAAGAGTTAGATAAAGCTATAGAGAGTTATAATGGAAGAGACAGAAGATTTGGAGGAGTAAAAAATGCTTAGTAGAATAATGGTAGCCATAGTGGGGATACCACTGCTTATCTACATATTATATCATGGAGGTTTTCCTTTGCTTCTCTTTGTAAATGTGATTGTAGGTATGGGAGCTTATGAATTTTATAACATGGCAGAAATGGGAGGGAAAAAGCCTCACAAAGCAGCAGGGATAGTTGGAGCTCTTCTTATTCCTAATGTGTTGTTTTTTAATGAGTTAGGAACATTATCAATAGATGTAGCAGGGTTATTAGCTTTTTTTGTCATATTCCTTATAGGATATAGAGTACTGGAAAATAAAGTAGAAAATGCAAGTGTTGATATAGGAGAAACTATTTTAGGGGCACTATATATTTCAGTGCTTTTTTCTCATGTAATCTTAATAAGCTTCCTTCCAAATGGAGGAAAATGGCTTTTAACAGCTCAAATAATGGTTTGGGTATGTGATAGTTTTGCATATTTTACAGGAATGGCTATTGGAAGAAAGATATTTAATAGAGGGTTCAGTAGCATAAGTCCAAAAAAATCTATTGAGGGATCAATAGGAGGAACTGTATTTACAATAATTTCTTTGTATTTTCTTGAAAAATATTTCCATCTTCTTAACAATAGAGAACTTGGAATGTCTAATATAATAATAATAGGAATATTTATCAATGTAATAGCTCAAATTGGAGATTTAGGAGAGTCTATGTTTAAAAGAGAGTTCAAGGTAAAGGATTCAGGAACTATTCTTAAAGGACATGGAGGAATATTGGACAGATTTGACAGTATGCTTTTTGTAGCACCTACTGTATATTATCTTCTAAAATTTATAGTGTTGTAATATAATATCATTGGGTGAAAGGGTATTTCTATTCGCCCAATTTTTTTCATAGGAGGAATTTAAAAAGTGAAAAGAATAGTTGTATTAGGATCTACTGGAAGTATAGGGACTAATGCTTTGGAAGTAATAAAAAATGCAGAAGGGAAGTTTAAAGTGGTAGCTCTAAGTGGGCATAAAAATCATAAACTTCTTTTGGAACAGATAAGGGAATTTACTCCAGAATGTGTAGCAGTAGGAACAGAAGAAGGATATAAAGAGATTAAAGCAGAGTTTCCTAATATGAGGGTATATTTAGGAGATGAAGGATTAAAAGAACTTGCAATGCTGAAAGATTATGATATACTTCTTACTGCTGTTAGTGGAGCAGTAGGAATAGAAGCAACTGTTGAAGGAATAAAAAACAGTAAAAGAATAGCTCTTGCCAATAAAGAAACTATGGTAGCTGCTGGGTCGTATATAAATCGTCTTTTAACAGAGTATCCAAAATCTGAAATAATTCCTGTAGACAGTGAGCATTCAGCTATATTTCAATCTTTATTAGGTGGAAAGAAAAAAGAAGTTGAAAAGATAATAATAACTGCCAGTGGAGGAACTTTCAGAGGAAAGAAAAAAGAAGAGCTGGAAAAAGTAAAAGTGGAAGACGCTTTAAAACATCCAAACTGGTCTATGGGTAAAAAAATAACTATAGACTCATCATCACTTGTAAATAAAGGACTTGAAGTAATAGAGGCTCATGAACTTTTTGGAGTTGATTATGATCATATAGATGTTTTAGTACATCCTCAAAGTGTAATACATTCAATGGTACAGTTTAAAGATAAGGCTGTAATAGCACAGCTTGGAGCACCAGATATGAAGCTGCCAATACAGTATGCTTTTACATATCCAAAAAGAGAGTCAAATCCCGTATTTGAAACACTTGATTTTATGAAAATGTCTACTCTTACATTTGAAAAGGTGGATAATGAGACTTTTAAAGGGGTAGAGCTTGCTTATAGAGCAGGGAGAACTGGAAAATCTATGCCAGCTGTATTTAATGCAGCTAATGAAGTGGCAGTAGAACTGTTTATGAAAGGGAAAATAGGATTCCTTACTATATATGAAATAATAGAAGGAGCTATGGACAGGCATGAACCAGTGGAAATCAACAGTGTAGAAACAGTTAAGACTGTAGATGGAGAAACAAGAAACTGGGTATATACAGAGTATGGAAAATAGAAAGGAGAACTGAAATGGGAAAACTTATAGTTATAGAGGGAACAGATTCCAGCGGAAAAGAAACACAAACAAAAAAGTTGTTTGAAAGACTTCTGGCAGAAAAATATAATGTAAAAAAAATATCATTTCCAAACTATGACAGTCCTGCATGTGAACCAGTGAAAATGTATCTGGCAGGAAAATTTGGAGAAGATGCAATGAAAGTAAATCCTTATCCTGTATCAATGATGTATGCCATAGATAGATATGCTTCTTATAAAATGGATTGGGAAAAGTTCTATAAAGAAGAAGGGATAATAGTAACAGACAGATATGTTACATCTAATATGGTACATCAGGCATCTAAGATAGCAACTGAAGATGAAAAGTCTGTATATTTAGATTGGCTAGATGAGTTGGAATATGACAAAATGGATATTCCAAGGCCTGACCTTATTATATTTCTGAATATGCCTACAGAGATGGCATTAAAACTTATGGAAGAAAGAAATAATAAAATAACTGGAGAACAGAAAAAAGATATTCATGAAAGAGATGCAGCTTATCTGGAAAAATCTCATGCAAATGCTTGCAGCATAGCAGAGAAATATGGATGGAAAGAGATAAAATGTACAGATGGAGACAGACTGAAAACTATTGATGAAATAGGAGAAGAGGTATATAAATTAGTCAGAAATACCATCTGATAGACGGAGGAAATAATGAACATATTAATAGCTATTCTGGTCTTGGGGATAATAATATTTATACATGAACTTGGACATTTTCTTACAGCTAAATTTTTCAAAATGCCTGTAAGTGAATTTTCAATTGGAATGGGACCACAGGTGTACTCATACGAGACAATGAAAACAACATATTCCTTCAGAGCTATTCCTCTTGGAGGATTTGTAAATATAGAAGGAATGGAAGTGGGAAGTGAAGTAGAAGATGGATTTAACAGCAAACCACCTTTAGCGAGATTTGTAGTGCTTTTTGCAGGAGTTTTTATGAATTTTCTTCTTGCGTTTATATTAATTTTCACTATGATTTATTCAAATGGAAAGTATATTCAGAACAAAGAACCTGTAATAGGAAATGTGCTTTCAGAAAGTAAAGGAAGCAAAGTTATTTTTCCTAAAGATAAGATATTGAAAATAGATGGAGTAAATATTAAAGAGTGGAACGATATAAGTAAGGCACTTGCTGAAAAGGATCCAAAGACACCTATACAAGTGGAGTTGGAAAGAGCAGGAGAAATAAAAAATGTAGATCTTGAATTAACAGAAGATCCAGAGAGTAAGAGATATATAGTAGGAATACTTCCTGAATATACTATAGAAAAATATGGAGCATTGGAAGCAGCAAGAATGAGTCTTTTTAGTTTTGAAAAAATATTTTCTGATACTCTCGGAGGACTTAAACTTATTGTAAGCGGAAAAGTAAAATCAGAGGAAATAAGTGGTCCTATTGGTATAATAAAAGTAGTAGGAGATGCATCTAAAGAAGGTGTAGGAATATTGATATGGTTGACTGCACTTTTATCAGTAAATGTAGGAATTTTAAACCTTATGCCCTTACCAGCTTTGGACGGTGGAAGGATACTTTTTGTTATTTTAGAACTAATAGGCATGAAAGTAAATAAAAAGTTTGAAGAAAGATTACACACTGCAGGAATGCTAATTCTTTTTGCATTTATTTTTTACATAACAGCCAATGATATTTTTAATTTGACAAGATAGCTGTAATTCAGGGGTCTAACACAATATACTATAAATTATAAAAAATAGTCTTGAAAAAATACAGATTATCTATTATAATACATTATAATAGAAAATCATAAATTGTGAATTATTTTTGAAAGATATATAAAATAGGGAGGCCAAAATATGAAGAATGCTATATTAGCTATTTCAGAAAGAAAAGAAACTTTAAAACAAATAAGAAAAGAACTTTCAGAACAATATGAGATCATAACATTCAATAATCTTCTAGATGCACTAGATATGCTGAGAGAGAGTGATTTTGATATCGTTTTATTGGACGAATATCTAACATGGTTCAATTTTGCAGAGGCAAAAAGAAAATTGAATGGAATTGGAAAAGATTTTGTTGTTGTAGGATTATTAGACGATGAAACTGAAGAAGTACTTCAAGAATTAAGAAATGCAGACATTTACAACTATTTAATGAAACCAGTAGAATTAAGAGAAATGAACAGAATTATAATGCCAGCTCTTAAAAATCTGGAAATATTGAAGGAAAAAAGAAAACTTGAAGAGAAACTATTAAGCACAGAAGAAGAAAGTGAAATAGTAGGACAATCTTCAAGAATTAAGGATGTAAAAAATCTTATAGAAAAAGTGGCTGAAAGTGATCTTACAGTTCTTATTACAGGTGAGAATGGAATTGGAAAAGAGCTTGTAGCTAAAGAAATATACAAGAAAAGTGACAGAAGAAAAAATAACTATATAGTAGTAAGCTGTGCATCTATGCCAGAAGAAACTATGGAAAGAGAACTTTTTGGATTTGAAAGAGGGGCATTTACAGGAGCTAACTCTAGTAAAAAAGGACTATTAGAAGAAGCAGATGGAGGAACTATGTTCCTTGATGATATTTCAGCTATGGATATCAAAACTCAAGCTAAACTTTTAAGAGTTATTGAATATGGAGAATTAAGAAGAGTTGGAGGAAATAAGACTAGAAGAGTGGATGTAAGATTCATTGTAGCTAGTGATAAAGATCTTAAAGATGAGACTGAAAAAGGAAAATTCAGAAAAGATCTATACCATAGATTGACTGTATTCCCAATTGAAGTTCCACCATTAAGAGACAGAAAAGAAGATGTACCTCTTCTTGCTAACTACTTCTTAAATAAAATAGTAAGAGAACTTCATAGAGATACTCCAGTTATTTCAGGAGAAGCTATGAAATATTTAATGGAATATTCATATCCTGGAAATATCAGAGAACTTAGAAATATGATAGAAAGAATGGTAATTCTTTCTACTGATAAAATAATAGGTGTAGAAGATCTTCCTCTTGAAATAAAAATGAAATCTGATACAGTTGAAAATAAAACAGTAGTAGGAGTAGGACCATTAAAAGATATTCTTGAACAAGAAATCTATAGTCTTGCAGATGTCGAGAAAGTTGTTATAGCTATAGCTCTTCAAAAAACTAGATGGAATAAACAAGAAACTTCTAAACTTCTTGGAATTGGAAGAACTACTCTTTATGAAAAAATTAGAAAATATGGTTTAGATTTTAAATAGAGAGTAATGAAATAGACAACAGTAAAGAACTAACTAAAAGAAGGGGGAAAATTATCAGTTTTGACTGGTAATACATTGATTATGGCAATTAGAAAATTTCGTAAACAAATGAAACCTATTATCTGGTTGGTAACTATCCTTATGGTATTAGGTGGAGGATATGCTACTTTATCAAGTATCATAGGAAGCATGAGTAATGGTCATTCGAACTATGCTTTTAAGCTGAATGGAAATAAGATATCTAAATTTGAGGTAGAAAAAACAAAAGCTACTATGATTGATGGATATTCTAGATATCTAGGGGATAAAGTGGATAGAAGTCTTATAGATATTTTAGCTTTTGATGAAGTTGTAAATAAAAATCTTACATTAGAAATGGCTGACAAATTAAAAGTTAAAGTTTCTAATGGAGATGTAAATGATCAATATGATAAAATAGAAAATTCTATAGGAAATAGAGATCAGTTTAAAAGAATGCTTCAGGTACAGGGATACACTAAGAATACTTTCAAAAAAGAATTGAAAGATAATCTTACTGTAGAGCAAACTCTTGCAAAGATTCAAGAGGGAATTAATCCTACTGATGAAGAAATTAATAAATATTATGAAGATAATCTATATACTAGATTTTCTGGAAAACCTTTGTCTGATGTAAAAAATGAAGTAATAACTGATTTAAAACAAACTAAGGGAATAGAAGAATATGTTCTTCTTCTTGATAAAGCTAGAAAAAATATGAAACTGGAAAATGTTTCACAAGAATATAAAGCATATGTTGAAAGAAATGAAATGGAAGAGGATGGATTTGCAGTATCTAATATAGAGATGGCAAAAAGAACTCTAAATAATCTTTTTATTACTAATGGTGATAGAGATAAAGCCAGAGAATTGTCTAAAGAATATTACAGAGCTCAAATAAAATTGGCTAAAATAGCTATAGAGAGAGGAATAACAGTGGATGAAACACTTCCTCTTGATTATAAATTCGAAGAATATAAAAAAGGACTTTTTGAAAATATAAAAAATTCATTAAATCCTACTGATGCTCAGTTAAAAGAATATTTTGAAAAAAATAAGCTTGTTTATGATACTTTTCCAAGTTCTGATTCATATATAGCTATTTTAAAAGTTGATGCTTCAGCAGAAGATAAAGCAGCAGCAAAAGCAAAGGCAGAAGAGCTTTTAAAAACTCTTACTCCTGAAAATTTTGCAGAGGTAGCTAAAAAGAATTCTGATGGACCAAGTTCACCAAATGGTGGAGACCTAGGATGGTTTTCTAAGAAAGATATGGTTGAACCTTTTCAAAAAGCTGTATTCTCAGGAGAAGTTGGAAAAATATATCCACAACCTGTAGAAACTATATTTGGAGAGCATTTGATATATATAGAAGATAGAAAAGATGATGAAGAAAGAGCAAAAGCAAGTCATATTCTTATTGTTCCTAAAGTATCAGAAGCAACTATTAATATCAAAAAAGCTGAAATAGAAGCAGTAAAAGAAAAACTGGCAAATGGAACAGTTAATTTTGAAACTCTTTCTAAAGAAAATAAGGATGTACTTCAAAGCAGTTTATTTTCTAAGATAGATGATACTGGGTATATTCCAGGATTGGGATATAATGAAGCCCTTACAAAATTAATATTTGATGCTCCTTTAAATAAAGTTCAAACAGCTCTTATTGAGGATAAATTCTATATCTTCAAAAAAACAAATGAAGTAAAATACAAAGCAGCTGATTTTAATGAGCTTAAAGACAGAGTTAAAGATGATTATCTGAATTCAAAAACTCAAGAAGAGCTTAAAAAGCTTATTTAGGTAATTGATATACAAAAAGAGAATGACCTAAAACTTTGTTTTGGGTTACTCTCTTTTTTATATTCTTAAGGAAAAAAATTTGATTATTTCTAAAAAATGTATTATACTAAAGAATAACGGAAAAATATTTTCTGTATTTTTAACGAATATACAACTTTTTATTTTCAGAATAAGGATATATAAAAAAGGGAGATTACCATGAGGAAATTGAAAATTGAGCATAAGAATGAAAATGAAACAGTGATTACAAGTGAGATATAAGTCTGAAGACATAGATATGCTGATAGAAAGCCTCAGAATAGAAGAGGTAGTCGGCGAATTTGTAGAACTGAAAAAATCAGGCTCAAGTTATAAGGGGCTTTGCCCTTTTCATCAAGATACCTCTCCTTCTTTTATGGTCAGCCCAAGCAAAAATATATGCAAATGTTTTGTTTGTGGAGCTGGTGGAAATCCTATAAAATTTTATTCCGAATATAAAAAGATAAGTTTTATAGAAGCTGTTGAAGAACTTTCTAAAAAATATGGAATACCAATAAAAGGTACCAGAAATAGCAAAAAAAATAATGAGAATTATGATAAATATTATAAAATAATGGAAGATGCCCACAATTTTTTTAAAGAATATATCTTTTCCAATGGTGGAAGAGAAGCTATGGAATATCTGGCAGCTAGAAAACTCAATCCAAAGATCATAAAAGATAATGAACTGGGCTTTGCCCCAAATAAGTGGAATGAACTTAATGATCATCTTATCAGCAAGGGATATGAATTAAAAGATCTCATTGCATTAGGTCTTGTGAAAGAGAGTGAAAATGGGCAGTATGATGTATTCAGGAATAGGATTATATTTCCAATCTACTCTCCAACTGGAAAAATAATAGCCTTTGGAGGAAGAACTCTTGAAAATAATAAAGAGGTTCCTAAATATATAAACTCACCAGATACACCTATCTTTAAAAAAGGTAAGAATTTATATGGACTAGAACGTGGAAGCATGATTAAGAAAAAAAATTATGCTATGCTCATGGAAGGTTATATGGATGTACTGTCAGGGTATTTATATGGATTTGATGTAGCCCTGGCTCCTTTGGGAACAGCATTAACTGAGGAACAAGGAAAACTTCTAAAAAGATATACTTCTAATATAATACTTTCTTTTGATTCAGATGCAGCAGGGCAGTCAGCAACTGAAAGATCTGGAATGATACTAAAAACATTAGGTTTTAATATCAGAGTTCTGGTTCTTGAAGGAGCGAAGGATCCTGATGAATATTTAAAGCTGTATGGAAAAGAAAGCTTTTTAAAGTGTGTGAAAAATTCTGTTGAAATATTTGATTTTTTATTTAAATATTATTCAAAAGAATACGATCTCAGCAACATGATGTCTAAACAGAATTTTATAAACAGATTTAAAGAATTTTTTCAAAGTGTAGATACAGATCTTGAGAAAAGTTTGTACTTAGACAAATTGTCTAAACAGTTAAATATTGAAAAAGATATACTTAAAGAGACTTTGATAGATAAAAATAGAAAAAAATCAAGGAAAATAGAAGAAGTTTCAGAAAATATAAGTATATCAAGAGAAGAAGCAGCAAGTAAATTAGAAGAGCTTACACTTGGACTTATACTGGCTAAAAATGAATATTTTGAATATTTTAAAAATAAAAATATAAAAGGATCTTTGACTAGGAAAGTTTTTCAATATCTTAAAGAAAGAGATGAAGAATCAAATATAGTGAGAGAGCTTAAAGATAACGTTGAATTGACAAAAGCTGAAACAGATGAGTGGGAAATTGTAATCTGTATGGCTATAAATGATTTTTCTAGTGAAGAGAGAACAAATAAGTTATTAGAGGAGATATTTATCTCTTGGTTCAGAATAGAATTGAAAGAAAAACAAAGGAATAGAGAAAATATTAGTAAAACGATAGGGCTTAAAAGCATTGAATTAAAATTGAATGCAGCTGATGGTTTCTCAAAAATACTGGATATATATAAGGAATATGAAGAAATAGTTAATCTATAATTTTTTTAGAGGAGGCTTCAAATAATGAGAGAGTTTATAAAAAATGAGAAGGTTCTTTCTTTAGTCAGAAAAGCGATGGAAAATAAGTTTATAACTTATGAAGAGATAAATGAGGAATTAAAAAGTGATTTTCCAGTAGAAAAAATTGAGCAGCTGATAACAGGAATGATGGAACAAGGGATCGAGATAGTAAGACAAGAAGATCTGGAAAAAGAAAAGAAACTTGCAGCATCTTTGAAAAAAGATAAAGATAAGGACAAAGATAAAGATGAAGAACCTATTTCAAAAACTCAAGATAAAGAGGAATTTCCTGATGAAGATGAAATAGATGACCTTTTAGAAGAGAGAACAGAAGATTTAGATGACTTTGAACATTTCAACCCAGAAGAATTGGAAGAAATAAATGAAGATGAACTTGTAAGTGATGATTTGTTTAATCTTTCAGGAGATATGAAAGTAGATGAACCTATTAAAATGTATCTTCGTGAAATAGGACAGATTCCACTTCTTAGTCATGATGAAGAATTAGAATATGCTAAGAGAGCATTAGAAGGAGACGACTGGGCAAGTAAACAGCTGATAGAGGCAAACCTTAGACTAGTTGTAAGTATAGCTAAAAAACATACTAATAGAGGTCTTAAACTTCTTGATTTGATTCAAGAGGGAAATATAGGGCTGATGAAAGCAGTTGAAAAATTTGAATACAGTAAAGGATATAAATTTTCTACATATGCTACTTGGTGGATAAGACAGGCTATAACAAGAGCTATTGCTGACCAGGGTAGAACAATAAGAATACCAGTACACATGATAGAAACTATCAACAAGATAAAAAAAGAAGCAAGAATTTATCTTCAAGAAACAGGTAAAGATGCTACTCCAGAAGTTTTAGGTGAAAGATTGGGAATGGAAGTAGACAAGGTAAAAGCTATTCAGGAAATGAACCAAGATCCGATATCTCTTGAAACTCCAGTAGGAAGTGAAGAAGATAGTGAATTAGGAGACTTTGTTGAAGATCATAAAATGCTTAATCCATATGAACTTACAAATAGATCTCTTCTTAGAGAGCAGCTTAATGGGGTATTAAATACTCTTAGCAGCAGAGAAGAAAGAGTATTGAGATATAGATATGGTCTAGATGATGGATCACCAAAAACTCTGGAAGAAGTAGGAAAAATATTTAAAGTAACAAGAGAGAGAATAAGACAGATAGAAGTCAAAGCCTTGAGAAAACTTAGACATCCAAGCAGAAGAAAAAAACTGGAAGACTTTAAAGTGTAATAATTTGAGGGAGCCCCAAAAGATAAATAAAATTTATTTGGGGATTCCCTCATTTTTGACTGCAAATATTATGGAGGGAACATGCAGGTATTAAGTATCAAAGAATTAGAAAAAGATATAATAACTAATTTAAGAGAAGAAGATGATTTTAGAGAATTTTTAAATGAAAATTCAAATAAAGAGTTAAAATTTGATAATCATTATACTGGATCAAAAGAACTTGAAGAAATGGATGAATTTGCAGAAGAAACTGTTATTGATTACTTAGAAGAACTTTCTAACATGGAAGTAATAAGTGATGAAGATGAGAATAATTATCTAAAAGATTTAAGAGAGGCTGATAAAGAAAAAGTAATAGTGAAAAATCTTAATGAAGTGGCATCTATAGCTTTTAATTATGTAAAGAATGGAATAGCGTATATGGATGTAGTGCAAGAGGGAACAGTAGGACTTATAAAAGCTGTTGATTATTTTGATCCTGATAGAAATGGAGATTTTAAAAATTATTCAAAATATTGGATAGCTAGAGAAATAGTTCTGTATATTGAAAATAAAGTAGCAGATATTAGAAATGAATTTAAGAATTTTTTCAAAAATAAAAAAGAAAATTTTGGAAAAGAACATCATCATGAACATGAAGAAGAAATGCATCATGATGAAGTGTACTTGAAAGAAGAAGACCTTCTTCCTACTGTTGAAGCTATTGAAAAAAGAGAAAAAATGGTAGAAAAAAGAATAGACTTTTTCTCTTTGGAAAATAGATTGAGTGAAAGACAGATAGAAGTACTAAACTATTATTTTGGATTTGGAAAAGATAAAAGATATTCTATCTTTGAAATAGAAGATGTGTTAAAATTAGAGAGTGGACAGGGAGAAAATTTGTTTCAAAGTGCTCTTTTGATACTTTCAACAGTAGAAGGGAAGATGTTTTTATGATAACTAAAGATATAATCAACTTTCTGGAGGAAAAGTATCCTAGAAGTAATGCAGAAGAATGGGATAATGTAGGTTTGCTAGTAGGAAATAATAAAAAAGATGTAAAAAAAATACAGTTGTCTATAGATGCTACAGAAAAAGCTGTAGATTATGCAGCTCAAAATAATGTGGATATGATAGTAACTCATCATCCTCTAATATTCAAGCCGTTAAAATCTATTGTAATGTCTGAACTTTCTGGGAGAAAAATTATTAAACTTATAGAAAATGGGCTAAATCTATATTCTATACATACTAATTTGGATTCCTCAAAAGATGGATTAAATGATTATATTCTTGAACTGTTGGAAGTAAAAAAATATAAGATAATAGACATAAATGCAAATGATGAAACAGCTGGAATAGGAAGGATGTATACACTGGAAGAAAAAATAACTATTTTGGAATATGCTGATTTTATTAAAACAAAAATGAAAATAAAAAATGTAAGAGTAATAAGTAATGATCTAAAGTCAAAAGTGAAAAAAATAGCTTTAATCAATGGTTCAGGAATGAGTTATTGGAGAAAAGTTAAATCTTTGGGAGCAGATCTTTTTATAACTGGAGATATAGGTTATCATGATGCTTTAGATGCTAAAGAAAGTGGACTGCATCTTATAGATATTGGACACTTTGAAAGTGAAAATTGTTTCTCAGAACTTTTAAAAAAGAATTTAGAGGAGATAGGATTGGAAGTGTTAATATTTAATGATGGTCCTGTTTTTGAAAATTATTAAGGAGAAAACCGTGAAAAAGACTTTTTTTATAATAGGACTACTAACAATATTTAATATTTCTTTTGCCAAACTCAATGACAATTTAAAGATTTTTTCTCAAGATGAAAAAATAAAAGTAGAAAGTAAAATAACTGAATTGGAAGATAAAAGAAAACTTCATATATATGTAAATACACTTCCAACTGATGAGGGATTCAGTGTAGCAGATCCAGAAAAAATTATTATATTAAATATAAAAAAAGATGATTCTGGAAAGAGTAAAATTGAATTAAGTTTTTCGAAAGATATAAATGTAGAAGAATGTCAAGAAGGAATAAATCTTGTTTTAGAAAATGCTGAAAATACTCTGTCTAAAGGAGAAGCGGGAAATTATGCTGTAGAGGTTTTAGATGGAATTGATGGAGTATTAGATAAAATTGATGTAGAAGAACCAATAGTTGTAGAAGAAGAAATTGTAGATGGAGAAAAAAATACATTTTTTATAGGAATGGGTATTGCATTTTTTATAATATTTGCTATTATATTAAGAGTGCTCTTTGTAAAGAAAAAAAGAGATAGTCAAAAAGAAAAATCAAAATAGAAAACAAATTTTTTAAGGTATTAGAGTTGATCGCTGCTTGAGTAATCAAGGAGAGGAAAGTCCGGGCTCCGCAGAGCAAGAGGGCAGTTAACGACTGCTAAAGGTAACTTTAAGGAAAGTGCCACAGAAAATAAACCGCCATATTTATATGGTAAGGGTGAAAAGGCGGTGTAAGAGACCACCAGTTCCTCAGGAGACTAAGGAAGCTAGGTAAACCCCCTCTGGAGCAAGGCTAAATAGGAAAGTATAAAGGGCTGCTCGTCCTCTTTCAGGGTAAGCTGCTTGATACCATAAGTAATTATGGGGCTAGATAAATGATCATCAAATACAAAACCCGGCTTATTTAATGCCTTAAAAATTTTTAAAAAAAAAGTAAAAAAAATGTTGACGGAATCTAAAAATTATGGTATTATAATTCTTGTCCACGAGAAAAGAGGACAGAAAATAAAAATAATAAAAAAGGACATTAACAACAGAATAGAGAGAGATGAAAAAATCAACAAACAATAAATAGGTGTAAACAATCAGTTATATAACTGAGTAAATAGATTGAACGAAGAGTTTGATCCTGGCTCAGGATGAACGCTGACAGAATGCTTAACACATGCAAGTCTACTTGATCCTTCGGGTGAAGGTGGCGGACGGGTGAGTAACGCGTAAAGAACTTGCCTTACAGACTGGGACAACATTTGGAAACGAATGCTAATACCGGATATTATGATTGGGTCGCATGATCTGGTTATGAAAGCTATATGCGCTGTGAGAGAGCTTTGCGTCCCATTAGTTAGTTGGTGAGGTAACGGCTCACCAAGACGATGATGGGTAGCCGGCCTGAGAGGGTGAACGGCCACAAGGGGACTGAGACACGGCCCTTACTCCTACGGGAGGCAGCAGTGGGGAATATTGGACAATGGACCAAAAGTCTGATCCAGCAATTCTGTGTGCACGATGAAGTTTTTCGGAATGTAAAGTGCTTTCAGTTGGGAAGAAGTCAGTGACGGTACCAACAGAAGAAGCGACGGCTAAATACGTGCCAGCAGCCGCGGTAATACGTATGTCGCAAGCGTTATCCGGATTTATTGGGCGTAAAGCGCGTCTAGGCGGCTTAGTAAGTCTGATGTGAAAATGCGGGGCTCAACCCCGTATTGCGTTGGAAACTGCTAAACTAGAGTACTGGAGAGGTAGGCGGAACTACAAGTGTAGAGGTGAAATTCGTAGATATTTGTAGGAATGCCGATGGGGAAGCCAGCCTACTGGACAGATACTGACGCTAAAGCGCGAAAGCGTGGGTAGCAAACAGGATTAGATACCCTGGTAGTCCACGCCGTAAACGATGATTACTAGGTGTTGGGGGTCGAACCTCAGCGCCCAAGCTAACGCGATAAGTAATCCGCCTGGGGAGTACGTACGCAAGTATGAAACTCAAAGGAATTGACGGGGACCCGCACAAGCGGTGGAGCATGTGGTTTAATTCGAAGCAACGCGAAGAACCTTACCAAGTCTTGACATCCCTCTGACCGACTCTTAACCGAGTCTTTCCTTCGGGACAGAGGAGACAGGTGGTGCATGGTTGTCGTCAGCTCGTGTCGTGAGATGTTGGGTTAAGTCCCGCAACGAGCGCAACCCCTTTCGTATGTTACCATCATTAAGTTGGGGACTCATGCGAGACTGCCTGCGATGAGCAGGAGGAAGGTGGGGATGACGTCAAGTCATCATGCCCCTTATACGCTGGGCTACACACGTGCTACAATGGGTAGTACAGAGAGCTGCAAACCTGCGAGGGTAAGCTAATCTCATAAAACTATTCTTAGTTCGGATTGTACTCTGCAACTCGAGTACATGAAGTTGGAATCGCTAGTAATCGCAAATCAGCTATGTTGCGGTGAATACGTTCTCGGGTCTTGTACACACCGCCCGTCACACCACGAGAGTTGGTTGCACCTGAAGTAACAGGCCTAACCGTAAGGAGGGATGTTCCGAGGGTGTGATTAGCGATTGGGGTGAAGTCGTAACAAGGTATCCGTACGGGAACGTGCGGATGGATCACCTCCTTTCTAAGGAGATCATTTCTCTTTCTCTATTCTATTGATAATGTTCTTACAGCGTATTAAGCGCTGGATAACTTATCAAATGGACATTGGAAACTATATAGTAGATTAAATACAATTTTAACTCTTGTTTATAT
>OGIW01000103.1_pt1 | contig 102576 bp, 89 predicted proteins | sample 1571921 | NCBI WGS metagenome assembly OGIW01 (sample SAMEA2582112, study PRJEB24529) | metagenome | biome: Human gut stool | place: China | collected 2011 | reverse complement strand
GTTGAGGTGAGAATATCACCTTTAATCAGGTGGCCAAATTTACTGTGCCACTACAATGTGGTGCCGTACAGTCGTTCACCGGAGTGCGAAGAGAGACTCAAAAGTGATATGGGTGTTCAGTGATTTCGCCTGCGATCGTCGTGGTGTGCGCGTTCCGGAGGCCCGTTACCTTGCCGGTAATCCCTGGTCTCCCGTAGCAGACCAGCTCTGAAAGCACCGTTCAGCAGTTCCCCCGTATACCTTCATCAATCTCACAGAGGATATTCTGACCTCAATAACAGGCCACAACAGCGTATTGCTGCGTGCCGACGATCCCCTGATCGACATGAACTACATCACCAGCTTCACCGGTATGACCGATAAATGGTTTTACAGGCTGATCAGTGAAGGCCATTTTCCTGAACCCATAAAACCGGGTCGTAGCAGCCGCGGGTACAGAAGCGAAGTGGAGCAGTGGATGCAGCAGCGAACAGAGGAATCACGAGGGGGAGTTGCATGAAACGTGTTGTGATGCCGGTGCGCTGGCAGTGTGCAAAATGCCGGCGCTGGTATTGTGGAGCCCGGCCCTGTCCCTGGTGCTGGCGACATTACCGTGAACCTTCCTGCAGACATTCTCCGGTCAGCCAGCAGGTTGTAGCGCTTTCCTGACTGATTCGTCATTCCATCCATAGCACCAGTAGCGGGTGTTTGTATCGTACTGTGCTGGTGTTGATGTGTGCTTTCCCGTGTGTCTGCACCGGCTTAACAAAATGCAACGGTTTGAAAAGGAACATTTCGTGCAGATAACCGAAGCCTTACTTGCAGAGCCGGGAGATATCCGGCGTTTTATTCAGCAGGCGGTGGACCACTGGCCGCGTCTGCTGGCAGTCCACTTCACACTCCATTCGGCAGAAGGAATCAACGGGCAACAGATTCATGCATTCTGTACTTTCTTTTATGAACGTATTACTGAGCGTAATCACACGGCCAGTCCATCCTCACCGGTGGTGTTACGCTGGTTGCGGGAACAACATGGAGGAGCAACAATACGATGCCTGTTGCTGCTCAGCCAGACGAGCATTTGCCATCCGCGGGCCAGTGCCACAGTTGATGAACAATGTTCGCAAGTGGTGGATTTACTGCAACAGACCTGGGGGGAGATAAGTGCAGGCGGACAATGCCGGGTGGAAAGGTGTTATCAGGTTGCCCGGGATGATACATCCGGCCAGTACGTTGCGTTAAAAACAGCTGCGTTATCATTTGCGCTGCCGGTTGTGAGCGGAATCACGAAGCACCCGGTGCAGAGTGCTGCTCTGGTTTCCTCCCGGTGAATCCGCGCATTATCCGGAGTATTATCGTACCACCAGAAAACGTATCTTCTGATGGTGCTGTTGCTTTTTTGTTACATCAGAGGTTGTTAACCTGATTCTGTAGTTGTGAATCATTCTGTTGCACTACGCGGACGTTTACGCCGGTCATTCAGCGCCATCAGCCGGGTTTCAGCCTCTTTCTGCTCCTGTGGCGTCACCTCCCCGCACGGCTGCCCCTTCAGGTCGTAACGGGCGCCACCTGCCATTAACGCACGATAATAGCGCGGAGACTGCACATAAGACGCCACTGCCGCGCGTAATGTACCAGCGCCAAACGCCAGTTCTCTGATGGCGATATCCTGTATCAGCTCGTCGAATATCCCCACTTTAAGTGGTTTTGGTTTTTCCCGGCTGAATAACTCAGGCCAGAGTTCCACAAGACGATTTATACGCTTGCGGTTTTTACGCTGGCGTTTTGTCATATTCTGCCACGGTGTTTTATCAGCGGCCTGCTGATTATCATTCTGCCGGGTGAGGTATGCGGGTTTAACTTTATATTCCGTGGCTGTTTTACCCGGCTGTGGTGTTGTCTGCACGGTTTTATGTGACCTGTTGTAAATTCCCTCTGGTTTACGGTCAATGCTCAGTGTTCCCACTGGTATTGTCCCTCATGCTCACCGGAGACGGTATCCTGTTCCGGCATGTGATTTTGTGCTGTTGTGCCGGGGCATGATATCAGTAAAATAATTCCGGTGAAAAATAACCCGGGAGAGTCAGGCAGGTTACCGTGAGCCGGAAAAAGGATAAAAACACGTCCACGCCGCATGATGCCGCCTTCAGGGCGTTTATGGCGTCGCCGGAGGTGGCCCGGGATTTTGTCTCGCTGCATCTTCCGGAGGAATACCGTCAGTTGTGTGATTTATCGACGCTGCGGCTGGAGCCCTGTACGTTTGTGGACCAGGACCTGAAGCAGTATGCGTGTGATGCACTGTTCAGTATGAAGACCGTCAGCGGTGAGGATGGTTATGTCTACTGCCTTGTGGAGCACCAGAGTACCGAAAACGCGTATATGGCGTTCAGAATGCTCAGGTATGCGGTGGCTGCGATGCAGCGACACGTTGAGGCGCATAAGGTACTTCCGCTGGTGATACCGGTGCTGTTCTACCACGGTGAGCGCAGTCCGTATCCGTACAGCATGAACTGGCTGGATGGCTTTTCTGACCCGGATATTGCGGCTAAAATCTACACCAGAGCGTTCCATCTGGTGGATGTGACGGTGATGGATGACGATGAAATTATGCATCACCGCCGTCTGGGGGCCCTGACGCTGCTGATGAAGCACAGCCGCAGCCGTGACCTTATGTTACAGATGGACAGGCTGGTTCAGCTGATACAGGACTCCCTGAATGAAGAACTGGCACAGGTACTGTTTCACTATCTGCTGAATGGCAGTGAACATGTGACGGTGACGTTTTTGCAGACGCTGGCGCAGCGTCTGCCCCAGCACGAGGACAACATTATGACACTGGCTGAACGCATTGAGCAGAAAGGTATTGCCAAGGGCATTGAGCGAGGACTGGCACAGGGGATTGAGCAGGGTAAACTGGAAGGGAAGCTGGAAGGGAAGCTGGAAACTGCCTGCAATATGCTGAATGCCGGAATGGACCGTCAGACGGTGCTGCAGATGACCGGGCTTTCAAATGACCAGCTGAATATGCTGAAACACTGACAATATTAGTCCGGAGCGCTTCCGGGACATTCGCACCCGGAGGCGGTTATTTATATTGTGTCATTCTTACATATTTTATTGCACTGGACGGGTGAGCCCTGTCCCTCACCCACTCCGTGAAGGTATTATCATTATATCGCCAGCAACCAGTTGATTTTTTTCACGGAAACAGCCGCTGTCTGAACAGGGATGATGGTCATTCACAGTGGTAAAATGTTTTCCGGAACCGCTTTTTGTCCGTAACGACATCTGTCCTGACGGGTTATGGCGGAATACTGCTGATTTCCCACAGCGTACTGGCTCCCCGTCGTACCGGTGAGCGTTTAATTTTCCCTTCCTTCTCCAGACACTGCAGGTAATGTCTGGCCTGATAAGCACTTACCCCTAAATGTTCAGCAACTTCTGAGGTTCTGCAGGGGGCATTGATTTCTCCGAAATAAGAAAGAATGTCATTCTTACGTTCATTCAGTGTTAACTTGTTTATTTTCATGCCGTTATTAACAGATGGTCAGCCTCCGGATGATTATAGTTCCTCTGGCGGTGATGCGTCCAGCTGACCGGGGATGATGTATGATATCCGGCGTTCTGCGAATGATGCCCCTCATTACTGTTCATTTCTCCTGTTGTCATTCTGCACAGTTGTTTATCGTCACGGGTGTATGCCGGTTCTCGCAACTGTGACTGCCACCATACCTTTCATCTTAAAAACACTCACCGGTGTGGTCCTGGTCGCTCATGCTGATGTGACTCTCCTCTGAGTCCGGGAAGCATGACGGTTTGCAGCAATAAAGTCCGCTGTCGCGCCACGGGTATTCATACAATACGAAAACAGGTGATGTACCGGATTTCCCTTTCTGTGTCCCGTATATTCAGAAGATTTAATGATTTGTGCTGTGTTCATCTTATTATTTTTAATGACTCATCGGGATATGTCATATCCTGCAAGTGTTTTATTTACCCTGTTGTGTTTCTGTGTCTTATATATTCACGATGAAAATATAAATCAGTGTTTTATATCTGTGATCTTAATTTCACAAATTAATATTACATTATTTATTTTGTTTTTACTTTTCATGAAAAATATAACTTGTTTTTTGATTTGTATCCAAATTTTGTCATAAATCAATAACAGTCACTCATTCCATTTAACTTGATTGTAACGATCTTTTATTCTGCATATGAATAATATTCCGGTCATATATTCTGATTGTATTCTTTTTTGTGTTATATGATTCTGGTATTTTGTGATTTTGTAGATAAAAAGATCGTGCAATGTATATTTTTAAGTAAGAAACACCATGATAGTATTTGTGCCGTTGACGCAGGGGGAGACAGGTATCCTGTTGAATCTGAAGTGAAAAGGTTTCATTCCCTGCATGTTATTCGTGTGTATGGAGTGAATCAGAGATGAGGGAGCGATATCTGTATCTTGCTGACACCCCTCAGGGGATACTGATGTCCGGTCAGGTGCCGGAATATCAGTTCTGGTTACTGGCTGAGATATCGCCGGTACACAGTGAGAAGGTTATTAATGCGCTGAGGGATTATCTGGTAATGGGATATAACCGTATGGAGGCCTGCGGGCGTCATGGTGTGTCGCCGGGATATTTTTCTGGTGCACTGAAGCGGTTTCAGCGGGTCAGTCAGACGGTATACAGGCTGGTGCCTTTTTATTTCCCGGAGGCGGGTCATGAAGTTCACAGGGGAGAGTGATGAAAGGGCGTGAGCGGGTTTAATAAGTGCGGTTGATATTATTACGCTAATTAAAGCTATTTCTGTTAAGCATTAAGCATTAAGCATTAAGCATTAAGCATTAAGCATTAAGCATTAAGCACTGAATATTAACATCAGTTTCACCATCCGTTTCGCCACCCGGCACGAATGCGGTGACTGCATGCAGTCCGGTCAGAGTCAGTTCCGGGTGGGGATGGTGAATGAATATATATAAAAGACAACGTGTATCTGTCTGTTCCGGAGGGAGTATGAAAATGCGGGCTGTGGCTGTGTTCACCGGCATGCTGACGGGAGTGTTATCAGTGACAGGTTTGCTGTCAGCGGGGGCATATGCCGCCGGGGGAGAAGGGAATATGTCTGCATCCGCGACGGAGACAAACGCCAGAGTATTCTCGCTGCATCTGGGGGCCACGCGGGTGGTTTACAACCCGGCCTCGTCGGGGGAGACGCTGACGGTGATTAATGACCAGGACTATCCGATGCTGGTGCAGTCGGAGGTGCTGAGTGAGGACCAGAAGAGTCCGGCGCCTTTTGTGGTGACACCACCGTTGTTCCGTCTTGATGGTCAGCAGTCGAGTCGTCTGCGTATTGTCAGGACGGGCGGGGAGTTTCCGTCAGACCGTGAGAGTCTGCAGTGGATTTGCGTGAAAGGCATTCCGCCGAAGGAGGATGACAGGTGGGCGGAAGGGAAGGACGGGGAGAAGAAGGCTGACAAAGTCTCCCTGAATGTACAGCTTTCAGTGCGCAGCTGCATCAAGCTGTTTGTTCGTCCGCCGGCGGTGAAGGGGCGACCGGATGATGTGGCCGGCAAGGTGGAGTGGCAGAGGGCCGGCAACAGGCTGAAGGGGGTTAACCCGACGCCGTTTTACATCAACCTGTCCACGCTGACGGTGGGGGGTAAGGAAGTGAAGGAGCGTGAATATATTGCGCCGTTTTCCTCCCGTGAATATCCGCTGCCTGCGGGGGCATCGGGTAAGGTTCAGTGGAAGGTGATAACGGATTACGGCGGGACCAGTAAGCAGTTTGAGGCAGAGCTGAAGGGTTGAATACATAAGGTGATAACAGGGTAAATGGCGGGCTGACAGATGCGTGATACTTCTTCAGGGCGGATGAAAACGGGGGTGACAGGGCTGGCGCTGGCTGTGATGGTGGCCTGTGTGATGTTTCGTGCGGAGAGTGGTATTGCGCGCACCTACTCCTTTGATGCGGCCATGCTGAAAGGTGGCGGTAAGGGGGTGGACCTGACCCTGTTTGAGGAAGGTGGGCAGTTACCCGGCATTTATCCGGTTGACATTATCCTGAATGGTTCCCGTGTGGATTCACAGGAGATGGCCTTTCACGCGGAGAGGGACGCGGAGGGCAGGCCTTATCTGAAGACCTGTCTGACCCGTGAGATGCTGGCGCGTTACGGGGTCAGGATTGAGGAATATCCGGCGTTGTTCCGTGCATCCGGAGAGGGTCGTGGTGCCTCCGTGGCGGAGGAGGCCTGTGCTGACCTGACGGCGATACCGCAGGCCACGGAGAGTTATCAGTTTGCTGCCCAGCAGCTGGTTCTGGGTATCCCTCAGGTGGCACTGCGTCCGCAGCTGAGGGGGATTGCGCCGGAGGCGTTATGGGATGATGGCATTCCGGCTTTTCTGCTGAACTGGCAGGCGAATGCGGGGCGCAGTGAGTACCGGGGTTACGGGAAGCGTGTCACGGACAGTTACTGGGTCAGTCTGCAGCCGGGAATCAACATTGGACCCTGGCGTGTTAGGAACCTGACCACCTGGAACAGGTCATCCGGTCAGTCGGGAAAATGGGAGAGTTCATACATACGTGCTGAGCGGGGGCTGAACGGGATAAAGAGTCGCCTGACGCTGGGTGAGGATTACACGCCGTCAGACATTTTTGACAGTGTGCCTTTCCGGGGTGCGATGATGAGTTCTGATGAGAGCATGGTGCCTTATAACCTGCGTGAATTTGCGCCGGTTGTACGTGGCATTGCCCGGACACAGGCGCGGATAGAGGTGCGTCAGAACGGGTATCTGATACAGAGTCAGACGGTGGCGCCGGGGGCATTTGCCCTGACGGACCTGCCGGTGACGGGGTCCGGCAGTGACCTGCAGGTGACGGTGCTGGAATCAGACGGGACGGCGCAGGTTTTCACGGTGCCGTTCACCACGCCGGCCATTGCGCTGCGTGAGGGGTACCTGAAGTACAACGTCACGGCGGGTCAGTACCGTTCATCGGATGATGCGGTTGAGCACACGTCGCTGGGACAGGTGACGGCCATGTACGGTCTGCCGTGGGGGCTGACGGTGTACGGGGGGCTTCAGGGAGCGGAGCATTACCAGTCTGCGGCTCTGGGGCTTGGCTGGTCACTGGGGCGTCTGGGGGCGGTGTCGCTGGACACGACGCACTCCCGGGGGCAGCAGAAGGGACATGATTATGAGACCGGTGACACCTGGCGTATCCGTTATAACAAGTCGTTTGAGCTGACGGGGACGAGTTTTACGGCAGCGAGTTATCAGTACTCATCGGATGGTTACCATACGCTGCCGGACGTGCTGGACACCTGGCGTGATGACCGGTACGCATACCGTCACACGGAGAACCGGAGTCGCCGTACCACGCTGAGTCTGAGTCAGTCCCTGGGTCAGTGGGGCTATGTGGGACTGAACGGCAGCCGGGATGAGTACCGTGACAGACCGCACCGTGATTATTTTGGCGCGTCATACAGTACGTCCTGGAACAATATCTCGCTGTCGGTTAACTGGTCACGCAACCGCAACAGCGGCGGCTATTACGGTGGCTGGTCGCGTACGGAAGACAGTGTCAGTATGTGGATGAGTGTGCCGCTGGGACGCTGGTTTGGGGGGACGGATAACGACATCAGTGCCACGGCGCAGATACAGCGTTCCACGGGACAGGATACCCGGTATGAGGCCGGGCTGAACGGACGGGCATTTGACCGCCGGCTGTACTGGGATGTCCGTGAGCAGATGGTGCCGGGCAGTGAGAGCCATGCTGACACCAGTCGTCTGAACCTGACGTGGTACGGGACATATGGTGAACTGACGGGGATGTACAGTTACAGCAGCACGATGCGCCAGCTGAACGCCGGGATGTCCGGCAGCATGGTGGCCCACAGTGAGGGGGTCACCTTTGGTCAGCGGACCGGGGATACGGTGGCACTGATTGCGGCACCGGGCGTGAGTGGTGCGTCTGTGGGTGGCTGGCCGGGTGTGAGAACGGATTTCCGGGGGTATACGCTGGCCGGTTATGCGTCACCGTATCAGGAGAACGTGCTGACACTGGACCCGACGACGTTTCCGGAGGATGCGGAAGTGCCGCAGACGGACAGTCGTGTGGTGCCGACGAAGGGGGCAGTGGTCCGGGCCGGATTCAGGACCCGTGTGGGTGGTCGTGCGCTGGTGAGTCTGGCCCGTCAGGACGGAACGCCTCTGCCGTTTGGTGCGGTGGTGACAGTTGAGGGCGAAGCGGGTCAGGCTGCGGGCTCAGCCGGTGTGGTGGGAGACCGTGGTGAGGTGTACCTGAGCGGGCTGAAGGAAAGCGGTAAGCTGAAGGCGCAGTGGGGAGAGAACAGTCTGTGCCATGCGGATTACCGTCTTCCGGAAGAGAAGGGGCCTGCGGGGATATTCCTGACCCGTACGGTGTGTATGTGACGGGAGGAGCCGGAGATGAACGGGAGTATAAGGAAGATGATGCGTGTCACCTGCGGGATGTTACTGATGGTCATGAGTGGTGTGTCGCAGGCGGCTGAGCTCCACCTGGAGAGCCGGGGAGGTTCAGGAACGCAGCTGCGCGATGGTGCGAAGGTGGCGACGGGGCGGATTATCTGCCGGGAGGCGCACACGGGTTTTCATGTGTGGATGAATGAGCGTCAGGTGGACGGCAGGGCGGAGCGCTATGTGGTGCAGAGTAAGGATGGTCGTCATGAGCTTCGTGTCAGGACAGGAGGAGATGGCTGGTCGCCGGTGAAGGGAGAAGGCGGGAAGGGGGTGTCGAGGCCCGGTCAGGAGGAGCAGGTTTTTTTTGATGTGATGGCGGACGGAAATCAGGACATTGCTCCTGGTGAATATCGGTTTTCGGTTGGCGGAGCCTGTGTGGTGCCACAGGAATAAAGCGCAGAAGAAAAACAGAAGAAAAAGACAAAAGCACAACACAGCATAAAACAAAAACAAAGCAGAAAACACAGAGAGTATTTATTTCACCGGATAAATTAACTGAAATGAAATAAACACTGATTCACGCATGGACCGTGACTTGTATTCCGCAGAAGAGGTGGAGGGATACCTGCAACCCGGAGGGGGCACGCAGGGAATACAGGAAAGAATAAAGGAAAAATAAAAGACCAGAGAAGGAAAGCACAAAGCTGATTAACACAGGCAGTTAATCCGTGCTGGCGGTTTATTACATAAATATAAATCGGCCATCCGGATTTAATTTAAACGGTCAGAATCATTTAAATCAGAAATAAGGTGGAGGTTTTATTATGGGTAATCTGCCAGTGAGAAGTCGTGGTTTATATAAAGGTAAAAAACGCAGCGCCGGTATGAATGAATTACGTCATCCGGGAAGCACACAGATGACGCGCACTGGTCAGGTGCATCGTGGTGGCGAACACCGGCTGAACACGGGGCCACCGGACTGGCAGACCGTGGAATAAGGCATCACCGTGCACGTTGTCTGCGGCTTTATGAGCAAGCCCTGCAGTCAGAAACTTACTTATATGCAATGAACAGTCTCTGCTGCGGGTGCAGACATCTGTGAACGGTGGTTAATGTGGGGTAAGACAGCTTACTGATTCTGGGATGAATTAGACCGTACTGTTGTGTTACCCCCTCACAAAACTGAACAGGTAATCAATATGAAAAAATTAGCGATCATGGTCGCGACCAGCACTATCCTCGCGATGAGCTCCTCGCATGCAGCGTTCACAGCTAGTGGTAACACCGGTACAACAAAACTCACCGTTACCGAACAGTGCCAAGTGATGGTCACCGGATCCACCAGCACCAAGACGCGCGGAGAACTCATCGATGGGGCCCGTGTGGGAGCCCTGAGCCTTAACGCGAGAGGGTGTAACACCGAGCATGCAGCGCTGCGCGCTCAAGCAGACAACTACCACAATGGCAAGATCGTACTGCTACGTGAAGACCAACAAGCGCGGATAAATGTGCGCTTGGTGGCATCCGATGGGGGCCAATGGACTAACGACGGCGCAACCACATACCGCGACGCTGCCGGGGACTGGGGCGGGAGCTTGTACGTAGTCGTGGACGGGGACAATACTAGCAACCAGGCCGGGTCCTACACGCTGAACATGGACGGTGGCTACTGGGTGAGTTGAGGGCATCGCGCTGACCCCGCGTAGAACATAGGTCAAAAGGTATGGGGCAGGAAACTGCCCCAATAACGGTCACGCACGTCGAAAGATGAACGCGGCCCGGAGCCGAACGGGCGGTACCATAGCCGGCCACCATACGGCCACGGACACGCACCACCGCGATCCCAACCCATGGACCGACGAACGGAGCTGGGCCGGTGGTCCCGGAGACGCCGAAAAGTATGCCAAAGATACAACACTGCCTGGGATCAAAACTCTAAAATCAACAAAGTTACTAGACAAAAAAATATTAAGCCGACGGGATAAAGACCATGCGAACTCAAACCTATGTCCCTCACAAAATGCTACGATGAACACCATCAGAAAAGGAATCTGCGGCGTTGATCCACTCTAGGACACCGTACAGCGGGGAAGAATACATGCCGTTGTAATCGTAAATCCCATGCGAGATCCCGGTTGCCCTTAACCGGATAAATCTAAACGGTGGACCACCGCCGGATGCCGATGCGTACGAAGACCAAAGCAAAAGTGGCCGCTCGTCGCCGTCCCCGCCCAAACGGTTCCTTACACTGACCCCGTAAAACCATGGGCACAATTCCTGATCGGGACGGGCCGATTGGGGCCGTCGGAACTGCAGTCCAACGACGGTAGGTCACGGCGCCCGGTCGCGCCTCATACCGGCCGGATAACCCGGCAAGCGAAATTGGTGCGACGTGCGGTGAACAACGATACAAGAGGTAAAATCATAGGCAATAGTGGAAAACATGGCCTTGGGTATCGAACGCAGATGAGCACCAAGGCATGAAACATCGGCCACCGGGAAGCTATACTGTCGATAAATTAAACGGAATCAAGAGGAACTATGGAAAACTGGGTTATGAGGGGCTGGAATCTCAGTGCGTTGATGCTGACAGGCTCGAAAAGCGAATAAAGGACATTCTCAGTGTGGTAAGTCGCGCACCAAGGGAAAGAATTCCCGTATCCTGCCCACCCGGAGTGAGACAAAAGGTGCTTATCGTTGCATATTTCAGTGATAAAATTTCAGCCGATAAAATTATGGCTCCCCATAAGAAAAATAACATCGAAAGGACTAAACAGTTTAACGGGCTCTGGTCTTACAGGCTACGACTGAAACAAATCATTCTGGACAAAAAAAGAAACAGGGCATCGGTGTAAAACGACATGCAAGTGAGCGAGATTGTTTATTCACTCTCAAATGGTTACTAGTGATTCAGTTATTTGCCTGGGGGTTTATGATGATTATCAATGGTTCAGCAAAGAACTCAAAACCCAGAAACAAAGTCGTAAAGAAATAACTAATGATTCACTTCACAGGAAACATATCAGTGAGAAAGAAACAGGACGGTGGATAGAGGGATATAAAAAAGCAACAGAACTGGCCAGCTCCTGTCCTGATACCCAGATAATTTCCGTTTCAGACCGTGAAGGTGATATTTACACCTCTTTGAATGTGCAGAAAATGAAAGTAAGTGAACCGCCCCGGGTTTCCTGGAGAGTGTTTTATCTGTGAACTCAGGCTGCCAGATCATCGTTTCCGATGGAAGCATAATAAGCTTTTTCTGCTTCTGCCGGAGGAGTATGGCCCAGCCTTTCCAGCAATCGTCGATTGTTATACCAGTCCACCCACGTGAGTGTGGCCAGTTCCACTTCTGCACGGTTTTTCCAGCTCTTACGGTGTATTACCTCCGCTTTGTAAAGACCATTGATGCTCTCCGCCATCGCGTTGTAACGTTCCGGTGAACTCATCTTCACAGAAAATTTCACTCCTTTAGGATTGCTACATGTCTGCAACCTGGAGGAAAATGACAATGCCAGATACACGATGGACGCTTGAGCAAAAAAGACAACATGTTGGCGCATGGCGGGCCAGTGGACTTTCCCGGATGGCGTACTGCGAACAGCACAATATCCCCCATAAATCCATGCGCTACTGGCCGAAAGATATCGCCCGGGCCGACAGGAAGGCGCATGGACCCGCCTTCATCCCGGTCAGCGTATCCGGACTTCCGGAGAGTCGGGGGACAACTGCGACTGCCCCCGCTGACGAACCGGTTTCGTTATATCTGCCCGGTGGTATCCGACTGTGCTGCCGGGCAGCGCAACTGGCTGATGTATTCAGGGCGCTTCGCCATGCTGACACCTGATAACGTCTGGCTGGCCGTGAAACCCGTCGATATGCGTGCCGGTATCGACACCCTGACCCAGTACGTTCAGAACGAACTTAACGCAGCATGGCATGACGGAGCTGCTTTTGTCTTTACCAACAAAGCCCGCTCCCGGATAAAAGTTCTCCGGTGGGACAAACATGGTGTATGGCTGTGTACCCGACGACTGCACCGGGGAAGCTTCCGCTGGCCCCGGAAAGGTGATGCCACATGGCATCTCACACCGGATGAGTTTCACTGGCTCGTCTGTGGCGTTGACTGGCAACAGGTCAATGGTCACGACATGGCTAAATGGCTCCCGGAAACACCTTCCGCATATACGCAAAATACAGCGATAACTCAGTGAAAAATAATGAATATCTATGCCTTAAGTGGTATACTCTACGGCATGGATATCTCCGCTCTCACCACGACAAATGACATCGAAAAACTGCGCGCGATGGTACTTGCCATGGTGCAAAAAGCCATGTCGGAGAATGCTGAAAAAGAGCGGGAATTACAGGCCAAAAGCCAGCGTATCCAGCTTCTGGAAGAAATGCTGAAACTGGTGCGTCAGCAACGCTTCGGTAAAAAATGCGAAACACTGGCCGGGATGCAGCGTTCCCTGTTCGAAGAGGACGTGGACGCTGACATCGCCGAAATCACTGCGCAACTGGATAAACTGCTGCCGCCCTCTGTTGAAGAAGACGACAAAGCGCCCCGTTCACGTCCGGTTCGTAAACCTTTACCGTCCCATCTTCCGCGTGTTGAAAAGGAAATCCTGCCGGCCACTGATCATTGCCCTGAATGTGACGAACCGCTGCGCCATATCCGCGATGCGGTGAGTGAAAAACTGGAGTATATCCCCGCGCACTTCGTGGTGAACCGCTATGTGCGCCCGCAGTACAGTTGCCCCTGTTGCCAGAAGGTGTTCAGTGGTGAAATGCCGGCTCACATCCTCCCGAAAAGTGCCGTTGAACCGTCGGTCATCGCGCAGGTGGTTATCAACAAATACTGTGACCATGCGCCCCTGTATCGTCAGAATAACATCTTCGCCCGCGCGGATGTTGACCTGCCAGAGAGCACGCTGTCAGATATGGTTGGTGCCGCAGGCGCGGCTCTGTCACCACTGGCGAAACGGTTACACACGAAACTCCTGACCCGCGGCGTGATACACGCCGACGAGACCGGGCTGCGTATCCTGGACACGAAAAAAGGCGGTAAATCACGTTCGGGTTATCTGTGGTGTTATGCCAGCGGAGAAAGAAGTGGTCCACAGATAGTCAGCTTCGACTGCCAGACCGGGCGTGGTCATGAACATCCTGAAAACTGGCTTCAGGGCTGGAGCGGGACGCTGGTTGTCGATGGTTACCAGGCTTACCGGACGATGGCGGGTAAAACGCCCGGTATTATCCTTGCCGGATGCTGGGCCCACGCCAGAAGGGGCTTCGCCGACCTGTATAAAATGAACAAAGATCCACGGGCAGCCATCGCGGTGAAAAAGATCGCCGGGTTGTACAGGCTGGAGAAAAAGATCAGCAGCCGTCCCGTGGAGAAAATCCGCCAGTGGCGACAGCGTTATGCCCGCCCGATACTGGAAGATCTGTGGTCCTGGCTTGAGGAGCAGGAGCAAAGATGCCCTCCGGGAGGTGCATTACACAAAGCGATCGTCTATGCGCTGGCGCGGCGTGTGGAACTGAGTCTGTTCCTGGAGGATGGCGCGGTCCCCCTCGACAATAACCCTTGTGAAAGAGCCATCAAAACGGTGGTCATGGGCAGAAAATCGTGGCTCTTCGCCGGTTCACGGATAGCGGGAGAGCGTGCGGCCCGGATAATGAGTCTGCTGGAAACGGCTAAGCTCAATGGTCTGGAGCCACATGCCTGGCTGACGGATGTACTGAAGAGACTGCCGTTATGGCCCGAAGATCGTCTTGAGGAACTGCTGCCACTGCCGGGGTTCACCTTCTCAGCTTAAGGGGCATAAATGCTGATCGGGAAGGGACTGTGACCCGCCCGATGACCTGCCAGTCCCCCGGTAACTCCTGACGTCAGGACTTACGCGCCTGACACCGAAAACAGCGGGAGCCCGCTCACCACGCGGCTTCAGCGCCGTGAAAAACCCGAGTCAGTACTCGCCGCCCATACCGCCATTCCCCTGGTCAGTACTTCAACGCCCGTCGCGAACACCCTGCTCAGTACTTCAGCATCCGAGCGGATTGCCCAGGTTCGGCTAACAGGCTGTGATCATTGCGTCAAGATGAGATGCCCGGAACGTCACTATTAATCCGGACACCGGTGAGATACGCCGCGTGGCAATCTTCGTGGCCGTAATGGGGGCGTCCAACTATACCTACGTTGAAGCGTGCGAAGGTCAGGACATGATGTCATGGTTAAATGCCCACAGCCGTTGTCTGACCTTCCTGGGCGGCGTACCGAAGCTGCTCATCCCCGATAACCTCAGAAGCGCAGTGAAAAAGGCCGATCGCTATGAGCCTGTCATCAACGACAGTTATCAGGCACTGGCTGAGCACTATGACACGGTTATCATCCCGGCCCGACCACGCAAACCTAAAGATAAACCAAAAGCAGAAAACGGCGTCCTCATCGTCGAACGATGGCTTCTTGCCCGTATCCGTAATGAAACCTTCCACACGCTCAGGGCGCTGAATGCGCGCCTTCGGGAGTTACTGACAGACATGAATAACCGGCCAATGAAGGGGTACGGCAATCAAACCCGTGCAGAACGCTTCCGCATACTGGATGCGCCAGCTCTCTCTCCGCTGCCTCTGACTCCTTATGAATACACGGAATACAAAGCCGTAAAGGTTGGCCCTGACTACCACGTTGAATATGCCCGTCACTGGTACTCCGTTCCACACGAACTGGTCGGTCAGCGTCTGTCACTGAAGGCGGGGCAGTCGGTGGTACAGCTCTGGCACAAGGGGCAGTGTGTGGCGCAACATCCGCGCAGCACACATGAATATAAACACACAACCAATCCGCTTCACATGCCAGAGCGCCACCGGCAGCACGGGACATGGACACCGGAACGCCTTATCGGGCAGGGAAAACGTACGGGCCCGTCCACAGGCCGGGTGGTTGAATCCATGCTGAAGGCAAAACCCCATCCGGAACTGGCTTATCGTGCAGTTCTGGGGCTGCTGGCACTTCAGAAAAAATACGGCCCGGAACGGCTGGAAAAGGCCTGTTACGTTGCCCTGCACTATAACGCCCCTGACAGACGCTTTATCGACAATCTGCTGCGTCACCATCGGGAGAACCAGGAGCTTCCATTATCCCGCCAGGGCGAACAACATCCGGCATATGCTTCAGAGCATGAAAACCTGCGTGGTCCGGGCTACTACCACTGACAGAAGGAACAACAGTATGAGTGATAACCTGTTAAACAAACTGACCCAACTGAAACTCCCGGCGATGGCCGGGAGCCTGATACGGCAGCGGGAAACGCCTCAGACCTACGACGAACTGTCGTTCGAGGAAAGGCTGACGCTGCTGGTTGATGACGAGCTTCTGAGCAGGGAAAACAGCCGTGTGGCACGGTTGAGAAAAAATGCCGGCCTGAAATATCAGGCAACACCGGAAGGGCTGCGCTATCCGGCCTCAAGAGGTCTGCGGGCTGAACAGATGAGGGAACTGCTGAACGACCACTACATAACCCACAGGAAAAACCTGCTGATAACCGGTCCGACAGGATGTGGCAAGAGCTGGATAGCCAATGCGCTGGGCGAACAGGCATGTCGACAGAAACACAGCGTCCGGTACTGTAGAACCGGGCGATTACTGGAACAACTGGCTCAGGGACGTGTTGATGGCAGCTGGCTGAAATATCTGAAACAGTTGCAAAAAATACAGGTTCTAATCCTGGACGATCTGGGGCTGGAACAGTTAAGTAACGCCCAGTGTAATGACCTTCTGGAGCTCATAGAGGATCGTTACGGACAAAGCAGCACGATAGTGGTAAGTCAGTTCCCGGTAGATAAATGGCATGGTCTGATGGAGAACCCAACAACAGCAGATGCCATCCTGGACAGACTGGTACATAACTCACACCGGGTGGTCCTTCAGGGAGAGTCACTGAGGAAAAATCCCCCGGTAGTGGAAAGCAGCGAAGAAACGCGTTAAAAAGCGGTAGAAAAAGTTAAGTTCCCGGTTGATCGAATGGATGCGAATCGCTGATCGGACTTCGATGCCAATCCGTGATCGAATAGAGCGGAATACGCACTCAGGCTACCTCAATGTTCGGGAACATGGTTTCCGCCACCAGTGCTGGAAAAACGGATCCCGAAGTCGAATGGCAAGGAACGCATTCTGGGGATCCCAACAGTATCCGATCGAATTGCTCAGGGAGCGATAAAACTTTTCATGGAAGAAAAGCCTGACCCGATTTTCCATGCTGATTCATATGGTTACCGACCAGGCAAATCAGCTCATGACGCTCTGAAACAATGTGCCATCCGGTGCTGGCGTTATAGCTGGATACTGGAAGTGGACATCAGTGCGTTTTTTGACCATGTGAGACATGATCTGGTGCTCAAAGCTCTGGAACACCACGGGATGCCTAAATGGGTCATCCTGTACTGTCGACGCTGGATGGAAGCGCCAATGCAGAGTTGTGAAAATGGAGAATTAATAACCCGAACACGAGGCACTCCGCAGGGCGGGGTCATTAGTCCGCTACTTGCTAACTTGTTCCTTCACTATGCATTTGATTTGTGGATGGAAAGAGAATATCGGGGGGTACCGTTTGAGAGGTACGCTGACGATATTGTAGTACATTGTTCACGAATGAGTGATGCAACAAGGCTGAAGAACAGGTTATCGGAGCGCTTCTCGGAAGTCGGGCTGATCCTGAATGCAGGGAAAACGAATATCGCCTACATTGACACGTTTAAAAGGAGAAACGTCGCAACGAGTTTCACCTTTCTCGGATATGACTTCAAAGTGCGTACGCTGAAGAATTTCAAAGGCGAACTGTACCGAAAATGCATGCCGGGTGCGTCAAATGCAGCAATGCGCAAAATAACAGAAACAATCAAGAAGTGGCGTATACATCGCTCAACAGCTGAGAGTTTGCTGGATTTTGCGAGGCGCTACAATGCGATAGTGAGAGGCTGGATCGAGTACTACGGAAAGTTCTGGTCCAGAAATTTCAACTATCGACTGTGGAGTGCAATGCAGTCACGTCTGCTCAAGTGGATGCAGTCTAAATACAGACTTTCGAACCGGAGGGCTCAGCGAAAGCTGACGCTGGTAAGGAAGGAGTATCCGAAGCTATTTGTCCACTGGTATTTACTACGTGCATCGAATGAGTGATCAAGAGCCGTATGACGCGAGAGTGTCACGTACGGTTCCGTGAGCAGCCGGGGAGTGAAATTCTCTCCGGCTGACTCGACTCGCGGGTTCCGACAGCGGTGGCGAACATGCGGCGGTGTTGTACTCGCTGATCGGCACATGCCGTCTGAACAATGTAGAGCCAGAAAAATGGCTGCGTTACGTTATTGAGCATATCCAGGACTGGCCGGCAAACCGGGTACGCGATCTGTTGCCCTGGAAAGTTGATCTGACCTCTCAGTAAATATCAATACGGTTATGGCGAGCCGCTTACTCTCATCGCTTACCGTTTAACCGCTGTTAGTGAAGACAAAGATATTCCGTCAGCAAAAAACATGATTGAGAATCTTGTTCTGGGCCTGGAGACCGTGGTTAAAACTGCGCGCTCGCTGTTCACGGTCGTTAATGATGAGAATGATGAAGCCACAGCAGATCTGCTTACACAACGTATCCAGTTGCATGAGAAAACTGCCTGGATGTTGCGAAGCCTACTTGAATAATGTCACCCGGATGCAGCCGAAAAACGATATGTCAGCCACAGGGCATTGCTGACAGTGCACCATTCATGCTCCTGTGGCTGTTTTTTCTGACAGCCATAGTACAAAAATCGATAAATTAATAAGTTAAAAAGTTAGCGCGTGGGCGATAAATACAGCCCGGACAGGCATTACCGGCGGATATATCTGGACCACTGTCGCTTTCCCATTACAGTATCGCAGAGACTCCGGCTAGGCACTTCACAGTCTGAACAGGGGTAAGATGCACTGATAAAACGGTTTCGGGGAAAGCAGGAATCACATTATTCGTTGTTATTGCTTCCTTTACCAGTTCCTGCCTGCGGGCAGTAGAGATCATATAAGGTATTTAACAACGTCATGATCCGATTATCACCGATACGGTAATATACCATTTTACCTGCCCGTCGGGTCTCGACCAGCTTCAGGCGACGCATGACACCGAGCTGCTGAGACAGGGTCGGCTGAGTGATACCGACCGCCGCTTCCAGCTCGGTCACATTCGCTTCCCCCAGGCTTAACTGACACATCAACAATAGCCGGTCGCTGTTGGCCAGTCCCCGAAGGACATCAGCTGCCCCCAGGGCCGCATTTTTCATATCGATCTGACGTTTTGTGTCTTCATTCACGGGCATTGCTGGATTCTCATACTATGCATTTTTATATAATATAGTTTATTATAATGACCGTGCATAATTTTGCCACAGTGTTCTTCAGGTCTGCAGTATCCAGTTTGACCGGGTAACTAATTATATCTGGCAGACATTTTCCCCCAAGTTAACAGAGAGGATGTAATGAAAATAGTGATTGTTGGTGGTGTTGCCGGCGGTGCATCCGCTGCAGCCAGGGCTCGTCGGTTATCAGAGGATGTCAGTATTGTTGTGTTTGAACGGGGAAGCGATGTCTCTTTCGCCAACTGTGGATTACCTTATCATATAGGCGGAAAAATTCCTTTAAGGCGGTCACTGATTCTGAAAACCCCGGAGGATTTTAAATCCCGCTTTAACATAGACGTCCGTATATGTCATGAAGTGACGTCATTAGACCCGATTAATAAAACGGTGACAGTTAAAAATCTGACTTCAGGGGAGATCTATAGTGAAGAATGGGATCGTCTGCTCCTCAGTACCGGTGCAGCTCCGGTTGTCCCCCCCTTGCCCGGGCTACAGGAAGAGGGCGTCTTTACACTCCGAAATCTTACTGACATGGATGCTATCCTAGGGTGGATTGAGCAACATAACGTCACTCACACCACGCTTGTCGGGGGGGGATTTATCGGGCTTGAAGTGATGGAGGCTCTGAGCGAACAAGGGATTAGCGTGACCTTGCTTGAGATGGGGGAACAGGTTATGGCTCCGGTTGATCCTGAAATGGCATCTGCCCTGCATCAGGAAATCCGCAGTCATGGCGTGGATCTGCGTCTCAGAACGGCGCTCACCGAGGTACAGCGGACAGAGACGGGATTCCGCGTTGCACTGTCTGACGGTGGATTTCTGCAGACCGACATGGTTATTCTCGCCATCGGGGTAAAACCTGAGAACAGCCTTGCCACAGGCGCCGGGCTCGCAGTGGGTAAACGGGGAGGCATAAGCGTCAATGCCTGTATGCAGACAAGTATCCCTGGCATCTACGCCGTGGGGGATGCAGTTGAAACACCTGATCTTGTGTCAACGCCAAGATTATTGGCCGTTTTTCGCCATTTTTAATGTCCGCTATTGGTCATTAATGTTGTCCGCTTTCCGCCATTTCATCATCACTGATTGGCGTGGCGTTTTTTGCCAGCACTCCCGCTTTGCGTTTTTCCTTTAATCGGTAGCTTTCTCCTTTGATGTTCAGTGTGGTTGAGTGGTGGAGCAGTCGATCCAGGATTGCCGTTGCCAGCACGTTATCGCCGAACATCTCTCCCCAGTCGGCGAACCCTTTATTTGACGTCAGCACGATGCTCGCTTTTTCATATCGACGGTTCAGCAACCGGAAGAACAGACTGGCTTCCTCGCGGGTCATCGGCAGATAGCCTATCTCATCCAGTATCAGTACCCGGGCATAACCAAGCTGCTGTAGCTGTTTTTCCAGCCGGTTTTCCTGTTTTGCCTTCATGAGTGTGGCGATCAGCTTATCCAGTGGCATGAACAGTACCCGATGACCAGCGTCCGCCGCTTTTACCCCGAGAGCGACTGCCAGGTGCGTTTTACCCACACCGGGCGGACCCAGCAGGATCACGTTCTCGCTACGCTCCACGAACGCCAGCCCGGCCAGCTCACGGACGACCTTACGATCGATACCTGGCTGGAAGCCGAAGTCGAACTGCTCCAGCGTTTTGACCCACGGGAAGCGGGCCTGTTTCAGCCGGGACTCCATACCGCGCTGATGCCTCCCGTTCCATTCCTGCTGCAACGCCATGCACAGGAACTCGCGGTAGTTCAGTTCTTTTTTGGCCGCCTGCTCCAGCAGGCTTTCAACGTGGTAGCCCAGATGTTCCATTTTAAGACGACTCAGCAGTGTCTCCAGTTCATGCATCACAACAGCTCCTCATACGTACTCAACGGTCTGTGTTCCACCTGACTGACCTGCTGCCAGAGTGGGGCGTGATGCTCCGGCACGGTTTGCCAGCTGGATGCAGCCGAACAGAGACGGTGCGATGCTACCTGTTGCTCATTACTGTAGATCCGTAGTTCATCATCCAGCGAGATCCGTATTGATACCGGCTGGCCACACAGGCTTTCCGGTACGCTGTAACGGTTCCCGCCAACCTCGATATAGCCATCCCAGGAGACATGACGGATATCGAAATAGCTGGTATCGAAGTCCGTACCCGGCAGCGGATGCAGATGCTCCTGTTCCTGCGTGAAGCGCTGTTCCGGTGTCTGCCTGAACTGGCGAAGTTCTCGCCTGTCAGCAACGTCAGCCATCCACTGCTCCAGTAGCTGGTTAACATGGGCGAAGCTGTCGAACCGGCGGTACCGGATGAAGAAGTTTTCCTTGAGGTATTTCACCATCCGTTCAACCTTACCTTTGGTTCTGGCCCTTCGTGGACGGCAGGCCCGTGGCAGGAAGCCATAGTGATCGGCCAGCAGCAGGAACCCGGAGTTGAACACCACCTTCCCGTTGTTATTTTTCAGCACTGCGGCTTTCTGGTTATCGACCAGCACGGTTTTCACGCTACCGCCGAAGTAGCGAAAGGCGCGGACCAGTGACTCATAGGTATGTTCAGCATCCTGCTTTGGTGCCGCGAAGACATGGAAGCGACGTGAGAACCCCAGCGTATTAACCGCGAAGTTAACCCTGCATCGTTGCCCGGCAACCTCAGCCTCAACTTCTCCCCAGTCATGCTGTAGCTGGTAACCGGGCTGAGTTTCGAAGCGAACCGTTTTCTTCGATGGCCGCATCTTACGTTTGGGCTGGATGTAGTAGCGCAACATGGAACGGCCACCGGTATAACCCATCGCTTTGATTTCCGCCAGGATGACCTCGCCGTTCCAGACGTTCTCAGCCAGACGCATATCTATATAGTCCATGAACGGCTTGAGTTTGGCCATTTTGTGGCGTGTTTTTCTGGCCGGAGGTTCCGGGTATTTCAGGTACCGTCTGACGGTCCGCTCAGAGCAACCAACCTGAGTGGCAATATCAACAATATACGCACCTTGCTGGCGCATTTGCTTTATCATGTAAAAATCCTCTCTGCTCAGCATGAGTGTTCCCTTTGTGGTGTAGGAACCTTAAGGAAACAACATGTTGGGTGGAGCGGACAATCCAAATGGTGAATTACTGTCTTATATCATTGGCGCTGACACTTGTCTTTCAGGAACCTGCTATTGTTCCTCTGGCAGGGCCTGCCAACCGCCAGGGACGGATTGCTGCTGATAACATGCTCGATCATCACAGTCTTTACCACGGCAGTCAGGGGACATCTATTTGTAAGATATTTTCGCTGAGTATTGGCAGCGTCGGGGCGAATGAAAAGCAACTGAAAGCTCATGGCACCCGATACGAGAAGGTTTACGTCCATGCCGCTGATCATGCCGGTTACTACCCGGGGGCAACAATGATCAGTCTGAAACTACTGTTCAGCCCCGATACCGGTAGAATTCTAGGGGCTCAGGCATCAGGGAAAAAAGGTGTTGATAAACGCATCGATGTCCTATCTGTCGCACAGCGCGCGGAGCTTACAGTCAACGATCTCGAACATCTTGAGCTGACTTATGCTCCACCTTTTAACAGTGCAAGGGACGTCGTTAACCAGGCTGGTATGGTAGCGACAAATGTAATGAAAGGAGATACTGTCATCTGTCATGTCAGCGATGTGTTACAACGGGAACCGGGCAGTTATTGTTTACTTGATATTCGTTCTCCTGCAGAACTGAAACAATTTGGTGAATATCCTGGCGCGCTATCCATCCCTCTTGATTCCCTGCGGGAGAATCTTGATAAGTTGCCTGAAGATAAAGAGATTATTATAGGGTGTCAGAGTGGCCTGCGGGGACATGTAGCATACCGTATGCTTCAGGCCCACGGCTTCCGGACATATAATCTGAGTGGTGGCTTTATAACCTGGCAGGCGGTTATGGAATCAATGAGTCAATAATAGATGAGGTGCCATACACATGGCACCTCATCTTCCAGATTCATTGAAAACATATTATATGGGTAAGAGTAAACTGACCGCCGTATGTAGCCATTATGCCAGTATTGGTAACGTAGGTGCCCCCCTATCTATATCTATATCTATTTTTGTAAAACCGGAGGTAACAGACCAGACGGTTTAAATGAGCCGGTTACTCAGATGACTGAAATGCTAAATAATATCTGAATCAATTTTTCCTTTGCTGAAGGTACCGGAATAAGTGCAGGGCCATATTCTGTAATCACCAGCCTGAAAATGTCAATTTGTCTGCAATCATGTTTTTTTGTGATGATTTTGCAGATGAAAAAATATAATTAATAACAAAACCCCTCCGGCCTTGCAGGCCGGAGGGTAAAATACTTAACCAGGAAAAAGTATCATGAAAAAGTATTTCTGACTTAACTTTACTGGCTGGAGAGTGAATCAATGTAGTCGGCGTACCACTGCATCATTTCACGGCGACCATCCAGATACTGTGCGTGGTTATAGGTGCCTCTGATGGCGTTTTTATCCACATGAGCTAATTGAATTTCAATCCAGGCAGAATTAAAACCCTGTTCGTGCAGAATTGTACTCATGGTGTGTCTGAAACCGTGCCCTGTGAGTCTTCCCTTATATCCCAGCAATTCAATGACTTGGTTAATGCTTTCCTTACTAATTGGCTTGCGAGGATCGTTCCTACCGATAAAGACCAGAGGATGATGTTTTGAGATTGGTTCAAGTTGCTTAAATAGCGCAATGACCTGCTCAGAGAGCGGCACAATATGAGGTCGCTTCATCTTCATTACTTCTGCTGGGATCTCCCATAATTTTGTCTCAAAATCGATATCCTCCCAGCGTGCGAAACGTAATTCTTGTGTTCGTACACCGGTTAACATAATGATCTGAGTAGCTGTCTTAGTGATGATACTTCCGGTATAACCAGCCAGATCGTTGAGGAAGTGGGGAAGTTCATTAGCAGTAAGAAAGGGAAAATGTACTTTTTTCGGTGTAGCTAAAGCACAGGCAAGATCGGGAGCAGGGTTGTAGTCTGCCCGACCAGTAACAATTGCATAGCGGAACACCTCACCACAGCGCTGGCGGACTTTGCGCATTTTCTCCAGAGCTCCACGTTTTTCCATTTTACGCAGTGCTTCCAGTAACTCCATTGGTTTGATTTCGGCGATAGGGCGTTTGCCAATGTAGGGAAAAATGTCTTTTTCAAAGGTATCAATGATTTCATCACGATAGCGTAATGACCACCGATCGGCTTTTGACTGATGCCATTCGCGAGCAATGGCCTCGAACGTATTTTTCAAACTCATTTGCTGCGCGATTTTTTCCTCTTTTTTTGCCATCCCTGGATCGCCTCCAGCAGCGAGGATTTTCCTAGCTTCGCTGCGTTTTTCACGAGCGTCGGCTAGCGTTACATCGGGGTATACGCCAATAGAAAGCATCTTTTCTTTACCAGCAAATCGGTACTTCATACGCCAGTATTTAGAACCATTAGTGTTAATCAGTAGATACATACCGCCGCCATCAGCAAGTTTATAGGGCTTTTCTTTTGGTTTTGCGGTTTTCACTTTAATATCGGTTAATGCCATGACATCCTCCGGCTTTTAATGAATTCATGTTCCTGAGGGGGATTTCTGCCAGTAATTAACCTGATACCCCCAATGTCCCCCCTTGTATAACAAAGATGTTGTTGAAAGCCGTTGTTATATATCATATTTTACCAATTATGGGGGTGCTGATATTTCAATAGGAAATAATACCCCCTAAAGTACCCCCAAAAGCAACTTGATGCGGAGTGAAGTCGGTTGACTTCTGGATACAAAAGAATCCTGATATACAAGGAATTAGAAGGGGGGATTGACATCGGGAGAGTTCAGAAGATGTTAATTGGCGGAAGATCACAGGAGTCGAACCTGCCCGGGACCGCTGGCGGCCCCAACTGGATTTGAAGTCCAGCCGCCTCACCGGAGACGACGATCTTCCGCGCCTCGATTGCTACATGGAGGCGGGGCGCATTATAGCTACTTCCTTGAGTTTCTACATCCCCCAGATCAGTTTTTTCCGCCTAATACACGCAGCGTATTATCACGAAAGCATTATAATTCATATAAAACCCATATTTTACAATGATATATGAGCGTAATTTACGCTACCACGATCACATAAAACAAGAATCATAAATTAATAACCAGATATCGGAATATTCGCTCTCGCAGGGATGGTTTACAAAATGCGTTATCGGTCTCAGCACCCCTATAGCATCAAGGAAAAGCAGATGAAGAGTGAAGTGTTGTCCGTTAAAGAGAAAATTGGTTATGGCATGGGAGACGCCGCCAGCCACATTATTTTCGATAACGTAATGTTATATATGATGTTCTTTTATACCGATATTTTTGGCATTCCTGCCGGATTTGTCGGAACCATGTTTTTGGTCGCTCGTGCACTGGATGCGATTTCCGATCCTTGCATGGGGTTGTTGGCCGATCGAACGCGCTCTCGCTGGGGTAAATTTCGTCCGTGGGTACTGTTTGGCGCACTGCCATTCGGGATCGTCTGTGTACTGGCCTATAGCACGCCAGATCTCAGTATGAACGGCAAAATGATCTATGCAGCAATTACTTACACCCTACTTACCTTACTTTATACCATCGTCAATATCCCTTACTGCGCATTGGGTGGTGTAATCACCAATGACCCGACTCAGCGTATCTCGCTGCAATCCTGGCGTTTTGTGCTGGCGACCGCGGGAGGCATGCTCTCTACTGTTCTGATGATGCCGCTGGTTAATTTAATTGGTGGTGATAATAAACCACTCGGTTTCCAGGGCGGTATCGCGGTCCTTTCCGTGGTGGCATTCATGATGCTGGCATTTTGTTTCTTCACCACTAAAGAACGCGTTGAAGCACCACCTACAACGACGTCTATGAGGGAAGATTTACGTGATATCTGGCAAAACGACCAGTGGCGTATTGTCGGTTTACTAACCATTTTCAATATTCTGGCGGTATGCGTACGCGGCGGGGCGATGATGTATTACGTCACATGGATTTTGGGTACGCCGGAAGTGTTTGTCGCTTTTCTTACCACTTATTGCGTGGGTAACCTGATTGGTTCCGCACTGGCGAAACCGCTGACCGACTGGAAATGTAAAGTCACTATCTTCTGGTGGACGAACGCCCTGCTGGCAGTGATTAGCCTCGCGATGTTCTTTGTTCCTATGCAGGCCAGCATCACCATGTTTGTCTTCATCTTCGTGATTGGTGTGTTGCATCAACTGGTGACACCTATCCAGTGGGTAATGATGTCCGATACCGTCGATTACGGCGAGTGGTGCAATGGTAAACGCCTGACCGGGATCAGTTTTGCTGGCACGCTGTTTGTGCTCAAACTGGGGTTGGCCTTCGGCGGCGCTCTTATCGGCTGGATGCTGGCTTATGGCGGATATGATGCGGCAGAAAAAGCGCAGAACAGCGCCACGATTAGCATCATTATTGCGCTATTCACGATTGTTCCGGCGATCTGTTACTTGCTGAGCGCGATTATCGCTAAACGCTACTACTCGCTCACGACGCACAATCTGAAAACCGTTATGGAACAGCTGGCCCAGGGCAAACGCCGTTGCCAGCAACAATTCACCTCTCAAGAAGTGCAGAACTAAGGAACGGCAATGAAAATTAGCGACGGAAACTGGTTGATTCAACCTGGCCTCAATTTGATTCACCCGCTTCAGGTGTTCGAGGTTGAAGAGCAGGGTAATGAAATGGTGGTCTATGCTGCCCCTCGTGATGTGCGTGAACGTACCTGGCAGCTTGATACGCCTTTATTTACGCTGCGCTTTTTCTCCCCACAGGAAGGTATTGTCGGTGTACGGATTGAGCATTTTCAGGGGGCGCTGAATAACGGTCCTCATTATCCGCTCAATATTTTGCAGGACGTGAAGGTCACAATCGAAAACACAGAACGTTACGCTGAGTTTAAAAGTGGCAACTTAAGCGCGCGTGTCAGCAAAGGTGAGTTCTGGTCACTGGATTTTCTGCGCAACGGCGAACGTATTACCGGTAGTCAGGTGAAAAATAATGGCTACGTGCAGGACACGAATAATCAACGAAATTATATGTTTGAGCGGCTGGATCTTGGCGTTGGCGAAACAGTTTACGGTCTGGGAGAGCGCTTTACTGCCCTGGTGCGCAATGGCCAGACGGTAGAGACCTGGAACCGGGACGGCGGCACAAGTACTGAACAGGCGTATAAAAATATTCCGTTCTATATGACTAACCGTGGTTATGGGGTACTGGTCAATCATCCTCAATGCGTCTCTTTTGAAGTGGGATCGGAGAAAGTCTCCAAAGTGCAGTTCAGCGTTGAGAGTGAATATCTCGAATACTTTGTTATCGACGGCCCGACGCCGAAAGCGGTACTTGATAGTTATACCCGTTTTACTGGTCGTCCGGCGCTGCCGCCCGCGTGGTCCTTCGGCCTGTGGCTAACCACTTCATTTACCACCAACTACGACGAAGCGACGGTAAACAGCTTTATCGATGGTATGGCGGAACGCAATCTGCCGCTGCATGTTTTCCACTTTGACTGTTTCTGGATGAAAGCCTTCCAGTGGTGCGATTTTGAGTGGGACCCGCTGACTTTCCCGGACCCGGAAGGGATGATCCGCCGCCTGAAAGCGAAAGGGCTAAAAATCTGCGTCTGGATTAACCCCTATATCGGGCAAAAATCCCCTGTCTTTAAAGAGTTACAAGAGAAAGGTTATTTACTCAAACGCCCGGACGGTTCGCTGTGGCAGTGGGATAAATGGCAGCCAGGTCTGGCGATTTATGACTTTACCAATCCGGATGCCTGCAAATGGTACGCCGACAAACTGAAAGGTCTGGTCGCGATGGGCGTTGATTGCTTTAAGACCGACTTTGGCGAACGTATTCCAACCGATGTTCAATGGTTTGATGGTTCCGATCCGCAGAAAATGCATAACCATTATGCGTACATCTACAACGAACTGGTGTGGAACGTGCTCAAGGAAACCGTTGGCGAGGAAGAAGCCGTCTTGTTTGCCCGCTCGGCCTCCGTCGGTGCGCAGAAATTCCCGGTACATTGGGGTGGCGACTGTTACGCTAACTACGAATCAATGGCGGAAAGCCTGCGCGGTGGTTTGTCTATTGGCCTTTCTGGTTTTGGCTTCTGGAGCCACGATATCGGCGGCTTTGAGAATACCGCTCCGGCGCACGTTTACAAACGCTGGTGCGCGTTTGGTTTGCTCTCCAGCCATAGCCGTTTACACGGCAGCAAATCTTATCGTGTGCCGTGGGCCTATGATGATGAGTCCTGTGATGTGGTGCGCTTCTTCACGCAACTGAAATGCCGCATGATGCCGTATCTGTATCGTGAAGCTGCACGTGCAAACGCCCGGGGTACGCCGATGATGCGGGCCATGATGATGGAGTTCCCGGACGATCCGGCTTGTGATTACCTTGACCGTCAATACATGTTAGGCGATAACGTGATGGTTGCTCCGGTGTTCACTGAAGCGGGCGATGTGCAGTTCTACTTGCCGGAAGGTCGCTGGACACACCTGTGGCACAACGATGAACTCGATGGTAGTCGCTGGCATAAACAGCAGCACGGCTTCCTGAGTCTACCCGTTTATGTGCGTGATAACACCCTACTGGCGCTGGGCAACAACGAGCAACGTCCCGATTACGCGTGGCACGAAGGCACGGCATTCCAGCTCTTTAATCTGCAAGACGGGCATGAAGCCATCTGTGAAGTGCCCGCTGCCGATGGTTCCGTTCTTTTCACCCTGAAAGCGGCGCGTACTGGCAACACAATTACTGTGAATGGTGCGGGCGTGGCGAAGAACTGGACGCTGTGCTTGCGCAATGTTGTGAAAGTAAATGGTCTGCAAGGCGGTTCGCAGGCTGAAAGTGAGCTGGGGCTGGTGGTGACGCCTCAAGGGAATGCGCTGACAATTACGTTGTAATCTATTGAAGAATGCCGGATACGAATGGTTTTGTGTCGTGTCCGGTAAATAATCTCACATCTGGTAATAAATATTTCTTCCATCGTATTTGCGAGCATGATCACGATTATTCATCACGAAAATGTGATCTGTGCTGAAAAATATCCCTTAACCGCCTTGCTTTGTTTTATCACTGTCCGGGTTACGGACATATTTTAGTATTGTTGTGAAATTATTCTGCTTTATATTTACCCTCAGAGATGGCAACTGAAGCTCTTCCTCATAGGGCTTCTTAATCTGTGATAAGGGTAAAAAATGCAAATGATTACCTCGCGACAAAACAGATTATTACGATTCCTTTTACCTCGAAGGGAATATACGACTATTGTTACGATTGCCGGCTATTTAAATGTTTCGGAAAAAACCATTCAACGTGATTTACGTTTACTTGAGCAATGGCTGGGGCAATGGAGAATAAATGTTGAGAAGCGTGCTGGCGCGGGTGTGATGTTAAGCGCGGAGAATATTGCTGATTTGCTGCATCTTGATCATTTGCTGGGAGCAGAATGTGAAGAGATTGATGGTGTAATGAATAATGCCAGGCGCGTTAAAATAGCGTCGCAGTTATTAAGTGAAACACCGAATGAAACGTCGATCAGTAAATTGTCAGAACGCTACTTTATCAGCGGAGCCTCTATTGTTAATGACCTGAGAGTGATTGAGTCCTGGCTTGCGCCGTTGGGGTTATCGTTGATCCGCAGCCCAAGTGGTACGCATATTGAGGGAAGTGAAGGGCAAGTCCGACAGGCAATGGCATTACTGATTAACGGCATTATTAACCATAATGAGCCGCAAGGTGTCGTGTATTCACGTCTGGATCCCGGAAGCTATAAAGCATTAGTCCATTATTTTGGAGAGGAAGAAGTGTTATTTGTCCAGTCATTGTTACTGGATATGGAAAATGAATTAAGTTGGTCTTTGGGAGAACCTTATTACGTTAACATTTTTACTCACATCCTTATTATGATGTATCGCAACACGCACGGGAATGCGTTATCAAGAGAAGAAGATCAAACCAGGCAATATGATGAAAATATCTTTAATGTTGCCAGTCAGATGATTCATAAGATAGAACAACGAATTGCACATACATTGCCCGATGATGAAGTCTGGTTTATTTATCAATATATCATTTCATCAGGTGTGGCGATTGATGGACAAAAAGATGTGAGCATTATTTCACATATGCAGGCCAGCGATGAAGCGCGTCTGATTACCTGGCGTTTAATTACGGTATTCAGTGACATCGTGGACTGCGATTTTAGTGAAGACAGCGCATTATATGATGGCTTATTGGTGCATATTAAGCCGCTGATTAACCGTTTAAATTATCGCATTCATATCCGTAATCCATTGCTGGAAGATATTAAAGCAGAATTAGCGGACGTCTGGCGGTTGACGCAATATGTGGTGAATCAGGTATTTAAAACCTGGGGTGAGAATGCAGTGAGCGAGGATGAAGTGGGTTACCTGACCGTTCATTTTCAGGCTGCGATGGAGCGGCAAATTGCCCGTAAACGCGTATTACTGGTCTGTTCAACCGGAATCGGAACTTCGCATCTACTGAAAAGCCGTATTCTGCGAGCGTTTCCTGAATGGACGATTGTTGATGTTATTTCAGCAGCGAATTTATCACAGGTTTTGCCTGACAATATCGAACTGATTATTTCGACCATTAATTTGCCTACAGTCACTATGCCGGTCGCTTATGTTACCGCTTTTTTTAATGATGCCGATATTAAGCGGGTCACTGAAATGGTGATTACGGAAAAATTACATCATGCGACGTCTCGGGTCGTTGAAATTTAATGTCAGAATTTTATGAGGTATGACGAATGGACATAACAAAAATCCTGAATACGAATCGCGTTATTTTAGATATGCAAGCGACGAATAAAGCGGAGGCGATTGAAGAATTAACTAATCTTCTCAAAAAAGATGGTGCGATCGATTGTCGGGAAACCTTTATTAAAGATGTCTGGCAGCGCGAAGCGGAAGGCTCGACTGGTTTTGAAAATCATATTGCGATCCCGCATGGTAAATCTTCTGCGGTAATTAATACTACGCTGGCAATTGGCCGTACCCGCCAGGATATTCCCTGGGAAACGCTGGATGGCAGTAGCGTGCGCTGTATTATTTTATTTGCGGTACGTCTTGAAGATCAAAATACCACCCATATCCGTTTACTTTCCCAGGTCGCGGGCGCGCTGGCGGATGATGACATCATAGAACAATTGTTAGTTGAGACGAGTCCGCAAAAAATCATTGATCTCTTTAGTCAGTATGCACAATCCGATGTCTGCTAAATAACAGGGAGTATGTCATGAATATTGTCTGTGTTGCCGCCTGTACGGCGGGTATTGCTCATACCTATATTGCTCGTGAAAAGTTAATCAAAGGAGCAAAAGCTCTGGGCCATACCATTAAAGTTGAAACCCAGGGAACCATTGGTACAGAAAATGAATTACAGGCGGCAGATATCTCTGCTGCTGACGTCGTGATTCTTGCTGTAGATGTGAAAATAAAAGGAGAAGAACGCTTCACCAATAAACGTATTGTGCGAGTAAAGACAGAGATCGTCATTAAATCGCCCGTTCAATTTCTTGAAAAGGTCGAAAAATCACTGGGAAACAAATGATCCTTATACTGGAGGGATCTTAATATGAAAGAAAATAAAATTCCGGTTTCACAGGAAATTAAAAAACATTTATTAACCGGCATCTCGTGGATGATACCCCTTATTGTGGCCGCCGGGATATGTATTGCGTTGGGGCAAGTTCTTGGCGGTACAGATGTTGGTGAAAAAACAGGAACAATCCCGTGGATGCTTAATCAGATTGGCGGCTGGGGAATGGGGCTGATTGTGCCGCTGATTAGCGCGGCAATTGCCTATTCTATTGCTGATCGTCCCGGTTTTGCCCCGGGCCTGATTGTCGGCTTTCTCTGTGGGCAAATCCATACCGGATTTATTGGCGGTATGTTGGGTGGTTTCCTGGTGGGCTACACCATTTTGCTACTTAAACGCTATATCCGCCTGCCGCAGTCGATGCAAGGACTCATGCCAATCATGGTGTTGCCGGTATTAAGCACCATTATCGGTGGGCTGTTAATGATGACGCTGATTGGTAAACCCATCGCCTGGTTACAAGAAGCACTGATTCATTTGCTCGAGTCGATGCAGGGCGGATCGCGCTTCCTGATGGGGGCCATACTTGGCGCGATGGCAACCTTCGATTTCGGTGGTCCGGTCAACAAAACCATGTCGCTGTTTTCCGATGGCTTGCTGGTCAGTGGCGTCTACGGACCAGAAGCCGTGAAATTTGTCGGCTCAATCATCCCTCCGTTTGGCATCACACTTTCGTTCTTACTGACACGCCATAAATACACCCGTGCGGAGCGCGAGGCGCTGAAAGCCGCGTTTCCGATGGGGATCTGCATGATCACTGAAGGAGTCATTCCGATCGCCGCGCGTGACCTGCTGCGAGTAGTGGGATCTTGTGTGGTGGCATCGGCGGTTGCGGGCGGCTTAATCATGGTGTGGGGCGTGGAGAGTCCGGTTCCGCATGGCGGCATGTTTGTTGTGCCTCTGTTCACCCATCCTCTGCTGTTTTGCCTGGCGCTGGGTATAGGCACGGTGATTTGTGGCGTGATGCTTTCACTCTGGAAGAAACCGGTAACGGAACGCGACGAAGAGTTTGACGAACTGAGCGATCAAAAGCTGAAAGATGAAGAGATCACTTTCACCCTCGAATAACCGGAGGCCCTATGTTTGCCGATATGAAAAGTATGGTGATGAAAGCCTGGCATGAACATTACGCCTTACTGGCGATCAACTGTATGAATCTGGAAAGTGCTCACGCAGCTATCCGCGTGGCGGAGAAGAATCGCGCTCCGATCATTCTCAATCTCTATCAGGGGCATCTGGCGCATTTTCCAGCACCCGTCGCGGCGGCAGTGGTTAAAACGCTCGCGGAATCTGCCTCAGTACCGGTCGCTCTGGCGCTTGATCATGGCAAAAATCCGGACTGTATTCGTCAGGCGTTTCGTGCTGGTTTCAGCGGATTAATGATTGATGCTTCTGCTTTTCCCCTGGAGGAAAACGTGCGCCAGACCAGGGCGGTGGTGGAACTCGCCGCCAGCGTGCAGCTCTGCGTGGAAGGCGAACTGGGCCATCTGGCAGATGCGCCGCGTTACGACCAGGCCGCCAATGCAGACCTGATGACGCAACCCACTGATGTGGAACCGTTTATCGCGCAGACAGGCATTGATCTACTGGCCGTCTCGGTAGGCACGGCGCACGGCATGTACGCGCCTGGTGTTGTACCTGCTATTGATTTTCAGCGTCTGGCGGAGATTTTCCACTGCTCGAGCGTGCCTCTGGCATTACATGGCGGTAGCGGTACGCCGTTCGATCAGCTCCAGCTCTGTACGACGCTGGGGGTAGCAAAAATCAACGTGGGGGCGGCCATTTTTGAACGGGGGAAATCCGCGCTCCTGCATACCCTCTGTCACGATATATCCATTGAACTGGTGGACGCGCTGAAAGCTATGGAACTGGCCTTCGAAGAAGCGATTACACCGTATTTACAGGCGAGCGGCTCTATCGGCAAAGCCTGATTCATTTTCTGTCATGGCCTTTATGCCAGTGCAATAACGCACCGGCAGGGCGGACTACACGCTGAAACTGGAGATTTAACATGTTAGTTTCGATGAAAGAATTACTGCAACCTACCCGCCAGCACGGCTTTGCCATTGGCGCATTTAATGTGGCGGATAACTGTTTCCTTCGCGCAGTCGTGGATGAAGCAGAAGCGACAAATACTCCGGCGATTATTGCCATCCATCCCAGCGAACATGATTTTGTGGGCGATGCCTTTTTCGCTCACGTTCGCGAAATTACCCAGCGTAGTCCGGTCCCGTTTGTACTGCACCTCGATCATGGTGCCTCTGTAGAGCATGTTTTGCGTGCGATTCGCTGCGGATTTACCTCAGTAATGGTCGACGGTTCGCTGCTGCCGTATGAAGAAAACGTGGCGCTGACCGCAGAAGTGGTTCGCCTCGCTCACGCGGTTGGAGTGTCGGTTGAGGGTGAACTGGGAACCATCGGACAAACAGGAACGTCGGTAGAAGGTGGTGTTTCACAAGTGACCTACACAGATCCGGCGCAGGCCGCCGATTTTATTGCTCGTACAGGTGCCGACACTCTGGCTGTGGCGATTGGTACAGCACATGGCATCTATCCAAAAGGGATGCAGCCGAAGCTGCAAATGGACATTTTGCGCGACATTGCCGGACGTATTGATATTCCGCTGGTGCTACACGGTGGTTCGGCAAACCCGGACGCGGAGATTGCTGAATCAGTTACGCTCGGCGTCGGCAAAATCAATATCTCCAGCGATATGAAATACGCCTATTTCCAGAAAGTGCGTGAAATTCTCGCTAAAGAGAGCTGGTGGGACCCGAACGTCATCTATCCGGATGCGATTAACGCGGCGCGGGAAGTCATTCGCCACAAAATGAAACTGTTCGGTTCGCTCGGTAAAGCATCACTGTACTAAGCCAGAAGGGCGGGGTGACCCGCCTTTTACGCAACAAGGAACGAGATATGCACTATCTGGGGTTGGATATTGGTGGGACCAAAATCGCCGCCGTCGTCATGGATGCGCATGGCTGGGAGATTCGCCGTTACCGCTGCCCGACGCAAAAGTCGACATATCAACAATTTGTCTCATGCGTTGTGGCGCTTATCGAGCAGATTAGGCGGGACGTTCAACGACCGATGCTGACAGGGATCGCCTTACCCGGCAGTATCTCGCCACTCACTGGCCTGATTAAAAACGCGAATATTCAGGTGATTAACGGTCATGCGTTACAGGCTGATTTGCAGCAATTGCTTGGGCAACCGGTGGTGATAGCCAATGATGGTAACTGTTTCGCGCTATCAGAAGCTTGCGACGGTGCCGGGCAAGATTATGACGTGGTATTTGGTATTACGCTTGGTACGGGCTGCGGCGGTGGCATTGCCATCAAGCAACGACCGTTTATAGGGGCCTGGGGAAATGCTGCCGAATGCGGTCATATCACGTTGCCAGGCTATATGGAGCAGGAAGATGGTCCATCAGTCAGTTGCTATTGCGGCAAACACAACTGCGTGGAGTCGTTTGTTTCCGGCAGCGGTTTTAGTGAACGCTATCAACAGATGACTGGTAACTTGCTCACTCCTGCGGCGATTGTCACCCTGGCACAACGTGGTGATGCTTGTGCCATGCAGCAGGTGGCACGTTTTCGCCAACAGCTTGCCCGCATGCTGGCAACCATCGTTAACGTTGTTGACCCTGGCGTGATTGTGATCGGCGGCGGGCTTTCGAATGTGGAACTGCTTATCACCGATCTGAACGCAGAAGTCGCTCCACTGGTTTTCACCGATCAATTCACCACTCCCATTGTAAAAGCACAGCACGGCGACAGTAGCGGAATGCGTGGCGCTGCCTGGCTTGCTATGCGCAACGGAGAAGCCAATGAAACGTTCACAAATTAATTATGTTATTGATAAAGCACATGCCATTGCGCAGACCTTCCGCGTTTGTTTGCCAGAGTTCGCCTATTTTACGGTGGATGACTGGCTGCAGCTGGAACGGGATAACTGGCAAGAAGTGGTCGACTTACAGCTCGGTTGGGATATCACCGATTTTGGTCGTGGTGATTTCAACCAAACGGGACTAACACTGCTAACGATGCGCAACGGCGCGCTGGGGGCGGCGGCATATCCAAAACCGTATGCTGAGAAAATGTTGCAGATCCAACAAGATCAGCAAACTCCCTGGCATTTTCACACCCACAAAATGGAAGATATCCTCAATCGGGGCGGTGGAGACTTATGCATGCAGTTGGCCTGGGCCAACGAAGCCAATCTCTGTGATGATCAACGAGTCATTACCGTGAGTGTTGATGGTCAGCGGCGTACCATGAAACCTGGTGAAACGCTGGTGCTAAAACCGGGGCAGGGCATTTGCCTGCCGCCGCGTCTGTATCATCGCTTCTGGGCGGAAAAAGCGTTTGTTCTCGGCTGGGAAATCTCGATGGTAAATGATGACCAACACGATAACTATTTTCTTGAGCCGGGAGGACGTTTTCCGGCGATAGAAGAAGATGAACCGGTGAAATGGTTATTGTGCAGTGAGTATGGAATTTTGCGCTAATAACGGGGAACGCTAGCGCTGATATCCGCTAGCGTCCTTATTTTTACTGCACCTACTCCGTCGACGTAACTTCACCACTGGAAACTACGCCCGCATTCATGGTTTGAGTCACTTGCTGCTTTGCGGCGTTCACGGCATGCAATTGCCCGCTAACCGTAGGTTTCAGCGGGACATTGGCCTGAATATCGCCACTGGCAGTAAGCTGAATATTGCCGTCGCCAGTCAACGGTAATTCAGGCCATCCCCACTGTTGCAAAATATTCACCGGCACACCGCGTCCATTCAGGCTGATATGGGTCTGACGTTGTGGCGTTTGTGAAACACTGGCGGTGGCTTCCAGAATGCCTTTTTCAGTAAATGCACTCAGTTCGCTGATATTCACCGTGCTGCTGTTGGCGGTCAGCGCCAGCGACGGACGACGGACATCAACACGATTAAACGTTGCGGCGGCGGCATTCAGATTCGCCGAACCACTCCAGACGCCCCATTTATGATCGGTAACCAGCGTCAGGTTGGCACCGTAACCATCGAGCGCGGTGAGCTGCCACGGGAAGTCAGGGTCGATATCAATGATCAGATTGCGGCTGGCGCTAAATCTCTTCAGTTGCAGGTTGTTTAACCAACCGGGTGTCGTTTCCATCCACAACTGTTGCCAGTTTTTTGGCAAGGTATATTCCAGTCCGGCAATTGCCGCATCATCAAGGATCAACATTTTCCCGTCACGCAACCAGTTCCCTGACGTTCTGACCATGCCCCCTTCCCAGCGGCTGGTGAACTGGCGCAGTGCTACGCCCTGCGGGGAAAATTCCGCGTTTATAATCGGATCAAATAAATGCAGCGAGCCATAAATAAACTCGCTGGCGTTCATCGACAGTTTACCTTCCTGTGTCTGCCAGTCATCTTTACTGAAGGTCATGTTGCGCAAGCTGAGATCGAGGTCGGTCACCGCCCAGTCCGGACCTTGCAAACGAGCGTCGATGACTTCCAGGCGACCAATCTGCAACGACGGGACAGAGCGTAATGGCGCAAAGAAGTCGGTTAGCGATTTTTCGCTTTGTAGACGGATATCCGCCAGCCGCAGATTTTCCACTTGCCAGCTGCCGTCGGCGTTACGCTGCGCGTTTCCGGTTAATGTCCCGCGGGCGATGTCGGCACCCAGGTTAGTCAGCGTAACGCGATCGTTATCAATACTGCCTTCAATCAGTACATTGGTGGCAGGAACATCATTGAGCGAAAGCGATCCGGCACTAAACTGAATCTGCGCCTTCGTACCCAGCACTTTACCGGCTTCTGGTGACCACGGAACCACGCCGCCATTTACCCGCTGCGCGCTCAGTTTCCATTCGCTATTCGGGCTATTAAACGCCATATCACGCAGTTGCAGACGATCGGCTTTGAACGGTAGCGGCGCGGTCTGGTCGGTGAGATTCAGCGTCCCGTTTTCCAGCAGGATGGTATCGACATGGCGTGGTTCGGTCAGTTGCCGACTGCTTAGCGCAATGTCGACACTTTTTGCTACCAGGGTCGCGGGCTGGCCATCACGGCCAAACGTGACGTTCTCCAGCACGATATGAGATGGCGCGGAAAAACGGTGATCCATCGCACCGAAGGCCAGATGATAGTCGCTATTCTCGGAAACCCATGCGCTGATATGTTCTGCTCCCCAGCGGGTTTGCAGAAGAAAATAGAGGCTAGCGATCACCACTAACAGAGCGATGAAAATGTAGAGAAGCAGCTTCCCAATAAATTTCATGGTCTTCCATCCCGTGAAATGCACATAAGGGAGTTATGCACGATTTACGCGCAATCCTCAAGGCGGGAATGGTGAAAGAGGTGAGACTGCGGCGGTAATTATCTTACCGCCGCCAGTGAATTACTGTTTTTCTGGTGGGAAAATCAGATTCAGCACGATGGCAGTAATACCGCCCGCGGCAATCCCGGAGGAGAGTAGGTTTTTCAGCCATTCAGGGGCAAACTGCAAAATCAGCGGCTGCTGAGACACGCCCAGACCGACCGCCAGCGACAGCGCGATAATCAGAATCGCCCGGCGGTTCAGCGGCTCACGAGAAACGATACGCACACCGGAGGCGGCGATGGTGCCAAACATTACAAGCGTTGCGCCGCCCAGAACCGGTTCTGGAATGTGTTGTACAAAACCGCTCACTGCCGGGAACAGACCCAGCACGATCAACATCAGCGCGACGACAAAACCGACATAGCGGCTGGCAACACCGGTTAACTGGATCACCCCGTTGTTCTGCCCGAAGCAGGAGTTCGGGAAGGTATTAAATACCGCCGAGACAAACGAGTTCAGGCCGTTTGCCAGTACGCCGCCTTTCAGGCGTTTCATGTACAGCGGACCGGACACTGGCTGTTCGGAAACGTCAGAGGTCGCCGTGATATCGCCAATGGTTTCCAGCGAAGTGATCATAAAGACCAGCATCAGCGGCAGCAGCAGACTCCATTCAATGCCAAGACCGTAATAGAGCGGCGTTGGCACCATAATCAGTTCTTGTGTCATCGGTTCGTTGCTTTCTGGCAACATGCCCATAAACCACGCCAGCGCATATCCGGCCGCCATCGCAATCACCAGTGAGGCCACGCGTAAGTAAGGGTTACGTTGACGGTTAAGCAGGATAATTAAGGCTAAGACCACGCCTGCCAGCAGCAGATTTTTCGGTGCGCCGAAGGTGTTATCGCTCATGGCTGCGTAACCGCCGCCAATGGAGGTCAGCCCAACCTGAATTAGCGACAGGCCGATAATCATCACCACAACGCCAGAAACCAGCGGCGTAATAATGCGGCGCGCCAGATGCAGAACGCGGGAGATCACCATCTCGGTACAACTTGCCAGCATCAACGTGCCGAACAAAGCTGCCATCATGGTAGGAACATCAGCACCACCGGTCTTCAGCGCTGTGCCGCCCATAATCAGCGGAGCAACAAAGTTGAAGCTGGTGCCCTGAATAGACAACAACCCGGAGCCAACCGGACCCCAGGCCTTAATTTGAATAATCGATGCCACACCGGAGGCAAACAGCGACATACTAATAATGTGTTGCGTGTCTTGTGCCGGTAAACCCAGCGCCTGGCAGATTAATAGCGCTGGCGTGATCACCGCAACGAACATCGCCAGCAAATGCTGACAGGCGGCAAACAGGGTTTGAGGAAGCGGCGGACGATCTTCAAGACGGTAAATCAGTTCGCTGTTTTGAGTCTGCGCAACCGGTTGCGCATTTTCTGACTCGAGGGTGGAAACAGACATCGAAAACAATCCCGTGGTAGCAAAGCGGGCATTTTAGCTGACCGAAAGAGAAAAGCAAACGTTTGCCACATCCTCATCTAAATATTTAAATGAGATAAATGTACTTTTTTATATAACTTTTAGTTGTTTTCTGCTTAAAATCCATGCCATTTTTCTATTTTCAGCGAAGAATTCGAACCAGGAAAGCATGACTCGATACTCGTCATATTTCGCCTTACTGCAAATGCGCGATGAAGTATGACGAGTATGAAAGAGTGATGCGGACACAAAGGAGTAACTATGTTTCATCTCGATACTTTAGCAACGCTTGTTGCCGCAACGCTGACGTTGCTGCTCGGGCGCAAGTTGGTCCATTCCGTCTCCTTTTTGAAGAAATACACCATACCGGAACCTGTTGCGGGTGGTTTATTAGTGGCGCTGGCGCTGCTGATACTGAAAAAAAGCATGGGCTGGGAAGTCAACTTTGATATGTCCCTGCGCGATCCGTTGATGCTGGCTTTCTTCGCCACCATTGGCCTGAACGCCAACATTGCCAGTTTGCGTGCCGGTGGGCGTGTGGTTGGCATCTTCTTGATTGTGGTTGTTGGCCTGTTGGTGATGCAAAATGCCATTGGCATTGGTATGGCTAGCCTGTTAGGGCTTGATCCGCTGATGGGGCTGTTGGCCGGTTCTATTACGCTTTCCGGCGGTCACGGTACGGGAGCTGCATGGAGTAAATTGTTCATTGAACGTTATGGCTTCACCAATGCGACAGAAGTGGCGATGGCCTGTGCAACGTTCGGTTTGGTGCTGGGCGGCTTGATTGGCGGTCCGGTGGCGCGCTATCTGGTGAAACACTCCACCACACCGAACGGTATTCCGGATGACCAGGAAGTTCCGACTGCGTTCGAAAAGCCGGATGTGGGCCGCATGATCACCTCGCTGGTGCTGATTGAAACTATCGCGCTGATTGCTATCTGCCTGACGGTGGGGAAAATTGTTGCGCAACTTTTGGCTGGTACTGCTTTTGAACTACCGACCTTCGTCTGTGTACTATTTGTTGGCGTGATTCTGAGCAACGGTCTGTCAATGATGGGCTTTTACCGCGTCTTTGAGCGAGCGGTATCCGTGCTGGGTAACGTAAGCCTGTCGTTGTTCCTGGCGATGGCGCTGATGGGGCTGAAACTGTGGGAGCTGGCTTCGCTGGCGCTGCCGATGCTGGCGATTCTGGTGGTACAGACCATCTTCATGGCGTTGTATGCCATCTTCGTTACCTGGCGCATGATGGGCAAAAACTACGATGCGGCAGTGCTGGCTGCGGGTCACTGTGGCTTTGGCCTTGGCGCGACACCAACGGCAATCGCTAACATGCAGGCGATCACTGAACGCTTTGGCCCGTCGCACATGGCGTTCCTGGTCGTGCCGATGGTCGGTGCGTTCTTTATCGATATCGTCAATGCGCTGGTGATTAAGCTGTATTTGATGTTGCCGATTTTTGCCGGTTAACCGATGAAGCGGCGGTCTTCTCACCGCCGCCTTTTACGCATTCGAGTAACGTTCCGTCTCCGGCATCCAGCGTTCTATCAGGGCTTTTGCCTGTTGTGGGTAACGTTCGTGAATATGTCGCGCCAGGCGCTGAACTTCCGGGATCATCGCCTGATCGCGCAGTAAATCCGCCACTTTAAATTCAGCATTACCCGTCTGACGCGTACCTAACAATTCGCCAGGGCCGCGAATCTCTAAGTCTTTCTGTGCAATCACAAAACCGTCGTTGCTGTCGCGCAGCACTTGCAGCCGAATTTGCGCGGTTTTGGAGAGCGGCGTTTTGTAGAGCAGCACGCAGTGAGAAGCCACCGCACCACGACCTACACGCCCGCGAAGCTGGTGTAACTGCGCCAGACCCAGACGCTCAGGGTTTTCGATAATCATCAGACTGGCGTTAGGCACATCAACACCGACTTCAATAACGGTAGTGGCAACCAGCAGGTGTAGTTCACCTTGTTTAAACGACGCCATCACCGCCTGTTTATCGGCAGGTTTCATCCGCCCGTGTACCAGGCCGACGTTCAGTTCCGGCAACGCCAGTTTCAACTCTTCCCAGGTTGCTTCCGCCGCCTGCGCTTCCAGCAATTCCGACTCTTCAATCAACGTACAAACCCAGTATGCCTGACGACCTTCAGTTATGCAGGCGTGGCGCACGCGGTCAATAATGTCGGTACGGCGGGTATCAGGAATAGCGACCGTAGTCACTGGCGTGCGGCCTGGCGGCAGCTCATCTATCACCGAGGTATCGAGATCAGCATACGCAGTCATCGCCAGCGTGCGGGGGATGGGCGTGGCGGTCATGATCAACTGATGCGGATGGAAGCCCTGCTGCTGGCCTTTCTCCCATAACGCCAGACGCTGATGCACGCCAAAACGATGCTGTTCGTCGATAATCACCAGCGCCAGACCGTTAAACTGCACCTGTTCCTGGAAGATGGCGTGTGTTCCGACAATCATCTGCACCTGACCGCTGGCGATGGCTTCCTGCTGTGCCAGCCGCGCTTTACCTTTCTGCCTACCGGCGAGCCAGCCCACTTCGATACCGAGCGGTGCAAACCAGTTACGGAAGTTATTGGCGTGCTGTTCGGCGAGTAATTCGGTTGGTGCCATCAATGCCACCTGTTTGCCGTGGGCAATCGCACGCAGCGCGGCGAGGGCGGCGACCAGCGTTTTACCGGAACCTACATCGCCCTGTACCAGGCGCATCATCGGCACATCCAGCGCCATATCGCGCTCGATCTCCGCCGCTACGCGTGCCTGTGCGCCCGTTGGCTTGAACGGTAAGGCGGCGAGGAGTTTATTTTTCAGCGCGTCATTGGCGCTCAGTGGCTGGGCATGAAAACGCTGTGCTCCGGCACGTAAGGCTAACATGCTGAGGTTGTGCGCCAGCAGTTCTTCCAGAATCAGACGGCGTTGTGCCGGATGCTGGCCGGTGTCCAGATCGCTAAGCTGTAGCGTCGGCGGCGGGCGGTGCAAAGTGCGCAACGCTTCCGGTAGCGTCATCATTCCTTGTGACAGTTCCGGCGGCAGGAGTTCTTCAATGGCGCAGGTGTCGAGCAGATCAAGCGCCTGGTCGGTTAATTTACGCAGCGTGGCCTGCTTTACGCCTTCGGTTGTTGGATAAACCGGCGTAAGCGTTTCCTGCAACTCTGGCGTACTGAGATCGCCCTGCACGCGGTATTCCGGGTGGATCATCTCCGCGCCATATTTACCGCGCTTTGCTTCTCCATAGGCCAGCACGCGGCGGCCCGTCGCCAGGCTATTTTTCATTGCCGCGTTGAAGTTGAAAAAGCGCATGGTGAGAATGCCGGAACCGTCGCTGATCTGGCAGGTCATCATCCGCCGACCGCCGAAGGAGATATTGCAGTTCAGCACTTCGCCTTCCACCGTGGCATAAACGCCCGGTAGTAGTTCTCCGATGGGGTAGAGATGGGTGCGATCTTCGTAGCGCAGGGGAAGGTGTAAGAGTAGATCCTGCACGGTATGCAGGTTGATTTTCGCCAGCTTGTTACTAAGCGCTGCGCCAACGCCCGTTAGGGAACTGAGCGGGACAGCATCTAACAGGCGACCTTTCATGGCACTTATCCTGCAGCCTGCATGGTAGCCCACCAGTCGGCATCAGCTTCAATTTCGCCCTGCTGATTGACGTGGGGGTAAGGCAGGCCTTTGCGTTTTGCGACTTTCGCCAGCACCGGATAGCCGCCTTCAAACAACAGGCGTTGTTGCTCTGCTTCCGGCAACATGCTGTTTTCACGCAGGTACATGCCCGCATTTTGCCGCTGGCGCTGGGCTTCGTAAAGAATGAGGGCTGAGGCAACGGAAACATTCAGCGATTGCACCATGCCAATCATCGGAATGATGATGTCCCGATCCGCCAGGGCCAACGCTTCCTGCGTGATGCCTGTTTTCTCCTGTCCCATCAAAATACAGGTCGGGCGAGTGTAATCAATTTCGCGGAAATCGACAGCGTTATCAGAAAGATGGGTTGCCAGAATCTGCATGCCCTGGCCTTTCAGATGAGCGACGGCATCGCCAATGGTGCGGTGCGTTTTCACCTGTACCCAGCTGTTACTACCCGCAGCTGCCGAAGCCATGGTGCGCATCCGACTGCCAGGCCAGACAGCATGAACTTCATGTACACCAACGGCATCTGCGGTACGAATAATCGCAGAAACGTTATGAGGTTTGTGGACCTGCTCCATGCAGACGGTCAGATCAGGCTGCCGCCTGGCGAGCATTTCGCAGATACGTGCATAACGTGTTGGGTTCATAAAACATTAATTTCGGTTTCGGGTGACTTTAATCACGTCTGGCATCACGCGGATTTTGCGCATGATATTCGCCAGATGCACACGGTCACGGGCGGTCAGACGAATAAAGGCGCTGTAGACGCGACCATCTTTCTCTTCCGTATTCAAACTTTGAATATTCGAGGTGGTGGTGTTAATTGCCGCTGTCAGGTTTGCCAGCGCGCCCTGATGATTGAACATCTCCACCTTGATTTCGGTGATGAACTCCTGCGCCGTCTCTTTATCCCATTCCACAGCCATAAACTTCTCTGGCTCTTTCTGGTAGCCACGGATGTTACGGCAGGATTCATGGTGGATCACCAGACCTTTACCGGGGCTGACGTGGGCGATAATCGGGTCGCCAGGAATAGGGCGGCAGCATTTCGCAAAGGTGATCAGCACGCCATCGGCACCTTTAATGGGCAGATGTCCGTGACTTTGGGTTGCCGGTGGAATGGAGGCGTCCCCATGTTGCAGATTTTTCGCGACCACCACGCTCATAGCGTTACCAAGGCCGATTTCAGCCAGCAGATCGTCAAGCGTTGCCAGCTTCATGCGGTCCAGCTCGCGCTGAATATTTTCCTGCGGGATTTCATTGAGCTTGCGGCTGCCACCCAACGCATGGTTGAGCAGACGACGGCCCAGACTAACAGAATCATCACGCTTGAGGTTTTTCAGCAACTGACGAATTTTGGCGCGCGCTTTCGAGCTGACGACAAAGTTCAGCCACGCGGCATTCGGGCGAGCGCCCGGTGCGGTAATGATTTCAACGGTTTGACCGCTGGTCAGCGGCTGCGACAGCGGGTAAGGCTGACGGTCGACACGCGCGCCCACGCAGGCATGGCCGATATCGGTATGCACCGCATAAGCGAAGTCGACGGGCGTTGCACCGGCAGGCAGCTCTACAATGCGCCCTTCCGGTGTGAAAACGTAAATCTCATCGGGGAAGAGATCGGATTTAACGCTCTCGATAAATTCAAACGAACTACCGGCGCTCTGTTGCAGCTCCAGCAGGCTTTGCATCCAGCGCTGGGCGCGGATTTGTGCGGTAGTACTGGTTTCGCCGTGCTCTTTATAAGCCCAGTGCGCGGCAACACCCATCTCTGCCATCTGATCCATATCTTCGGTACGGATCTGGACCTCAACCGGCACGCCGTGCGGGCCAATCATCGAGGTGTGCAAAGACTGATAGCCGTTCGCTTTTGGAATGGCGATGTAATCTTTTACGCGACCCGGACGCGGCTTGTACAGGCTATGCATTTGCCCGAGCACGCGATAACAGGTGTCGGAATCATTGACGATCACGCGGAAGGCGTAGATGTCCATGATTGAGTGAAAACGCTGCTCTTTGAGCACCATTTTGCAGTAAATCGAATAAAGATGCTTCTCGCGACCACTGACGCGGCACGGTATTCCCGCTTCCTGCAAACGCCCTTCGATTTCAGAAAGAATCTTCTGGATCATCTCTTTACGGTTGCCGCGCGCGGCTTTCACCACTTCTTTGATTACGCGATAACGGTTGGGATACAGCGCCTCAAAACCCAGCTCTTCGAGTTCGGTTTTAATGTGGTGGATACCTAAACGGTGTGCCAGCGGGCTGTAAATTTCGAGGGTTTCACGGGCGATGCGGCGACGTTTGTCCGGGCGAAGTGAGCCCAGCGTGCGCATGTTGTGGGTACGGTCGGCAAGTTTGATGAGAATGACGCGGATATCCTGCACCATCGCCATAATCATCTTGCGAAAGTTTTCGGCCTGCGCCTCTTTCTTATCGCGGAACTTGAGCTTATCAAGTTTCGACACCCCCTCTACCAGCTCGGCGACGCTTTTACCAAAAAGCTGTTCCATGTCCTGGTAGGTGGCGGGTGTATCTTCAATCACATCATGCAGCAGCGCCGCCATCAGCGTTTCATAGTCGAGTTTCATCTCGGCCAGAATGCAGGCAACCGCCACCGGGTGCGTGATATAGGGTTCACCGCTTGAACGTGTTTGCCCCTCGTGAGCATCACGTGCAACGAGATACGCCTGCCGCAGACGCTTGATTTGGTCTTCCGGCAGGTAGTTTTGAATCAGCTGATTCAGGCTTTCAAACAGATACAAGGGCGACCCGCTTTGTGATTAACGACGACCTTCAGCAATAGCGGTAACGGCTTGTAATTCAGCGGCTTCCTGCTCTTGCTGTTCCTGGCGTTCGCGAACGTCGAGGATCTGGTTGTTGATCAGACCTTCTTCGATTTCGCGCAGCGCGATTACAGTGGTTTTATCGTTTTCTTCCGGTACCAGCGGATCCTTTCCGCCTACCTGCATCTGACGAGCGCGACGCGCGGCGACCAGTACCAGGTCAAAACGGTTACCAATTTTCTCTACAGCGTCCTGAACAGTTACGCGTGCCATACTTAAAAAGCTCCACAGGTGAAGAAATGACTGGGCATGATACTGAAATCAGGTTCAGTCTGCCAACAATTTGCTGATTAAAGCGTCATGACGCTGCTTTTGGCGGCTCATGCGCAGACGTTCGGCGCGAATAATGGTCTTCAAATCGGTCAACGCGGTATCGAAGTCATCATTCACAATCAGGTAATCATATTCGGCGTAATGGCTCATTTCTGCAACAGCTTGCGCCATACGCTTTGCAATGACCTCTTCGCTGTCCTGACCGCGACCGCGTAGACGGCGGTCCAGTTCAATTTTGGACGGCGGTAAAATAAAGATACTCCGCGCGTGCGGCATCTTCTGGCGAATTTGCTGCGCACCCTGCCAGTCGATATCGAGAAAAACATCGACACCGGTCGCCAGTACTTGCTCAATGGCCTCACGCGAAGTGCCATAGTAATTACCAAAAACTTCTGCGTGTTCGAGGAACGCATCTCTGCTAATCATTTCTTTAAATTCATCATGATTAACAAAGAAATAATGTTCACCGTGGACTTCACCAGGACGCGGTTGGCGTGTGGTGTGTGAAACAGAAACCTGGGTGTCATACAACGGTTGGGTTTTTAATAAAGCCTGAATCAGGCTGGATTTACCCGCGCCACTGGGGGCAGAAACAATATAAAGCGTGCCTTGAGCCATGAGTATCTTTCGTATGTGATTAGCGAAATAAAGCCTACATACGAGCTTATTATACACGGCGCGGCCATGTGACGTAGCCCTTGCTCACACTTTTTGCGCAAAGTTGTTGCGTTTTGCGTAGCTGCTTCCGCATTTGCCTGTGATTCACTGCAATAAAGACGATTCTCAGGAAGCGTCCTCGCAGACTCCGTTTTTGCCACTCGGCTTTGCTTTCATCACGTTGTATATCTGCCTGACTATCTACAGCGGAGGTGATGATGAAAGTATGGATGGCGATATTAATAAGTATCTTGTGCTGGCAATCATCGGCGTGGGCGGTCTGTCCGGCCTGGTCGCCAGCCAGAGCACAGGAAGAAATTTCCCGCCTGCAACAGCAAATAAAACAGTGGGACGATGACTACTGGAAGGAAGGGAAAAGTGAGGTGGAAGACGGTGTTTACGATCAGTTAAGCGCCCGTCTCACGCAGTGGCAACGCTGTTTTGGGAACGAGACTCGCGACGCTATGATGCCGCCTTTAAACGGTGCGGTTATGCATCCGGTTGCCCATACGGGTGTACGCAAAATGGCGGATAAAAACGCATTAAGTCTGTGGATGCGCGAACGTAGCGATCTTTGGGTTCAGCCAAAAGTTGATGGCGTTGCGGTAACCCTGGTTTATCGGGACGGGAAACTGAACAAAGCAATCAGTCGCGGTAATGGCCTGAAAGGCGAGGACTGGACGCAGAAAGTTCGCTTAATTTCCGCTGTGCCGCAAACCGTTAGCGGGCCTTTAGCCAACAGCACGCTTCAGGGGGAAATATTTCTCAAGCGTAAGGAGCATATCCAACAACAAATGGGGGGAATAAATGCCCGCGCAAAAGTTGCTGGCCTGATGATGCGCCAGGGGAATAGCGATACGCTAAACTCACTGGCTGTTTTTGTCTGGGCATGGCCGGATGGACCGCATTTAATGACCGATCGTTTAAAGGATCTGGCTACCGCAGGTTTTACTTTAACGCAGACGTATACCCGCGCGGTTAAAAATGCTGATGAGGTTGCGCACGTACGCAATGAGTGGTGGAAAGCAAAATTACCCTTCGTCACCGATGGCGTGGTTGTGCGAGCGGCGAAAGAACCCGAATCCCGTCATTGGCTACCGGGCCAGGCGGAGTGGCTGGTGGCCTGGAAATATCAACCTGTAGCTCAGGTTGCCGAAGTGAAGGCGATTCAGTTTGCGGTGGGTAAGAGCGGTAAAATATCGGTGGTTGCGTCACTCGCACCTGTCATGCTGGATGATAAAAAAGTCCAGCGGGTGAATATTGGTTCCGTCAGGCGCTGGCAGGAGTGGGATATTGCGCCTGGTGATCAGATCCTCGTCAGCCTTGCCGGTCAGGGTATTCCTCGCATTGATGATGTGGTCTGGCGCGGTGCAGAACGTACAAAACCGACACCACCAGAAAACCGCTTTAACTCGTTGACCTGCTACTTTGCTTCTGATGTTTGTCAGGAACAGTTCATTTCACGCTTAGTCTGGCTGGGGTCAAAACAGGTTCTGGGGCTTGATGGCATTGGTGAGGCCGGCTGGCGCGCGCTGCATCAGACTCATCGCTTTGAGCATATCTTTTCCTGGCTTTTATTAACGCCAGAGCAATTACAGAACACGCCGGGGATCGCGAAAAGTAAAAGTGCGCAGTTATGGCATCAGTTTAATCTGGCTCGTCAGCAGCCTTTTACTCGCTGGGTGATGGCAATGGGAATACCGCTAACCCGGGCGGCGCTTAATGCCAGTGATGAACGGTCCTGGTCGCAACTTTTATTGAGCACAGAACAGTTCTGGCAGCAGTTGCCGGGGACTGGATCGGGGCGCGCCAGACAGGTTATTGAATGGAAGGAAAATGCGCAAATCAAGAAGCTGGGCAGTTGGCTGGCTGCCCAGCAGATCACAGGTTTTGAACCTTAGTGACCTTCGTGGCTGTAGTAAAAGACCGGTAATCCCAGCTTAAGACGTAGCGCCAGTAAGCGGGCAAAAAAGCCGAATACCAGGGTGGAGATAATCACCACATCATGGTTAGAAACATAATGTTGCAGCGCGATGTACAGCACGGCGGAGGCAAATGAGACACCGGCATACAACTCTTTCTGGAATACCAGTGGGATGCGTTTACAGAACATATCGCGCAAAACGCCGCCAAATACGCCGGTCGTCACAGCTGCGACAACGGCAATGATCGGGCCGTGTCCCATATCCAGTGCAACCTGTGCGCCAATGATAGAAAAGACTACCAGTCCGAGCGCATCGAGCACCAGAAACACTTTGCGCAGGTAAGGCATTACAGGAGCAACGATAGTGGTGAGTACTGCGGCGGTAGCGACAATAATCACATATTCCGGGTGTTTGACCCAGCCGAGCGGATAGTGGCCCAGCAGAATATCGCGCACTGACCCTCCGCCAATTGCGGTGGCGGTCGCAATAATAATTACGCCAAATGTATCCATGCGCCGTCGTCCGGCCGCCAGCGCCCCCGTCATGGCTTCGGCAGTAATGCCAACCAAATACAAAATGTGTAACAGCATGGCTCTCTCCCTAAAAATCTGTCTGGCAGGGTAGCGATTTGTGCGCATTGTCACGATTGAGATTTTTTAAGGTGAGAGGAAATTGATAATTTTTAGTTATGTGAAATCGTTGTTTTCTGTAGCGTAGATGCATTCTTCTGACTTCTTGTCTGAGAAAATGCATAAGAAAAAGTAGGTTAAAACTGAGGGGTGGAAAAGAAAGGTGCAATGTTAGCCATTGTGTTCACTGCACCTGGACCTTGGCTTACGCATCGGGTGTCTCAATCATCAAAAAGAGTTTTTAGTTTCTGCTATTTTTTCTCTGTAATTTTTACACTGTTTTCCAACTGCTTGATGCTGACCTGCGGGGTCGGCAACTCCTCAGGCATGGTTCCGCCAAGTTCCTGAATGGTTTGCCTCACCTTGCGACCCACGTCAAAGTGTGTGGTGTTAGCTTGCTGTTTTGAATTCACGCCATCCCGCTTGAGTTTTTCTTCTGTTTGGGTAGCTCGAAAGAGATTAGCCGCCAGTTCTGTTGAACCCATATGATCCAGGATCTTCTGACTCTTTTTCAGCCCCTTCCGCTGATGGATGGCTTTCTGATCTAATCCACCATACAGTCCCCGGTAACCATGATTCTGAAATATGGCGAAATCGATAGCTGTCGCTACCCCAGCTTGCTGCGCTGCCTCAACTAATTGTTTGTTATGTTCTTTCAACTCATTTCTCAGAAAAAGACGCTTTTCGTCTTCACGAAGTTGCCTGAAAGCTTCATCGTCAGCCAGCTCCTGCCGTCGGGTCTGGATAGCAAAATAAGTTTGCCCTACTGCAATAACCGGTTTCGCAGGGTCGCCGTTTTGTACTACCAGGTAACAGGCATAGCGGGAGAGATGAACATCTTCAAGTTCTCGTTGAGCCCCTGAACCTAATACAACCATTTTGGTGGTTTCAACGAAATGGTCAGATGCAGCTTGATTGCTGGCTTCGCACGCTTGAGTCGCGCGGGCCAGTACCTTTTGAAAATTGCGCCAGTCCCGATAATCCAGTAACGGTGCCAATTCTCTCGCTGACCAAAATTCTTGCCCTTCAGTGCCATAATGCCGTATCTCTTCAAAAGGTTGATGATGTTCGTTCATTGCCCACTCCATGTGATATCGATTGCAAAGAAAGTAAATCTGTAACTGTGTTTATATACAGTTGTGAGTATCTCACGTTCTCAGTGTGCTGGGCAAAAAAACATCGCAAAATCTGGAGCAGGCACGCAAAACAGAATTGAAGTTGCGGGGAAGAAAAATGCCGCTCTGTTTGAGTGGGCGGCATTTGTGAAGGCTGAAAAGTAAGAATTGGCGTTACGAGTTATTCAATGTTCTGAATCTGCTCGCGCATCTGCTCAATCAACACTTTCAGCTCAATCGCGGAGTTTGTCACTTCGGCATTGATAGACTTCGAAGCAAGAGTGTTCGACTCGCGGTTGAACTCCTGCATCATAAAGTCCAGACGACGGCCAACCGCTTCTTTTTTCTTCAGAATGTTGTAGGTCTCTTTGACATGCGCTTCGAGGCGGTCAAGTTCTTCGGCAACGTCAATTCGTTGTGCCAGCAGAACCAACTCCTGCTCCAGACGGTTGTTTTCCAGTTGCACCTGAGCATCTTCCAGCTTCGCGACCAGACGCTCACGCTGCCATTGCAGGATTTCCGGCATATGGGCGCGGACTTTGACCACTTCGGCGCTGACGACTTCCAGACGCTGCTCGATCAATGCTTTCAGCGCCTGACCTTCGGTTTCACGTGCGATGATAAAGTCGTCCAGCGTACCATCCAACGCCGCGAGAATTTCAGCGGCAATCGCGTCGAGATCCTGCTCCTGGGCTGCCATCACGCCCGGCCAGCGTAGAATATCAACCGGGTTGATTTCTCCTTCGTCGCTCTGCATTTTTACCCAGTTCGCGGCAGTTACCAGCTGTTTAGCCAGTTTTTCGTTGAGGATCAGCTCACCTTGCGCGCTAACATCTGGCTCATAGCGCAGGGTACATTCCACTTTACCGCGCGTCAGGCGAGAACGAATACGCTCACGAACGACAGGTTCAAGGCTACGGAACTGCTCCGGCAGACGAAAGTAAGTTTCCAGATAACGCTGGTTTACCGAGCGCATTTCCCAGGTTGCGCTCCCCCATTCACCCTTGATTTCACGCCGGGCGTAGGCGGTCATACTGCGGATCATAGACGTTCCTGTTTATAAAAGGAGAGGTGGAAGGATTATAGCCATCGATGCCTTGTCAGGATAGGAATAACCGCCGGAAGTCCGTATAATGCGCAGCCACATTTGTTTCAAGCCGGAGATTTCAATATGCGTCCAGCAGGCCGTAGCAATAATCAGGTGCGTCCCGTTACCCTGACTCGTAACTATACAAAACATGCAGAAGGCTCGGTGCTGGTCGAATTTGGCGATACCAAAGTATTGTGTACCGCCTCTATTGAAGAAGGCGTGCCGCGCTTCCTGAAAGGTCAGGGCCAGGGCTGGATCACCGCAGAGTACGGCATGCTGCCACGTTCTACCCACACCCGTAACGCGCGTGAAGCGGCGAAAGGTAAGCAGGGTGGACGCACCATGGAAATCCAGCGTCTGATCGCCCGTGCTCTTCGTGCGGCAGTAGATTTGAAAGCGCTGGGTGAGTTCACCATTACGCTGGACTGCGACGTGCTTCAGGCTGATGGTGGCACGCGTACCGCGTCGATTACGGGTGCCTGCGTGGCGCTGGCAGATGCGCTACAGAAGCTGGTGGAAAACGGCAAGCTGAAAACCAACCCGATGAAAGGGATGGTAGCCGCAGTTTCTGTCGGCATTGTCAACGGCGAAGCGGTTTGCGATCTGGAATACGTTGAAGACTCAGCCGCAGAGACCGACATGAACGTAGTGATGACCGAAGACGGGCGCATCATTGAAGTGCAGGGGACGGCAGAAGGCGAACCGTTCACCCACGAAGAATTACTCACCTTGTTGGCGCTGGCCCGAGGGGGAATCGAATCCATTGTAGCGACGCAGAAGGCGGCGCTGGCAAACTGATTTTTAAGGCGACTGATGAGTCGCCTTTTTTTTGTCTGTAGAAAAGTAAGATGAGGAGCGAAGGCATGAAACCATATCAGCGCCAGTTTATTGAATTTGCGCTTAGCAAGCAGGTGTTAAAGTTTGGCGAGTTTACGTTGAAGTCCGGGCGCAAAAGCCCCTATTTCTTCAACGCCGGGCTGTTTAATACCGGGCGCGATCTGGCACTGTTAGGCCGTTTTTACGCTGAAGCATTGGTGGATTCCGGCATTGAGTTCGATCTGCTGTTTGGCCCTGCTTACAAAGGGATCCCGATTGCCACCACAACTGCCGTGGCGCTGGCGGAGCATCATGACCTGGACCTGCCGTACTGCTTTAACCGCAAAGAAGCAAAAGACCATGGTGAAGGTGGCAATCTGGTCGGTAGCGCGTTACAAGGACGCGTAATGCTGGTGGATGATGTGATCACCGCCGGAACGGCGATCCGCGAGTCGATGGAAATTATTCAGGCCAATGGCGCGACGCTTGCTGGCGTATTGATTTCGCTCGATCGTCAGGAACGGGGGCGCGGCGAGATTTCGGCAATTCAGGAAGTTGAGCGTGATTACAACTGCAAAGTGATCTCTATCATCACCCTGAAAGACCTGATTGCTTACCTGGAAGAGAAGCCGGAAATGGCGGAACATCTGGCGGCGGTTAAGGCCTATCGCGAAGAGTTTGGCGTTTAAAAATATGCGCTGTGCAGGGTTTTTGCTGTGCACAGCGTGATGCGCTTTAAGATATCGTGTTAATCTGCTTTCGCCAGCAGTGGCAATAGCGTTTCCGGCCTTTTGTGCCGGGAGGGTCGGCGAGTCGCTGACTTAACGCCAGTAGTATGTCCATATACCCAAAGTCGCTTCATTGTACCTGAGTACGCTTCGCGTACGTCGCGCTGACGCGCTCAGTACAGTTACGCGCCTTCGGGATGGTTTAATGGTATTGCCGCTGTTGGCGCCTCTTTTGGCCGCCGTGATGTGGAGAGTGGAATGGATGCTACCCGGATAACCCTTCTGGCGCTCGATTTGTTCGGCTCGCCGGGCTGGAGCGCCGATAAAGAAATACAGCGGTTGTATGCGCTCAGTAATCATGCCGGACGCCATTACCGACGCATTATTCTTTCTAAACGCCACGGTGGTCAGCGGCTGGTGTTAGCCCCTGATTACTTGCTCAAAACCGTACAGCGCAACATTCTTAAGAACGTCCTTTCACAATTTCCGCTTTCCCCTTTTGCTACAGCCTACCGACCAGGTTGCCCAATCGTCAGCAACGCGCAGCCACACTGCCAACAGCAGCAGATCCTGAAACTCGATATCGAAAACTTTTTCGATAGCATTAGCTGGTTACAGGTCTGGCGTGTGTTTCGCCTGGCCCAGTTGCCACGTAATGTGGTAACCATGCTGACCTGGATTTGTTGTTATAACGACGCGTTACCGCAGGGGGCACCAACTTCGCCAGCCATTTCCAATCTTGTGATGCGCTGTTTTGATGAACGCATAGGGGAATGGTGTCAGGCTCGGGGAATTACCTACACCCGCTACTGCGATGACATGACCTTTTCAGGTCACTTCAATGCCCGCCAGGTTAAAAATAAAGTGTGCGGATTGTTAGCGGAGCTGGGCCTGAGCCTCAATCAACGCAAAAGCTGCCTGATAGCTGCCTGTAAGCGCCAGCAGGTAACCGGGATTGTTGTTAATCACAAACCACAGCTTGCCCGCGAAGCGCGCCGGGCACTGCGTCAGGAAGTACACTTGTGCCAAAAATATGGCGTTATTTCGCATCTTAGTCATCGTGGTGAACTTGATCCTTCTGGCGATCTCCACGCACAGGCAACGGCGTATCTTTATGCTTTGCAGGGAAGAATAAACTGGTTATTGCAAATCAACCCTGAGGATGAGGCCTTTCAACAGGCGAGAGAGAGTGTTAAGCGAATGCTGGTTGCAGGGTAAGAAAAGCGTCAGGCAGACGTTTCTGCCTGACCGTTTAGGGGAGAATTACTGCAACTGCGCGGCAATTAGCGGCCAGCGGGCGTCAAAATCATCCGTCGGGCGGTATTTAAATTCGCTGCGGACAAAGCGTGACAGCATACCTTCACAAAATGCCAGCAACTGGCTTGCCAGCAGCGTTTCATCGGTGGTGTAACCTTCACCCTCACGCATTCTCTTTTCACGCAATACCTGACGCAACTGCGCCTCAATACGCTCGAACAGCTGGTTGATGCGCCCTTGCAGGCGATCCTGTTCAAACATTAGCGCATGACCAGTGAGGATGCGGGTCAGGCCAGGATTACGCTCACCAAAACCGAGAAGCAGCAACACAATCAGACGCAGGCGCGCTGTGGTGTCCTTCTCATCTTTCAGAATCAGATTGATGCGAGTAATCAGGCTATCTTCGATAAACTCAATCAGGCTATCGAACATGCGGGTCTTACTGGGGAAGTGGCGATACAGTGCCGCTTCGGAAACGCCGACAGAGGCGGCCAGTTTTGCCGTCGTGATACGTTGGCTTCCATCGCTGGATTCCAGCATCAGCGCCAGAGACTGAAGTATTTCCTCGCGACGGTTCCTTTTCGCAGTTTGTTTTTCTGCCATGTTACAAAATACCCCTGAAAATAAGCACTTGCCAGGCGGCACCCACGCTATGACCGCAAACGAAATGTTTGCGGCTATGTTATGACGTTATTCGGATGCGTATGTGTTACTGACGACCAGAGTGACCAAAGCCGCCTTCACCGCGGTCGGTGGCGTCGAAATCTTCCACCAGATTAAATTCAGCCTGTACTACCGGAACAAAAATCATCTGGGCGATGCGTTCGCCTGGTTGAATGGTGAAGCTGTCCTGACCACGGTTCCACACGGAAATCATCAACTGGCCCTGATAGTCAGAATCGATCAATCCTACCAGGTTACCAAGCACGATACCGTGCTTATGTCCCAATCCGGAGCGCGGCAGCATCATTGCCGCCAGTGAAGGATCGGCAATATGAATCGCCAGCCCGGTCGGAACCAGCGTAGTGTCACCCGGAGCCAGTTCTACGGCGTCGTCGAGACAGGCACGCAGGTCAAGTCCGGCAGAGCCAGAGGTGGCATAAGTCGGGAGCGGAAATTCCTTCCCAACGCGCGGGTCCAGAATCTTAACGTCGATTTTTTTCATCATAACGGGTCACGATCTCGTCGAGTAATAATTGGCCAAGGAGCTCTTTGCGCTCAAGCGGTAAGACTTTATCTCCGTCCTGCCAGAAAAGGTGTAATGCGTTGTTGTCGCTGTTAAATCCTTGAGTTGGCTGGGAAACATCGTTCGCGCAGATCAGATCAAGGTTTTTACGGATACGTTTTTGCCGAGCGTATTCTTCCACATTATTTGTTTCGGCGGCAAATCCAACGACGTAGGGTCGATGGTCTTTTAGTGCGGCAACGCCTGCGACGATATCGGGGTTTTTAACCATTTTTATTGTTAATTCATCACCCTGCGTGGCCTGCTTTTTGATTTTCTCTGGGGCCACGGTAGCTGCGCGATAATCCGCCACGGCGGCGCAACCGATAAAAATATTTTGCTGCTGTACAGATGCATTCACGGCGGCTTCCATTTCCAGCGCGGTCATCACATCAACACGGTTAACAAACGGTGGCGTCGGTAGTGAAACCGGACCTGATACCAGCGTGACGTTCGCGCCACGACGGGCTGCGGCGGCGGCGATAGCAAAACCCATCTTGCCGGAGCTGTGATTAGAGATATAACGCACGGGATCGAGCGGTTCACGCGTCGGACCGGCGGTAATCATAATGTTCAGATGTTTCAGGTCGTTGACGGGCGAAAAATGCGCCACCGCCATATCCACAATGGTTAACGGATCGAGCATTCGCCCTGGGCCGATATCACCACAAGCCTGACTGCCGCTGTCTGGCCCCCAGATGAGCAAACCACGGGAAGCAAGCACCTCTAAATTATGCTGCGTGGCAGCGGCACGGTACATCTGCTGGTTCATGGCGGGGAGCACGGCTACAGGCGCAGGTGTAGCCAGACAAATCGTCGATACCAGGTCATTCGCCATTCCGGCAGCAACACGGGCAATCAAATCTGCCGTGGCAGGGGCGAGAATCACTAAATCAGCCCATTTACCCAGCTCAATATGGCCCATAGCGGCTTCGGCTGCCGGGTCCAGCAGACTGTCGGAAACGGGATAACCAGAAACCGCCTGCAAGCTAAGTGGGGTGATAAAGGCTTTTGCCGCTTCGGTCATGGCTACGCGGACGTCGGCCCCGCGATCGCGCAAACGACGCACCAGTTCAGGGGTTTTATAGGCAGCAATACCGCCGCTGACGCCGAGAACGATTTTTTTACCGGCCAGGCTCATGATGATTTTTCCTGTTGGGTGACACCAGAAGTTGGCGATTTTATCACAATACTTTTGTTGTCGTGCCTTCACCTGAGAATCACTTTGCGAGGCGCTTTCCAGGATTGAAAACTGGCCGTCGATTTAACGGAACGGCTATGACAGGATGCGAGCACCACAAAGGAGGTGAAGGTGAAAAACAATGCACAGCTGTTGATGCCGCGCGAAAAAATGCTGAAGTTTGGTATTAGCGCCTTAACGGATGTCGAGCTGCTGGCGCTATTTCTGCGTACCGGAACGCGCGGTAAAGATGTATTAACCCTGGCAAAAGAGATGCTGGAGAATTTCGGCTCTCTTTATGGCTTGTTAACCTCTGAATATGAACAGTTTAGTGGCGTTCATGGAATTGGCGTGGCGAAATTCGCCCAGTTAAAGGGGATTGCCGAACTGGCGCGGCGTTACTACAACGTGCGGATGCGTGAAGAAAGCCCTTTACTCAGCCCGGAGATGACGAGGGAATTTTTACAAAGCCAGCTTACGGGCGAGGAGCGGGAGATCTTTATGGTGATCTTTCTCGACTCACAACACCGGGTTATAACGCATAGCCGTCTTTTTTCCGGCACGCTAAACCATGTTGAAGTCCATCCTCGGGAAATTATCCGCGAAGCGATAAAAATAAATGCCTCGGCGCTGATCCTTGCACATAATCACCCTTCGGGTTGTGCTGAACCCAGTAAAGCGGATAAACTCATTACTGAACGGATAATAAAGAGTTGTCAGTTCATGGATTTACGCGTGCTCGACCATATCGTAATTGGGCGTGGAGAGTATGTTTCTTTTGCCGAACGCGGCTGGATTTAACCCGCTATGCGCGATCCTTCGGGATCTTTGTCTGTTCGGGACTTGAGCACATCGCTGAGTCAGCGTATACTACGCCACCTTTGAGAATCTCGGGTTTGGCATTTGGGCCTGGCAATCGAGAGTTCACATAGAACTGCGATGACCGGGCTGTAAAGCCTGACGAGGCGCCAATACCCCATACGAAGCTCGAGCTAATTTGATTTTTGGAGAATAGACATGTCCCGAGTCTGCCAAGTTACTGGCAAGCGTCCGGTGACCGGTAACAACCGTTCCCACGCACTGAACGCGACTAAACGCCGTTTCCTGCCGAACCTGCACTCTCACCGTTTCTGGGTTGAGAGCGAGAAGCGTTTTGTCACCCTGCGCGTATCTGCTAAAGGTATGCGTGTAATCGATAAAAAAGGCATCGATACAGTTCTGGCTGAACTGCGTGCCCGTGGCGAAAAGTACTAAGTACTTAGAGGAAATAAATCATGGCTAAAGGTATTCGTGAGAAAATCAAGCTGGTTTCTTCTGCTGGTACTGGTCACTTCTATACCACTACGAAGAACAAACGTACTAAGCCGGAAAAACTGGAACTGAAAAAATTCGATCCAGTTGTTCGCCAGCACGTGATCTACAAAGAAGCGAAAATCAAATAATTCTCGCTTTGATGTAACGAAAAACCTCGCTCCGGCGGGGTTTTTTGTTATCTGCTTGCCCCCATATTGACTGCATCTGTTCATTCCTGGAGATGCTATGCCTGAATTACCCGAAGTTGAAACCAGCCGTCGCGGCATAGAACCGCATCTCGTTGGTGCAACCATTCTTCATGCGGTGGTGCGCAACGGACGCTTGCGCTGGCCGGTTTCAGAAGAGATCTACCGTTTAAGCGACCAACCAGTGCTTAGCGTGCAGCGGCGGGCTAAATATCTGCTGCTGGAGCTGCCTGAGGGCTGGATTATCATTCATTTGGGGATGTCTGGCAGCCTGCGCATCCTTCCAGAAGAACTTCCCCCTGAAAAGCATGACCATGTTGATTTGGTGATGAGCAACGGTAAAGTGCTGCGCTACACCGATCCGCGCCGCTTTGGTGCCTGGCTGTGGACCAAAGAGCTGGAAGGGCACAACGTGCTGGCCCATCTTGGACCGGAGCCGCTTAGCGACGATTTCAACGGTGAGTACCTGCATCAGAAGTGCGCGAAGAAAAAAACGGCGATTAAACCATGGCTGATGGATAACAAGCTGGTGGTAGGCGTAGGGAATATCTATGCCAGCGAATCTCTGTTTGCTGCGGGGATCCATCCGGATCGGCTGGCGTCATCACTGTCGCTGGCAGAGTGTGAATTGTTAGCTCGGGTGATTAAAGCGGTGTTGCTGCGTTCGATTGAGCAGGGTGGTACAACGCTGAAAGATTTTCTGCAAAGTGATGGTAAACCGGGCTATTTCGCGCAGGAATTGCAGGTTTACGGGCGAAAAGGCGAGCCGTGTCGGGTGTGCGGTACGCCAATTGTGGCGACTAAACATGCGCAGCGGGCAACGTTTTATTGTCGGCAGTGCCAGAAGTAATTGATGCGAGCCGGATGGCATACCATCCGGCATAAACGCTACGCTAACTTCGCCATCAGCGCCTGATGGACATTCTCCGGCAGGAAATGGGTGACATCGCCCTGATGGCGCGCCACCTCTTTCACCAACGATGAAGAGATAAACGACCACTCTTTCGACGGCATCAGAAACACACTTTCCAGTTCCGGCATTAAGTGGCGATTCATATGCGCCAGCTGCATTTCATATTCAAAATCCGCCACCGCACGCAGGCCACGAATCAGCACCGTAGCGTGTTGATTCCGGGCGAAGTTCGCCATCAAATCACTAAACCCGACCACTTCCACGTTCCCCAGATGCGCGGTTGCCTGCTGTGCCAGCGCCACACGCTCTTCCAGAGTAAACATCGGTTTTTTACTGGGGCTGGCAGCAATCGCCAGAATAACGTGATCGAACATTTGCGTGGCGCGCGTCACGATATCGATATGACCATTGGTAATGGGATCGAAAGTACCCGGATAAATCGCCCGTTTTTGCATAACAACCTCAATGCGTTTTCGGTGGCAGGTAAGGTTCCAGCAGTTGAAGCAGACGCTGTAGTGCGCCCTGGTTTTGATACAGCACTTCAACGGCATGACGGCCATAGAAACTACGGTAATCGGCGTCGGTGAGTAAAGAGGAAACCTCTTTTGCAAGCGTAGTGGCATCGGTAACGGTAATCAGCCCGCTTGCCTGCTCCAGCCGCGCGCAAATGTCTTTAAAGTTAAACGTATGCGGCCCCATCAATACCGGAATAGCGTGTGCGGCCGCTTCCAGCGGATTATGCCCACCACGTTCAACCAGTGAACCGCCAACAAAGGCGAGATCGGCAATGCCGTACAGTAACATCAACTCGCCCATCGTATCGCCAACCACAACCTGCGTGCTGGTGGAGGGGACTTCCCCTGAAGATCGTGTGATATAGCTTAGTCCAGCCTGGCGGACAAGGTTAATCGCATCCGGGAAGCGTTCCGGATGACGGGGTACCAGGATGAGCAATAAATTCGGGAATTGCTGTAACAATGCCTGATGTGCGGCGATCACCACACTCTCTTCGCCTTCGTGAGTGCTGGTGGCAATCCATACCGGGCGGTGTGGTGCCCACTGGCGGCGCAGCGTCACTGCTTTAGCAGCCAGTTGCGGCGTTACAGAAATATCGAATTTCAGGCTACCGGTGACGGTCACCTGATTATTTTTTGCGCCCAGTGATACAAAACGTGCACCATCTTCTTCATTTTGCGCAGCAATCAGCGTAATACGACGCAGCAAGCGACGGACGAATTTACCCAGTTTGGCATAACCTGCGGCCGAGCGGGCAGAGAGTCTCGCGTTAGCGATCACCAGCGGAATTTTACGTTTATGTAGCGCCGCAATCAGGTTAGGCCATAGTTCGGTTTCCATAATCAACACCAGTTTAGGGTCGACTTTATTCAGGAAACGATTAAGCGCATCGGGCAGGTCGTACGGCAGATAAACGTGCTGAACATCCTTCCCGAAAGCCGATTGTACGCGCTCCGAACCGGTTGGCGTCATGGTTGTAACGGTAATCGGTAAATCAGGATAACGATGGCGCAGCGCGCGCACCAACGGGATCGCCGCCAGAGTTTCACCGACGGAGACGGAGTGCAGCATAATGCCGCCTGGTTTTAGCGGATGGCGGTAAAAACCGTAACGTTCACCCCAGCGTTTTCGATAGGCCGGAGCCTTACGTCCGCGCACCCAGAGCCGTATCCAGATCAGCGGCTGAATAAGGTAGAGAAGGGCGGTGTAAAGCAATTCGAGCATAGTAAATAGCTGACTTATGGATGTGCTGGGGATTCTATGTATTTAGCTGTGGCTTTACCATTACTTTTCCCGTTTTTGACTTAAATAGCAATTTACCCGCCAATTCTTGCTGAACATCTATACTTTTTTTGTATTTTTATGCGATTCATTGATTTCTGCAGTACGTGCAGGAAGGAATCGCAGAGCAACAGTAAAAGAATATGGTTGCTAATGATTTTATTTGATTGATTTCTTTATTGAAAATCAACAATGTGCTTAAAAATCATTCGGGTCGGATTGCCGCGAAAGAAGTGATACACTAGCGCGTCAATATCAGTGCGGTATCAGTATTCAGGTAGCTGTTGAGCCTGGGGCGGTAGCGTGCTTTTTCTGCTTCACCTTAATCGGATAATCTCAACAAAAAGAGTTACTTGTGGATAAGCCATTTCGAAGAATTTTGCTCATTAAGATGCGTTTTCATGGGGATATGTTATTAACTACTCCCGTCATTAGTTCGCTGAAAAAAAATTACCCTGACGCAAAAATCGATGTGCTGCTTTATCAGGACACCATCCCGATCCTGTCTGAAAATCCAGAGATTAACGCGCTCTACGGCATAAAAAATAAAAAAGCAAAAGCCTCAGAAAAAATTGCCAACTTTTTCCATCTCATCAAGATATTACGTGCCAATAAGTATGACCTTATCGTTAATCTTACCGATCAATGGATGGTTGCTATACTGGTTCGCTTATTAAATGCCCGTGTGAAAATTTCCCAGGATTATCATCATCGGCAGTCTGCTTTTTGGCGTAATAGTTTCACTCATTTGGTGCCGTTGCAGGGTGGAAATGTGGTGGAAAGTAACTTATCCGTGCTGACGCCATTGGGACTTGAATCGTTGGTGAAGCAGACAACCATGAGTTACCCGCCTGCAAGCTGGAAACGTATGCGTCGCGAACTTGATCACGCTGGTGTTGGACAAAATTATGTGGTTATCCAACCTACGGCGCGGCAAATCTTCAAATGCTGGGACAACGCCAAGTTTTCCGCTGTGATTGATGCCTTACATGCTCGTGGTTATGAAGTCGTTCTGACGTCCGGCCCAGATAAAGACGATCTGGCCTGCGTCAATGAAATTGCGCAGGGATGCCAGACGCCACCAGTAACGGCACTGGCCGGAAAGGTGACCTTCCCGGAACTTGGTGCGTTAATCGATCATGCGCAGCTGTTTATTGGCGTTGATTCCGCACCGGCGCATATTGCCGCTGCAGTTAATACGCCACTGATATCGCTGTTTGGTGCGACAGACCATATTTTCTGGCGTCCCTGGTCAAATAACATGATTCAATTCTGGGCGGGAGATTACCGGGAAATGCCAACGCGCGATCAGCGTGACCGAAATGAGATGTATCTTTCGGTTATTCCGGCGGCAGATGTCATTGCAGCTGTCGATAAATTACTTCCCTCCTCCACGACAGGTACGTCGTTATGATCGTTGCTTTTTGTTTATATAAATATTTTCCCTTTGGCGGTTTGCAGCGCGATTTTATGCGTATTGCTCAGACAGTTGCCGCCCGAGGTCATCATGTTCGGGTTTATACCCAGTCGTGGGAAGGCGAATGCCCTGATGTATTTGAACTGATCAAAGTGCCGGTTAAATCGCATACCAATCACGGGCGCAATGCGGAATATTTTGCCTGGGTGCAAAAACATTTACGTGAATACCCCGTCGATAGAGTCGTTGGATTTAATAAAATGCCGGGGCTGGACGTTTATTATGCCGCTGATGTTTGTTATGCCGAGAAAGTAGCGCAGGAGAAAGGCTTTTTCTATCGCCTGACGTCACGTTATCGCCATTATGCCGCCTTTGAGCGGGCAACCTTCGAACAGGGCAAGCCGACACAGCTGCTGATGCTGACAGATAAGCAAATCGCCGATTTCCAGAAACATTATCAGACTGAAGCGGAGCGTTTTCATATTCTGCCACCGGGGATTTATCCTGATCGTAAATATAGCCAGCAACCAGCGAATAGCCGTGAAATCTTCCGTAAGAAGAATGGAATAACCGAACAACAATATTTATTGTTGCAGGTCGGTTCAGACTTCACGCGTAAAGGTGTCGATCGTTCCATTGAAGCACTTGCTTCGTTACCGGATTCGCTGCGCCACAACACATTACTATATGTTGTTGGGCAGGATAAACCGCGAAAATTTGAGGCGCTGGCAGAAAAACGCGGCGTGCGCAGTAATGTTCACTTCTTCTCGGGGCGCAACGATGTCTCGGAATTAATGGCGGCGGCGGATTTATTACTTCATCCTGCCTACCAGGAAGCGGCGGGAATTGTGCTGCTGGAAGCGATTACTGCAGGATTACCGGTACTAACAACAGCCGTTTGTGGCTATGCGCATTATATTGTTGACGCCAATTGCGGCGAGGCTATTGCTGAGCCATTCCGCCAGGAAACATTGAATGAGATTTTACGCAAAGCGTTAACGCAATCTTCATTGCGCCAGGCCTGGGCAGAAAATGCGCGACATTATGCTGATACACAAGATTTATACAGTCTGCCAGAGAAAGCAGCGGACATCATAACGGGTGGTCTGGATGGTTGAACTTAAAGAGCCGTTTGCCACGTTATGGCGCGGTAAAGATCCTTTTGAGGAAGTTAAAACCTTGCAGGGTGAGGTATTTCGTGAACTGGAAACTCGCCGCACTCTGCGCTTTGAAATGGCGGGCAAAAGCTATTTTCTCAAATGGCATCGCGGCACGACCCTGAAAGAGATAATCAAAAATTTACTCTCATTGCGGATGCCAGTATTAGGCGCAGACCGCGAATGGAATGCGATTCATCGACTGCGGGATGTCGGCGTTGATACTATGTATGGGGTGGCATTCGGCGAAAAAGGCATTAATCCGCTGACCAGAACCTCGTTTATTATTACCGAAGATCTGACACCAACCATCAGTCTGGAAGATTACTGTGCTGACTGGGCGACCAACCCACCAGATGTTCGCGTAAAGCGTATGCTTATTAAGCGTGTCGCGACGATGGTGCGCGATATGCATGCTGCGGGCATTAACCACCGTGACTGTTATATCTGTCATTTCCTGCTGCACTTGCCTTTTTCCGGTAAGGAAGAGGAGTTAAAAATTTCAGTAATTGACCTGCACCGGGCGCAGCTTCGCACGCGCGTTCCACGTCGTTGGCGCGATAAAGATCTTATTGGGCTTTATTTTTCTTCGATGAATATCGGCCTGACTCAGCGGGATATCTGGCGGTTTATGAAAGTGTATTTTGTCGCCCCGCTTAAAGACATTCTCAAGCAGGAACAAGGGCTGCTGTCGCAAGCAGAAGAAAAAGCCACAAAAATCAGGGAAAGAACGATTCGAAAATCGTTGTAATTTCCGGAGAGAAATATGAGTGCCCACTATTTTAATCCACAAGAGATGATCAATAAGACAATCATCTTCGATGAAAGGCCAGCGGCGTCAGTGGCATCATCATTCCATGTTGCTTATGGCATTGATAAAAACTTTCTTTTTGGTTGTGGTGTTTCAATCACGTCAGTTTTGTTACATAACAACGACGTGAGTTTTGTTTTCCACGTTTTTATTGATGATATCCCTGAAGCCGATATCCAGCGTTTAGCCCAATTGGCGAAAAGCTATCGTACCTGTATCCAGATCCATCTGGTAAATTGTGAACGGCTTAAGGCATTACCGACGACCAAAAATTGGTCTATTGCCATGTATTTCCGTTTTGTAATTGCAGATTACTTTATTGATCAACAAGATAAGATCCTTTACCTGGATGCTGATATCGCCTGTCAGGGAAACTTAAAGCCGCTGATAACAATGGATCTTGCCAATAACGTTGCTGCTGTTGTTACTGAACGCGATGCTAACTGGTGGTCGTTACGGGGTCAAAGTCTGCAGTGTAATGAACTTGAAAAGGGTTACTTTAATTCAGGTGTCCTGTTAATTAATACACTAGCGTGGGCGCAGGAGTCCGTTTCTGCTAAAGCGATGTCGATGCTTGCTGATAAAGCCATCGTTTCCCGTTTAACCTATATGGATCAAGATATCCTTAATCTTATCCTGTTAGGGAAAGTTAAACTCATTGATGCTAAATACAATACGCAGTTTAGTTTAAATTATGAATTAAAAAAATCATTTGTTTGTCCAATTAATGATGAAACCGTATTAATTCATTATGTCGGTCCGACAAAACCCTGGCATTACTGGGCCGGTTATCCAAGTGCGCAACCTTTTATCAAAGCCAAAGAAGCATCGCCCTGGAAAAATGAACCGTTAATGCGGCCAGTTAACTCAAACTATGCTCGTTATTGCGCGAAGCATAATTTTAAACAAAATAAACCAATTAACGGGATAATGAATTATATTTATTATTTTTATTTAAAGATAATAAAATGAAATTGAGAAAAGTTAAATGAATGAATTTATAAAAGAACGGTTTTCGTATTTAGCAGATAATAAAAAAGAAAACGCCCCAGAGCTAAATGTTTCCTACGGTATCGATAAGAATTTTTTGTATGGTGCTGGCGTTTCAATTTCTTCCGTTTTGATTAATAATTCAGATATTAATTTTGTCTTTCATGTTTTCACTGATTATGTGGATGATGATTATTTAAAGTCATTTAATGAAACAGCAAAACAATTTAATACCTCAATTATTGTATATTTAATTGACCCCAAATACTTTGCTGATCTGCCGACGTCACAGTTTTGGTCGTACGCGACATACTTCAGGGTATTGTCCTTTGAATATCTGAGTGAAAGTATTTCCACACTGCTGTATCTGGATGCCGATGTCGTTTGTAAAGGAAGTCTGAAACCTCTCACAAAAATTATATTTAAAGATGAGTTTGCTGCGGTTATTCCTGACAATGATAGTACTCAGGCGGCATGTGCAAAACGTCTTAACATTCCCGAAATGAATGGACGTTATTTCAATGCAGGCGTTATCTATGTCAATCTTAAAAAATGGCATGAAGCAAATTTGACACCGTATTTACTCACGCTTTTACGAGGGGAAACTAAATATGGCTCTCTTAAATATTTAGATCAGGATGCGTTGAATATCGCATTTAATATGAATAATATCTACCTCGCGAAGGATTTTGATACTATTTATACCCTGAAAAACGAACTTCATGATCGTAGTCATCGAAAGTATCAGCAAACCATTACAGATAAAACAGTATTGATTCACTATACAGGGATAACTAAACCATGGCATAGCTGGGCTGGATATCCGTCTGCATCATACTTTAATATCGCGCGTGAACAATCTCCCTGGAAGAAATATCCTCTTAAAGAGGCGCGGACTGTTGCAGAAATGCAGAAACAATATAAGCATCTGTTTGCCCATGGTGAGTATATAAAAGGCATAACTTCATTAATTAAGTACAAGCTTAAGAAATAAATTACTCTTATGATTACAAGTATACGTTATCGCGGCTTCTCATTTTATTACAAAGATAATGATAATAAATATAAAGAAATCTTTGATGAAATACTGGCCTATAATTTTAAAACAGTAAAAGTATTACGTAATATTGATGATACCAAAGTATCGTTGATTGATACGAAATATGGTCGCTATGTTTTTAAAGTCTTTGCTCCGAAAACGAAAAGGAATGAACGTTTTTTAAAATCTTTTGTAAAAGGTGACTACTATCAGAATTTGATCGTTGAAACCGATCGTGTCAGAAGTGCAGGTCTTACTTTTCCTAATGATTTTTATTTTCTGGCTGAGCGTAAAATTTTCAACTATGCCAGTGTTTTTATCATGCTTATCGAGTATGTCGAGGGCGTAGAGCTCAATGATATGCCGATTATTCCAGAAAATGTTAAAGCAGAAATTAAGGCTTCAATGGAAAAATTGCATGCCTTAAATATGCTATCGGGCGACCCACACCGGGGTAACTTTATCGTTAGTAAAGATGGTGTCAGGATAATTGACCTATCCGGTAAAAGCTGTACGGCAGAGCGTAAAGCTCGTGATCGTCTGGCCATGGAACGTCACCTGGGTATTGTCAACGAAATAAAAGATTATGGCTACTATTCAGTAATCTACAGAACCAAACTACGCAAATTTATTAAAAAATTAAAAGGCAAAGCGTAAACCACACAGTCAAAACGGAACCAACATGGATTTATTAGCTGAGAGTATTACTGAAGTCGCTGTCTCTGGGGAAATTGCTAACACCGATCGTGTGTTAAATATCGCTTACGGTATTGACCGCAACTTTTTATTTGGTGCGGCAGTATCTATGCAATCAGTTGTTATGCATAACCCGGACCTTGCGGTTAAGTTTCATCTCTTTACTGACTACATTGATGAAGATTATCTACAACGTGTTAATGCTTTTACCAGCAAAAATGCTAACGTTGAAGTAAGAATTTATAAAGTCTCCAGTGCCTTTATTGATATCTTCCCCAGCCTGAAACAGTGGTCTTATGCAACATTCTTCCGTTTAGTTGCGTTCCAGTATCTGAGTGAAACTATTGAAAATCTGTTATATATCGATGCTGATGTCATCTGTAAAGGCTCATTAGCTGGATTGCTTGATATTAATTTTGATGGCGATAAGTTCGCAGCTGTTATTAAAGATGTGCCTTTTATGCAGGAAAAACCAGCGAAGCGTCTGGCTATAGAGGGACTTCCAGGGAATTATTTCAACGCCGGTGTAGTATATCTGCAGCTTGAAGCATGGGCGAAAAATGATTTTATGAATAAAGCCATTGCTATGCTGGCAAGTGACCCGCAGCACACGAAGTATAAATGCCTTGATCAGGATATTTTAAATATTCTGTTCTTTGGTCATTGTATTTTTATTAGCGGCGATTATGATTGCTTTTATGGCATTGATTATGAGTTAAAAAATAAAAGCGATGAAGATTATAAAAAGACCATTACCGATGATACTAAGCTGATTCATTATGTTGGCGTAACGAAGCCCTGGAACGACTGGACGAATTATCCCTGCCAGAAGTATTTTAATGAGGCTTATCAGGCTTCTTGCTGGAATGATGTGGCGTTTATTCCAGCCACGAATGAAAAGCAGTATCAAGTGAAATCCAGACATTTGAAAAGAAATGGAAAAATTGCATCTTCACTTTACTATTTCATGCTCTATTATAGTAAGAAAATAGCGCGTAAGCATTTTTCCAAATAATTATTAAGATTAATCATCCAGAGATTTTTTAATGAACTTGCCCATTTATATTGTCTCACTTAAAAGAGATATTGAGCGAAGAAATAAAATAAATGATGTTTTTCATCGATTAAATATTAATTTTGATTTTTTTGATGCCATAGATGCTAAAGACCCTCAAAATAAAGAAATTATTGATAAAATGAGATTAAGTGGTGTCGGCGCAGAAATGACTGATGGAGAAATTGCTTGTACATTAAGTCATCAACTTATATATCAGGATATGATAGATAAAAATATAGAATGGGCAGTCATTCTCGAGGATGATGTTATCGTCAATGAGAAATTTAAAAAATTTCTGCAATATTTTAATCTTTCTGAAAAAGACAAGTTAAAACATAATAATTTGTATTTGCTTGGAGGACAGAAAGGATTACATGATTATCCGGTATTGGGGCAAAGCCTTTTTAGTAAAGTTAAGGTAAGTACTTGTACTTTTCGGCGTGTTAATTTCAATAAAAATAAAATTCGGCGTACATGTTCATATTTGATGAATAAAGATATGGCACAAAAGTTGCTCAAATTGACAAAGGATTATGGCACCTATCGAGCTGATAGCTGGAAGTTAATGCATCAACATAATATTATAAAAGAGTTTTATTTAGACGAAATAATATTACATCCTATTTTAAATGAGTTTAATAGTCATCTTGAAAGTGAAAGGCTATTAACATCGGAAAAAAAACAACCCAGGACAAGGCTTCAAAAAAGAATGAAGTTTATACGCTCCTGGATAAAGGTGGCTTTTTTTTCTCTTTTGAAATGAGATTGTTAATTTCAATTTGTTGTGAGATATTAACGTGGAAGTAAAAATTGAGCAATTTCGAAATAATAGCTGTAATTTTATTTTTTTATTGTATTTAATCGGTTTGTTGTTTGTGCCAATTGATCTTAATATCACCACTAAAATAATTAATGCGACAGGTGCATTTTCTCTTTTCTTATTAATTGTAAATAAAAAGCATAATTATAATAAAAATGTCATTATATTAATTCTTGGTTTACTTCTTTTGGGTGCAATGAACCTGATATGGTATGAATTTTATAAAACAGAAGATGTAGTATATAGAAATGCTTATCGAGGCTACCTTGAGTCTGGAAAACTATTAGTATTTAGCTCGTTGACATTTTTATTACTAAGTAAAAATAAATTCAGGCAAAATGAAAAACTACATTTTATTTCAGCTATCTTAGTTCAAATAATCATGCTATGTAGAGCATATTATCAAGGGATATATTTGCATGCAGACCGCATTCCCCTCTCCGCCATGAATGGGAATATTGGTCAGATGGGGGCAGCGACTATTGCGGCTTATGTGATTACATTCACTACTTTATATTCTTCAATTGTATTCATCAAAATGCAATCGAAATATAAATGGTTTCTATTTTATGCTAACTTTGCTTTAAGCTTTGCAGCAGTAATGATGACAGGAACGCGTGCGGCAATTTTCACATTCCCACTTATGATTATGGTCATATTATTTCTTCAGCATCGTGATCAAAAAGTGTTTTTATTTAAAGGATTGAGTGGTGTTTTTATATTGCTACTTGCTTGTGGTTTGATATTTAATAAGGAAATTGATAGGCGAATTAATTCATTAAAAGCTGATGTTATTTCATATGCTACAAAAAATAACAGTCAATCCTCGGTCGGAGCACGTTTTGCAATGGTTAATGCAGGAATTAAAGGAAGTCCTGATGGTTTTAATTGGCAATCTCTTGAGCAGCGTGCTGAAAAGATAAAAGCATTAAGTGCAGAAAATAATATTTATAGTGGAGCTTTATTATTCCTTGATGTACATATGCATAACGAAATTGTGGAATCTCTTTCCACGAAAGGAAAAATTGGTCTTCTTGTTCTTATTATGTTCTATGTTGCAATGATCTATTACTGTATCCGGGAGAAAAAATATATACTCTTGGTTTTCCCTGCTTCTATTATGTTATTTGGCATTAGTGATGTCATTACACATGCTAAACCAATACCGGCATCGTGGATTGTGTGCCTCTTCCTGTCTATATCGTTTTTGAGTAAAAAAGAACCACAATAATAAAAGCGTTGACTAAGTAAGTGGGTATAATGCCCACTTACTATTTATTAAATCAATGTGATTTTTTTATAAACAGCCGCTGCTTCTAAATTATTTAAACTCTTTAGCGGAGCCCTACAAACCATCTGATTCTTCCCATACCCACCAATTAATCCAGGATCGGTTGGTCCATAAACCGTGATATTGGGTCTATCCAGTGCCGCCGTTAAATGGCTTAACCCCGTATCCACCGACACTACAAATTTAGCCCCGGCCAGCACGCGGGCAACGCCTTCCAGACTCATCTTCGGCAATACTTCAACATAAGCAAATCCTTCCGCCAGTCGTTTCGCCCGTTCTTCCTCATGCGGCGCGCCCCACGGAAGTTTAATCCGTATTCCTGAATCAGCCAGTAAACCAATCAATTCTCGCCAGTGTTCTTCCGGCCAGTGTTTATCATCACGGGTCGTCGCATGAAGAAATACGGCATATTCGCCAGCATCTGTAGGCCGGTTCGTCAGGAAATGCTGTGCGATAGCATAATCGCCCTGGGTTTGCGGTTTGCTATAGCCCAAACTTTTGGCAAACAGTTCGCGGGTGCGTTCTACGGCGTGCTGCTGTTTCGCAATATGATGCTTACGATTGTAAAACAGGCTGGCTAAAGGTTCGCGAGCGGTTTGCCAGTCCATGCCATGCTTTACGCCATGCGCCAGACGCGTCACCAGCGCCGCGCTTTTTACCAGCCCCTGAGCATCGATAACTGCGTCATAGTTCTCTGCTTGTAGCGCTTCACGAAACGCTTTGCGTTCAGCTTTTATGGGGGCCGAGAACCAGGCTTTACGCCAGCGACGTATTGCCACAGGAATAACTCGCTCAACGGCGGCGTGCCAGGAAGGAATCTGTGCGAACCCTTCTTCCACCACCCAGTCAAACTTAATCCCTGGGATTGCCTGCTGGGCATCAGTGAGTGCGGGCAACGTATGGAGAACATCGCCCATCGACGATGTTTTAACGATCAAAACCCGCATCCGTCAGGCTTCCTCTTGTAACAATAGCGCGTTGAGTTCTTCCAGTACGCGCTGGGGAGTAATGTCGATCAAGCTCTGGTGATAACCCTCCGCAGCGTCACCTTTACGCACTTTGTGATAGCCGGTAATCAGGCGGATCACGCGCGCTTTATGGGATAGCGGCGGTGTGAAGTCTGGGCTACTCGGACCATACAGGGCAACCAGCGGACGATTGAGCGCCGCCGCAACGTGCATCAGGCCAGAATCGTTAGTGACAATGGCTTTACAGGCTGCAATCAGGATAACCGCTTGATCAAGCTGTGTTTCCCCCGCCAGGTTACGACACCATGCCTGCTGCTCAGTATTCAAAGCGGCAAGAATCTCATTGCCCGCTTCATGATCTTTCGCCGAGCCAAACAGAACCACCTGATAACCTTCATCAATCAGCTGCTTTGCCAGCTCCGCATAGTGGTAGTGTGGCCAGCGTTTTGCCGGACCAAACTCCGCACCCGGGCAAAAGCCAATCATCGGACGTTCTGATGAAAGCGAAAATTGATTACAGGTATATGATTTTTCACCTTCGCTCACCTGCAACTGCGGCCATAACAATGGCTGCGGCAGATCTTGTGCTGTACGCATAATGCCTTTGTCATAGGCCAGCGCGACATAGCGTTCCACCATTAGCGGCCAGGCTTCTTTATTGAGCACGCGTACATCGTTAAGTAAACCGTAGCGCATCTCGCCGCGCCAGCCGGTGCGATGAGGAATACCCGCGAAGAAAGGCACTAATGCGGACTTGAAGGAGTTGGGTAAGACGTAGGCGCGGTCGTAGCGCTTTTCACGCAGACTATGACCCAGTTTGCGGCGTTCGCCGATTTCCAGCGCTCCGTGACCGAGAGGCATAGGAATAGCTTCGTTAACTTCCGGCATCCGCGATAATAATGGACGGCACCATGCCGGTGCCATCACGTCGATTATCGCCTGGGGATAGCGCGCCTGGAGCGTGCGATAGAGACTTTGCGACATCATCATGTCGCCAACCCAAGACGGGCCGATCACCAGTATTTTCATGCAGAGCTCTTATGCGTCGCGATTCAGCCAGGCCATGTATTCCGTTACGCCTTCGGCAACGGTTTTGAACGGTTTGTCATAACCCGCCGCGCGCAGATTCGTCAGGTCTGCCTGCGTGAACGCCTGATAGCGGCCTTTCAGTTTATCCGGGAACGGAATGTATTCGATCTGGCCTTTCTTGTGATAAGCAAGCGTAGCATCTGCTACAGCCTGGAAGGATTCCGCACGACCAGTACCGAGGTTGAAGATGCCGGAAACGCCATTTTCCAGGAACCACAGGTTTACATCTGCCACGTCGCCCACATAGACGAAGTCGCGTTTAAAGTTCTCGCTACCTTCGAACAGCTTCGGTGATTCACCGTTATTAAGCTGGGTGTTGAGATGGAAAGCGACGCTCGCCATGCTGCCTTTATGGCCTTCACGCGGTCCATAAACGTTGAAATAACGGAAGCCAACAATCTGCGAGTTCGCTTCAGGCAGGATTTGGCGAACATATTCATCAAACAGGAATTTTGAGTAACCGTAGACATTCAACGGTTTTTCATATTCGCGGGATTCAATAAAGTCGGAGGTGCGTCCACCGTAAGTGGCTGCGGAAGAGGCATACAGGAACGGGATTTCGCGCTCCAGACAGTAGTGCAGCAGCTCTTTGGAGTATTGATAGTTGTTATCCATCATATACTTGCCGTCCCACTCGGTGGTGGAAGAGCACGCGCCTTCGTGGAAAATCGCTTCGACATCGCCGAACTCTTCGCCAGCCATAATCTGGATCAGGAAGTCTTCCTTATCCATATAGTCCGCGATATCCAGATCCACCAGGTTGACAAACTTGGTGCCGTCTTTCAGGTTGTCCACCACCAGAATATCGGTGATGCCTTTATCATTCAGGGCTTTAACGATGTTGCTGCCGATAAAGCCCGCGCCGCCGGTAACGATGATCATAGCTGTAACCTTCGAATTATGGAGTCAGAGACAATCTCAGACACGAATACTTCTATCATATCACTACATGACGTTGGCTTCAGCCATTCACCAAAAGTGAGGGGGCTGGACGTTATTTATCCTGAATTTTGCAGAAGTGTTAACGCGTCATCTCGTCGCGACCTATAAGTTTGGGTAATATGTGCTGGAATTTGCCCTGTCTGGAGAATCGCAATGCGTGGAGAATTTTATCAGCAGTTAACCAACGATCTGGAAACCGCACGGGCGGAAGGGTTGTTTAAAGAAGAGCGCATTATTACGTCTGCGCAGCAAGCAGATATCACTGTGGCTGATGGAAGCCACGTCATTAACTTTTGTGCCAATAACTATCTCGGACTGGCGAATCATCCGGATCTGATTGCGGCGGCAAAGGCGGGAATGGATTCTCACGGTTTCGGCATGGCTTCGGTGCGTTTTATTTGCGGCACTCAGGACAGTCATAAAGAGCTTGAACAAAAACTGGCGGCCTTCCTGGGGATGGAAGATGCGATTCTCTACTCTTCCTGCTTTGATGCTAACGGTGGCCTGTTTGAAACGCTGTTGGGCGCGGAAGACGCCATTATCTCCGACGCACTGAACCACGCGTCTATTATTGATGGTGTGCGTCTGTGTAAAGCTAAACGCTATCGCTATGCCAACAACGATATGCAGGAGCTGGAAGCTCGTCTGAAAGAAGCGCGTGAAGCCGGTGCGCGTCATGTGCTGATTGCCACCGATGGTGTGTTCTCGATGGACGGCGTGATTGCCAATCTGAAGGGCGTTTGCGATCTGGCAGATAAATACGATGCCCTGGTGATGGTAGACGACTCCCACGCGGTCGGTTTTGTCGGTGAAAACGGTCGTGGTTCCCATGAATACTGCGATGTGATGGGGCGTGTAGACATCATTACCGGTACGTTGGGTAAAGCATTGGGCGGGGCTTCTGGTGGTTATACCGCGGCGCGCAAAGAAGTGGTTGAGTGGCTGCGCCAGCGTTCTCGTCCGTACCTGTTCTCCAACTCGCTGGCACCGGCCATTGTTGCCGCTTCCATCAAAGTGCTGGAGATGGTTGAAGCGGGTAGCGAGCTGCGTGACCGTCTGTGGGCGAACGCGCGTCAGTTCCGTGAGCAAATGTCGGCGGCGGGCTTTACCCTGGCGGGAGCCGATCACGCCATTATTCCGGTCATGCTTGGCGATGCGGTAGTAGCGCAGAAATTTGCTCGTGAGCTGCAAAAAGAGGGGATTTACGTCACCGGTTTCTTCTATCCGGTCGTTCCGAAAGGTCAGGCGCGTATTCGTACCCAGATGTCTGCGGCGCATACCCCTGAGCAAATTACGCGTGCAGTAGAAGCATTCACGCGTATTGGTAAACAACTGGGCGTTATCGCCTGAGGATGTGAGATGAAAGCGTTATCCAAACTGAAAGCGGAAGAGGGCATCTGGATGACCGACGTTCCTGTACCGGAACTCGGGCATAACGATCTGCTGATTAAAATCCGTAAAACAGCCATCTGCGGGACTGACGTTCACATCTATAACTGGGATGAGTGGTCGCAAAAAACCATCCCGGTGCCGATGGTCGTGGGCCATGAATATGTCGGTGAAGTGGTAGGTATTGGTCAGGAAGTGAAAGGCTTCAAGATTGGCGATCGCGTATCTGGTGAAGGCCATATCACTTGCGGTCACTGTCGCAACTGTCGTGGCGGTCGTACCCATCTGTGCCGCAACACCACTGGTGTCGGTGTTAACCGTCCGGGCTGCTTCGCCGAATATCTGGTGATTCCGGCGTTCAACGCCTTCAAAATCCCTGACAATATCTCCGACGATTTGGCTTCCATTTTTGATCCGTTCGGTAACGCCGTGCATACTGCGCTGTCGTTCGATCTGGTGGGCGAAGATGTACTGGTTTCTGGTGCAGGTCCGATAGGTATTATGGCTGCGGCGGTGGCGAAACACGTTGGTGCACGTAACGTGGTGATTACTGATGTTAACGAATACCGCCTTGAGCTGGCGCGTAAAATGGGTATCACCCGTGCGGTTAACGTCGCGAAAGAAAACCTTAATGATGTGATGACAGAACTGGGCATGACCGAAGGCTTTGATGTCGGTCTGGAAATGTCCGGTGCGCCGCCAGCGTTTCGTACCATGCTCGACACCATGAACCACGGCGGTCGTATTGCGATGCTGGGTATTCCACCGTCTGATATGTCTATCGACTGGACCAAAGTGATCTTTAAAGGCTTGTTCATTAAAGGTATTTACGGTCGTGAGATGTTTGAAACCTGGTACAAGATGGCGGCGCTGATTCAGTCTGGCCTCGATCTTTCGCCGATCATTACTCATCGTTTCTCTATCGATGATTTCCAGAAGGGCTTTGACGCCATGCGTTCGGGCCAGTCCGGGAAAGTTATCCTGAGCTGGGATTAACACAAACAAGGGCTGGTATTCCAGCCCTTTTTCCTGAGGATAATCCGTTAAATATGTAAAATCCTGTCAGTGTAATCAAGATATCGTAATTGCGCTGATCTCTTATATAGCTGCTCTCATTATCTCTCTACCCTGACGTGACTCTCTCACCGGTAAAAATAATATCTCACAGGCTTAATAGTTTCTTAATACAAAGCCTGTAAAACGTCAGGATAACTTCAGAGGTCGTCGGTAATTTATGATGAACAGCACCAATAAACTTAGTGTTATTATTCCGTTATATAATGCGGGCAATGATTTCCGCACTTGTATGGAATCTTTAATTGCGCAAACATGGACTGCTCTGGAAATCATTATTATTAACGATGGTTCAACGGATAATTCTGTTGAAATAGCAAAGCATTACGCAGAAAACTATCCGCACGTTCGTTTGTTGCATCAGGCGAATGCTGGCGCATCGGTGGCGCGTAATCGTGGGATCGAGGTGGCAACGGGAAAATATGTCGCTTTTGTCGATGCTGACGATGAGGTCTATCCCACCATGTACGAAACGCTGATGACCATGGCGTTAGAGGACGACCTCGACGTGGCGCAGTGCAACGCTGATTGGTGTTTTCGTGAAACGGGTGAAACCTGGCAATCCATCCCTACCGATCGCCTTCGCTCAACCGGTGTATTAACTGGTCCGGACTGGCTGCGGATGGGACTTTCTTCCCGCCGTTGGACACACGTGGTCTGGATGGGGGTTTATCGCCGCGATGTTATTGTTAAAAATAACATTAAATTTATTGCCGGATTACATCATCAGGATATTGTCTGGACAACAGAATTTATGTTTAACGCGCTGCGTGCGCGATATACCGAGCAATCATTATATAAATATTATCTGCATAATACGTCAGTGAGTCGGTTGAACAGACAAGGGAACAAAAACCTTAATTATCAACGTCACTATATTAAGATTACCCGCCTGCTGGAGAAATTAAATCGAAATTATGCTGACAAAATTACGATTTATCCGGAATTTCATCAGCAAATAACCTACGAAGCATTGCGTGTTTGCCATGCGGTGCGCAAAGAGCCGGATATTATTACCCGCCAACGGATGATTGCCGAGATATTTACTTCCGGTATGTATAAGCGCCTGATTACCAATGTGCGCAGCGTGAAGGTGGGTTATCAGGCGTTACTGTGGTCTTTCCGCTTATGGCAATGGCGCGACAAAACGCGGTCGCACCATCGCATTACGCGTAGCGCCTTTAATTTGCGCTAGCGTTAAGCTTCGCCGCTTCAGGCTGTTTGCCCCAGCCTTGCCACTGATGCTGGAAGTAAACGATCAGCGTGCTCTGGCTGATGCTTTCGCTTAATACTTCAAAGAAGCGATTAGCATAAACAGGTTCCAGCGGTTTCTTCGGTTTGCAGAGCTTCACGCCACGGAACGGATTACGCGGTGCGTCGGGCACAGTGTTTTTCGGCGGTGTAGACGTATCAACCTGCGGTTCATTCAGCAAGCTGCTGGCTTTCACCAGCGTAATGTCTGGCGGCAGGTTATAAACCATCTGTTGTAGCACGCGTACCGTTGAAGGGTGAGGATGCCCAATGGCAATGGTTGATCCGTTGCGACGCGCCAGGTCAATTGCGCGATTAAACTGTACACGGATGTCCGCTTCGTTCTGCGAATCGTCGAGGAACACCTTCCGTTTGATCACCTTCACGCCAGTGCCTTGCGCGGCGCGCATCGCCTGGGTATTACCGATGGTTACGCTGTCGAGGAAGTAAAGATTGTAACGCTCCAGCGCCTGCATCACTTTCTGCATACCAAACAGGTTAGAGGTCATCTTGCTGCCCATGTGGTTATTGATCCCCACGGCATAGGGCACGTTATTGACCGCACTACGAATAATGCGCTCAATTTCGTCGCTGCTCATCTCCGGGCGCAGCGTATTTTTCTCCAGCGGCTGTTTACTCAACGGTGCCATCGGGAGATGAATCAACACTTCGTGACCGCTGTTATGCGCTTTGGTCGCCATCTCTCTGGCGTGCGGTGAATCGGGTAATACAGCGACGGAGATAGCGGAAGGCATCGCCAGCACCTGGTTTTCGTTGTGCGGGCGATACCCAAAATCATCAATGACGATGGCAAGTTTGCCAGCAATTACGGGGGAGGAGAGCGCCAACAGAGCGGCAAATGCAAGAACGTTACGACGAAATGGAAACAAAACTTATCTTCCCAACCACGGCTGTGGATTGACCGCCTGACCCTGGCGGCGAATTTCGAAATAGAGTGAAGGCCGACCCTGACCGCCACTGCTGCCCACCAGTGCAATTGGCTGGCCCGCGCGAACCTGCGAACCAACGCTCACCAGTGCGCTCTGATTATAGCCGTAAAGACTCATGTCGCCTTTACCGTGCTCAACCACCACCACCAGACCGTAGCCTTGCAGCCAGTCAGCCAGAATCACCCGGCCGTCGGCAATCGCTTTAACTTCAGTACCTTCAGAGGCACCGATAACCATTCCTTTCCAGCGTAGTTCGCCCTGTAGCTGTTCACCATAGCGATGCAGCGTCGGCCCGCGAACCGGCCAGAATGCCTGACCACGCGGCGCACCCAGGCCACCAGTTCGGGACATCAGCGATTTTTCGCTTTCGGTCGGCTTGTAGGTGGTGCCTTTGCGCGTCGCTTCTTTCTGGCGGTCGCGAACCGCCTGGGCCTCACGCGCTTCTCGTTCAGCACGCGCTTTCGCCGCAGCTTCCGCACGGGCAATGCTGTTACGCAGGCGGGATTCGTTGGCGCGCAGCTCGCTCAACTGTTGCTGACCTTGCTGGATGGAAGACTCCAGCCCTGCCAGCGTCTTTTTACGCTCGCTCAACGCCTGGGTCAGCTTCGCCTGTTGGGCGCGCTGCTCATATAAAAGCGTTTGTTGCTCGCTCTGTTTCTCTTCCAGTTCGGCACGCTGCATAGCGACTTCTTCACGCGTTTGTTTCAACTGAGCAATGGTTTCTTGTCGCGCCTGGTTGAGATAGCCGAAATAAGCCTGTAAGCGCTGCCCACGCTGGCTTTCTTCACCGCTGAGAATCAGCTGAATACCGGTATGTTCACCCTGACGAAACGCGGCATCCAGTTGCGCGGCGAGGCTGCGCTCCTGGGCGGCTTTTTGCTGCTCCAGTTTGGCAATCGACGCGTTCATCTCATCAATCTGTTTATTGAGTTGATTGAGCGTATTTTGCGTTTCGCGCAGTTTGCGAGTGGCTTCAGATATCGCCTCTTCCTGCTTTTTCAATTGTGCGAGCAGGCTTGCGCGTTGTTGTTGCTTTTGGCGTACCGCGCGCTCTTTCGCGGCGATGTCAGCCTGAATGGATTTGAGTTGGTCACGCTCATCCGCGTGGGCGGAAAAGGCGCACAACAATACGCCAGCGCTCAGAACGCTGGCGTAGATGATGGGCCTGATTGCAAACCTGCGCGGTTTCACGGCCCGTGTCATGGTATTAATCGCCTTTCCCCTCATGGGGAGGGATTATTCCACGATGAACAGCGGCTTACCAGTCATCTCTTGCGGGATTTCCATACCCATCAGCGACAACATGGTCGGCGCGATGTCAGAAAGTTTGCCGCCTTCAACCGCTTTCACGTTCTTATCACCAACGTAAATCAGCGGAACTGGCAGGTTGGTGTGTGCTGTGTGCGCCTGACCCGTTGCCGGATCGCGCATCTGTTCAGCGTTACCGTGGTCAGCGGTGATCAGCAGTTGTCCACCCACGGACTCAACCGCTTTCGCGACTTCTTCCACGCAGTGATCCAGCGCTTCAACCGCTTTAACCGCCGCTTCCATCACCCCGGTGTGACCTACCATGTCGCCGTTCGGATAGTTACAGATAATGGTGTCGTATTTGCCGCTCTTGATTGCCGCAACCAGTTTTTCGGTCAGCTCTGCGGAGCTCATTTCCGGTTGCAGATCGTAGGTAGCCACTTTCGGTGAGTTGATCAGAATGCGATCTTCGCCTTTGAACGACTCTTCTACGCCACCGTTAAAGAAGAAAGTGACGTGGGCATATTTTTCGGTTTCGGAAATACGCAGCTGAGTTTTGTCGTTTTTCGCCATCCATTCGCCGAAGGTGTTAACCAGGGAAGCGGGTGGGTAAGCCACTGCGGTTTTGATGTCGGCAGCGTATTCGGTCAGCATCACGAAATCGACGTTAACCACTTTCTTACGCGCGAAGCCGTCAAAATCGGCATTTACGAATGCTCGAGTGATTTCACGCGCGCGGTCAGCACGGAAGTTCATGAAAATCAGTGCATCGCCGTCTTCCATTGCCACATCTGGCTGACCTTCTGCACGAATAACGGTCGCTTTCACGAACTCGTCGTTTTCGTCGCGAGCATAAGCAGCCTGCAAACCGGCAACGGCGGTATCGGCCTGGAACTCACCTTGCGCCAGAGTCAGCAGGTCATAAGCTTTTTCAACGCGATCCCAACGGTTATCGCGGTCCATCGCGTAGTAACGACCAATGATGGACGCTACGCGGCCTTTACCCAGCGCGGCAAATTTCTCTTCGAATTTTTTCAGCGAGGATTCAGCACTGCGCGGCGGAGTGTCGCGACCGTCAAGGAATGCGTGTAGGTAGATTTTTTCTGCGCCGCGTTCAGCTGCCAGTTCTACCATCGCCATGATGTGATCTTCGTGGCTGTGTACACCACCTGCGGAGAGCAGACCCATAATGTGTACTGCTTTGCCTGCGTTTTTCGCTTTATCTACTGCACCAGTCAACACCGGATTAGCAAAGAAAGCGCGATCTTTGATTTCAACGTCCAGACGAGTCAGGTCCTGATACACGATGCGGCCGGCACCCAGGTTAACGTGGCCTACTTCGGAGTTGCCCATCTGACGGTCAGGCAGACCGACTTCCAGACCGGAAGCGTCGATCAGGGTATGCGGACGATTGGCCCACAGTGCATCCATTACCGGGGTTTTAGCACTAAAAATGGCGTTATCCTGCTGTTCTTCGCGATAGCCATAGCCATCCAGAATCACCAGTACCATAGGTTTTTTAGAAACCGACATTGCGACAACCTCATACTCAAGAGTCAAAATTTGCGTAATTTTACTACAGCTGAATCGATAAAATAGCCTCTGAAGATCAAAATATACGACCGCTCGCGGCAAGCAGATGCCAGATTTACGCTTTTTTTTCGTAGCGCCCCGCAAAATTGCATTCCAGTTAACGCGCTGGCTGTATTTGCCGCAACGCGCAGGTATACTCCTTTCCTGGTTTTTTTAATCACTACGTCGGGAGTTGTTACCCCCCATGCAAGAAATTATGCAATTTGTTGGCCGTCATCCCATACTGAGTATCGCCTGGATCGCGTTACTGGTGGCGGTTATTGTGACTACGTTTAAGAGCCTGACCTCGAAAGTGAAGGTGATTACTCGTGGTGAAGCTACGCGTCTGATCAACAAAGAAGATGCTGTGGTTGTGGATTTACGTCAGCGTGATGACTTCCGTAAAGGCCATATCGCAGGTTCTATCAACCTGTTGCCGAGCGAAATCAAAGCCAACAATGTTGGTGAGCTTGAGAAGCACAAAGACAAACCGGTTATCGTGGTAGACGGTTCTGGCATGCAGTGCCAGGAGCCTGCAAACGCGCTGACGAAAGCTGGTTTTGCGCAAGTATTCGTGCTGAAAGAGGGCGTTGCTGGCTGGGCTGGCGAAAACTTACCTCTGGTGCGCGGCAAATAATTTACCTGTCGTCTTTCATGATGCAGGCCGTTAGCTGCAATTAGGCCCCCAGCGACTTATTGTTATAAGCTTCTGGGGACACTCCATTTTGCAGCCGCCCTGCAACATGAAATTTCAGGGTAAAAAAACAGGAGCTAAGTTATGGCCAATGTTGAAATCTATACCAAAGAAACCTGCCCGTATTGCCATCGTGCGAAAGCACTGCTGAGCAGCAAGGGCGTGAGTTTTCAGGAGTTGCCGATCGATGGCAACGCCGCTAAGCGTGAAGAGATGATCAAACGCAGCGGTCGCACCACGGTTCCCCAGATTTTTATTGACGCACAGCACATTGGCGGCTGTGATGACTTGTATGCATTGGATGCACGTGGTGGACTGGATCCCCTGCTGAAATAACGTGTGAACGTTGGCATTACATTGCGCAGTATTTAAGGACAACACTTAAGGGTTTTCTACACATGTCAGAACAAAACAACACCGAAATGACTTTCCAGATCCAACGTATTTATACCAAGGATATTTCTTTCGAAGCGCCGAACGCGCCGCACGTTTTCCAGAAAGATTGGCAGCCAGAAGTTAAACTTGATCTGGATACGGCATCTTCTCAACTGGCAGATGACGTTTACGAAGTGGTACTGCGTGTTACCGTAACGGCCTCCCTGGGCGAAGAAACCGCGTTCCTGTGTGAAGTTCAGCAGGGCGGTATTTTCTCCATCGCGGGTATCGAAGGCACCCAGATGGCACATTGCCTGGGTGCATACTGCCCGAACATTCTGTTCCCGTATGCTCGTGAGTGCATCACCAGCATGGTATCCCGCGGTACATTCCCGCAACTGAACCTTGCGCCGGTTAACTTCGATGCGCTGTTCATGAACTATTTGCAGCAGCAGGCTGGCGAAGGTACTGAAGAACATCAGGATGCCTGATGAACCAACGTAATGCTTCAATGACTGTGATCGGTGCCGGCTCGTACGGCACCGCTCTTGCCATTACCCTGGCAAGAAATGGCCACGAGGTTGTCCTCTGGGGCCATGACCCTGAACATATCGCAACGCTTGAACGCGACCGCTGTAACGCCGCGTTTCTCCCCGATGTGCCTTTTCCCGATACGCTCCATCTTGAAAGCGATCTCGCCACTGCGCTGGCAGCCAGCCGTAATATTCTCGTCGTCGTACCCAGCCATGTCTTTGGTGAAGTGCTGCGCCAGATTAAACCGCTGATGCGTCCTGATGCGCGTCTGGTGTGGGCGACCAAAGGGCTGGAAGCAGAAACCGGACGTCTGTTACAGGACGTAGCGCGTGAGGCCTTAGGCGATCAAATTCCGCTGGCGGTTATCTCTGGCCCAACGTTTGCGAAAGAACTGGCGGCAGGTTTACCGACGGCCATTTCGCTGGCCTCGACGGACCAGACCTTTGCCGATGACCTCCAGCAATTGCTGCACTGTGGCAAAAGTTTCCGCGTTTACAGCAACCCGGATTTCATCGGTGTGCAGCTTGGCGGCGCGGTGAAAAACGTCATTGCCATTGGCGCGGGGATGTCCGACGGTATCGGTTTTGGCGCGAATGCGCGTACGGCGCTGATCACCCGTGGGCTGGCTGAGATGTCGCGTCTTGGCGCGGCGCTGGGTGCCGATCCTGCCACCTTTATGGGCATGGCGGGGCTGGGCGATCTGGTGCTGACCTGTACCGACAACCAGTCGCGTAACCGCCGTTTTGGCATGATGCTCGGTCAGGGCATGGATGTACAAAGCGCGCAGGAGAAAATTGGTCAAGTGGTGGAAGGCTACCGCAATACGAAAGAAGTCCGCGAACTGGCGCATCGCTTCGGCGTTGAAATGCCAATAACCGAGGAAATTTATCAAGTATTATATTGCGGAAAAAACGCGCGCGAGGCAGCATTGACTTTACTAGGTCGTGCACGCAAGGACGAGCGCAGCAGCCACTAAACCCAGGGAACCTTTGTTACCACTATGACCCGGCCCGCGCAGAACGGGCCGGTCATTATCTTATCGTGTGGAGTAAGCAATGTCGTGTGAAGAACTGGAAATTGTCTGGAACAATATTAAAGCTGAAGCCAGAACGCTGGCAGACTGTGAGCCAATGCTGGCCAGTTTTTACCACGCGACGCTACTCAAGCACGAAAACCTTGGCAGTGCACTGAGCTACATGCTGGCGAACAAGCTGTCATCGCCCATTATGCCGGCTATTGCTATCCGTGAAGTGGTCGAAGAAGCCTACGCCGCCGACCCGGAAATGATCGCCTCTGCGGCCTGTGATATTCAGGCGGTGCGTACCCGTGACCCGGCGGTGGATAAATACTCAACCCCGTTGCTATACCTGAAGGGTTTTCATGCTTTGCAGGCGTATCGCATCGGCCACTGGTTGTGGAATCAGGGGCGTCGCGCACTGGCAATCTTTCTGCAAAACCAGGTTTCTGTGACGTTCCAGGTTGATATTCACCCGGCAGCAAAAATTGGCCGCGGTATCATGCTTGACCACGCCACGGGCATCGTTGTGGGTGAAACGGCGGTGATTGAAAACGACGTATCGATTCTGCAATCTGTGACGCTTGGCGGTACGGGTAAATCTGGTGGCGACCGTCATCCGAAAATTCGTGAAGGTGTGATGATTGGCGCGGGCGCGAAAATTCTCGGCAATATTGAAGTTGGGCGCGGCGCGAAGATTGGCGCAGGTTCCGTGGTGCTGCAACCGGTGCCGCCGCATACCACCGCCGCTGGCGTTCCGGCACGCATTGTCGGCAAACCGGATAGCGATAAACCGTCAATGGATATGGATCAGCATTTCAACGGTATTAACCATACGTTTGAATATGGGGATGGGATCTGACGTCCTGTGATTGTGCCGGATGCGATGTAATCATCTATCCGGCATACAGTAACTAATCTCTCAACACCGCTCCCGGATATCCCAGCTGCCGCCAGGCTTCATACACCACGACCGACACCGCATTGGACAGGTTCATGCTGCGGCTGTCCGGCACCATTGGAATGCGAATTTTTTGTTCAGCGGGCAGGGCATCAAGAATGCTCGCTGGCAGGCCGCGTGTTTCCGGGCCGAACATCAGATAATCGCCATCCTGATAGCTTACGGCGCTGTGAGCAGGCGTACCTTTCGTGGTGAGGGCAAACAGGCGCTGGGGATTTTCTGCTTCAAGGAACGCGCGATAGTCATGATGACGCGTAACGGCGGTAAACTCGTGATAGTCCAGCCCCGCGCGGCGCAGGCGCTTATCGTCCCAGGCAAATCCCATCGGTTCGATGAGATGCAGACGAAAGCCGGTATTAGCGCAAAGACGGATGATGTTGCCAGTATTTGGCGGAATTTCTGGTTCGTAAAGTACGATGTTTAGCATACTGCCCCCTTAGTGCGGGGGCAGGATAGCAGATATTCATCTAACCCTTAAGCTGCATTCCCTTTCGCCATTGGAGCCAGCGCCGCCGCCGGCGCTTTACTCAGCTCTTGCACCAGCGAATCTTGCGTAATTTCGCTAATCGATTTCGCGCCAGTCAGCGTCATTGCCACTTTCATCTCTTTTTCGATCAGATTTAGCAGGTTAGCTACACCCGCCTGGCCCGCTGTTGCCAGCGCATACAGGAAAGCACGACCCAGCAGTACGGTGTCGGCACCGAGCGCAATCATACGCACGACATCAAGCCCGTTACGTATTCCGCTATCCGCCAGAATGGCGATATCACCTTTCACCGCATCTGCAATAGCAGGCAGTGCACGGGCAGAAGAGAGCACACCGTCCAGCTGGCGGCCACCGTGGTTAGAAACCACAATTCCATCAGCACCAAAGCGTACTGCATCGCGCGCATCTTCTGGGTCGAGGATCCCTTTGATCACCATCGGGCCATCCCAGAAATCGCGGATCCACTCAAGGTCTTTCCATGAGATGGACGGATCGAAGTTATTCCCCAGCCAGCCGATGTAATCTTCCAGTCCGGTCGGTTTGCCGAGGTAAGCCGAGATATTACCTAAATCATGCGGACGACCGTTCAGGCCCACATCCCACGCCCATTGCGGATGCGTCACCGCCTGCAAGTAGCGGCGCATTGCCGCATTTGGGCCGCTCATCCCAGAATGCGCATCACGGTAACGTGCGCCCGGTGTCGGCATATCCACGGTGAAAACCAGTGTCGAACAACCCGCTGCTTTTGCTCGCTCCAGTGCGTTACGCATAAAGCCGCGATCGCGCAGCACATAAAGCTGGAACCACATCGGACGTTTGATAGCCGGAGCCACTTCTTCAATCGGGCAAACGGAAACCGTCGAGAGAGTAAACGGAATGCCATGCGCATCCGCTGCTTTGGCAGCCTGAACTTCGCCGCGTCGCGCATACATGCCACACAAACCTACCGGACCTAGCGCCACCGGCATCGACAATTTCTCATTAAACAGCGTCGTTTCCAGGCTTAAGTCAGACATGTTTTTCAGAATACGCTGGCGCAGCGCCACTTCTGACAAATCTTCCACGTTGCGGCGCAGCGTGTATTCAGAATATGCCCCCCCATCCATATAGTGGAACAGGAACGGCGGCAGAATGCGTTGTGCTGCGGCGCGATAATCGCTGGCTGCGGAAATAATCATGCGTTTTTCTCCCTCGAATGCTCATTATGGTCACCAGGCAGGCGGGTAATGCGTGCATGGCGAGCTTGATCTTCATCGAATCGTTTCATGGTAGTGTGAACAAAGCTAAGGTGCGCCATCATTGCTTTACGCGCCCCGTCAGCATCACCGGCAAAAATGGCGTCAATGACTGCCTGATGTTGTTCGGTCAGCTGTGAAAAAACCGGGGGTACCAGATACATCCGCTGGCGGCTATGCTTCACGGAGGATTGCAGGACATCGAAGAAACCGCGCATGGTTTGCAGCAGCACGATGTTATGTGAGGCTTCGGCAATCGCCAGATGAAAACGAACGTCCGCTTGTGAGGCGAGATCCGGGTCTTCACTTAGCGTTGCTTCAAAGCAAAGCTGAATTTTCTCTTTTTCGCCTGGTGTGGCGCGCATTGCCGCATGCCACGCGGTGCTGGCTTCAATGGCGTAGCGGGCTTCCAGAATATCGAAACTGTAATCCGGATCATCGGCCATCAGCGTTTTCAGCGGCTGGACGATGTTTTGCTCCGACCATGTGTCATGACGCCAGCGAATAAACGTCCCGCCGCCACGTCGACTGAGCAGCACACCTTCGCTTACCAGTTTCGCCAGCGCCTCGCGCAGTGAATTTCTCGACACGCCGAGTTGCATCGCCAGTTGACGTTCAGCGGGCAACTTCATGCCCGCTTCCAGGTTTTTTTCATCAATCAGCGCCCGCACACGATCGGCAACCTCGTCTGACAGGCGTCTGGGTAAAACAATCATTAAGGAATCATCCACGTTAAGACATAGGCCTGAAGCGTGGTGATCACGCCCACCATACAGGTGAAGATCAGGCTGTGTTTGACAGTAAAGCGGAACAAATCAGACTCTTTGCCCACCAGGCCTACCGCCGCACAGGCGATAGCGATAGATTGCGGAGAGATCATTTTGCCGGTGACACCACCGGTGGTGTTGGCAGCAACCAGCAACAGGTCAGAAACGCCAATTTGTTGTGCTGCAGTGGCTTGCAGGGCGGCGAACAGGGCGTTAGATGAGGTATCCGATCCGGTCAGGAAGACACCAAGCCAGCCGAGGAACGGCGAGAAGAAGGTGAATGCATGACCGGTGTGCGCCAGTGCCAGCGCCAGTGTTGATGACAAACCGGAATAGTTCGAGATAAAGGCGAATGCCAGCACCATACCGATGGAGTAGATGGGCAGAGCCAGTTCTTTCAGCGTGCTGCCGAAGGTGCTGATAGCGTCAGATGGTTTCATCTTCAGCCAGACAATCGAGAGCAGGGCAGCAAACAGAATGGCGGTACCGGTGGCAGAGAACCAGTCAAACTTAAACACGGCGGCATACGCTGTCGCTTCGCTGACCACTGGCGGCATACGGGCAACCAGTTTATCGAGGTACGGCACCGGAATGTTGATCACCCACTCATACAGCGCACCGCCTGAAGCGAACAGGGCTTTAAACGGCGGGATACTCCACAGCGTTACGGTGGCGGTCAGGAACAGAAACGGTGTCCAGGCGCGCAGCACCTGACCTGCCGTGTAACCTGTGTGAGCCAGCGTCATATCAACCTGTGACGCCCCCAAGTCACCGAAGCGGAATACGCGCACTGGTTGCCAGCGTTTGAGGAACAGCGTCAGGCAGAGCAGTGATACCAGCGAAGAGATAATGTCTGGCAGTTCCGGCCCAATGAAGTTAGAGCTGAGGTATTGAGCAATGGCAAACGAACCACCTGCAACCACGACCGCAGGCCACGTCTCTTTGATACCGCGCCAACCGTCCATAATCGCCATGATCCAGAACAGCACGATAATGGTCATAAACGGCAGCTGACGCCCCACCATCTGACCAATCTCAAAGCTGTCGATGCCTGTTACCTGCCCGGCGACCAGAATCGGAATACCCATCGCGCCAAATGCCACTGGTGCGGTGTTAACAATCAGGCACAGTCCGGCGGCGTAGAGTGGTTTAAAGCCCAGACCGACCAGCAATGCGGCGGTAATTGCTACCGGTGCGCCAAAGCCTGCGGCTCCTTCAAGGAAAGCGCCGAAACAGAAACCGACGATCAGCATTTGCAGGCGCTGGTCAGGGGTTATCGAAAGAATAGACGAGCGGATGATGTCAAACTGCCCGGTTTTCACCGAGATCTTATAGACGAACACTGCCGCAATAATGATCCACGCGATGGGCCACAACCCGTAGAAGAAGCCATAAACCACCGAGGCCAGCGCGTTAGCGACCGGCATTTTATAGAACAGCAAAGCCACGGCAAGGGCGATTGCCACCGTCCATGAGGCGGCGACGTATCCTTTCAGTTTGAGCTTAATCAGCGCAAAGAAGAAAAACAGGATGGGAAGCGATGCTATCAGGCTGGAAAGCCAGATATTCCCGGCGGGATCGTAGTTTTGTTGCCAGAGATTCATTGCAGGTCTCCTGCAGTCCACACACGCAGTGTAATGAGTCTGTTGCTCATCTCCTTGTCACACGTTGTGTAAAAGTGGCACTGCCAATTGTGTTGTGTAGGGATAATGACAATGGATAGTTAACTAAATGTTATGCATTAGCAACATTGATGTGAGTTTTAATTGGGGAATTGTGAACCAGAGGTCAGATAAGCGAAGAATTGGTAGGGCCAATTCTTGGTGGAGGGAGATGTCTGGTAAAGAAAAGGGCAATCCTCATCAGAGAATTGCCCTTAGTCACACTAAGTTAATGGATCATTACCACTGAATACCGGCACCGAGTGCGGCGGAGTATTCACCCTGGCTATTGGTACTACCTTGTAATTTGTAGACCCAACGACCATTGGCGCTCACCATCGACACACCTAAAGCAACAGCCGATTCACCGTTGTAAGTACCGCCACCAATAGAGGCCATACTGGCACCTGGAGTGTAAGCCTGCGGCAGACCGGTCATTGCCATTGCAGAAGCGATACCACCGCTCAACTTGCTTTCGGTTTTGGACAGTTTGTTATCCATCTCAACCATCCGCTGATCGGTGTATTGCTTCGTTTCCTGCACGCTTTGCTTCAACTGCGCATAGTTCACTGCGTCGTTGTTGTTAACGCCAGCGGAAACGTTGCTAATGCGAGTCGTTCCGCCATTACCACCGCCGAGAGTGATGTTGCTGTAATCAACAGAACCGTCAGCTTTGGTGTCATAGCGCACGCCGCCTGCTTCGGAAGACTTCAACTGCGCAACGTTAACCGCGTCAGTAGCATTTTTACCAGCGGCAACGTTGGTGATACGGCGTTGGTTAGTGGAAGAACCTACGGAGATCGTATTTTCTTCGTTTGCCACAGAGCCAGTACCCAGCGCAACGCTGTTATCAGCGGCAGCAATAGAGCCAGAGCCAATCGCAACACTGTCTTTACCCTGCGCGTTAGCATCTACGCCATCGGTGTTGGTCTTGAAGTACTTGGTGCTACCGGTGCTTACGATATCGCCAATACCGTTTTCGATATTGGTGACGCGGGTATCCAGATTCGTTACCTGAGTATTCAGGTTAGTAATGCTCTGGGTATTCTGGGAAACCTGCGCGTCCGTTACTTTCAACTGACCCACGTTAACCGCATCGGTATCCGCCGACCCCGCTGCGACGTTGGTGATCTGACGTTGACCGTCTTCGCTACCTACGGAGAATTCACCCACAGAGTTCTGCGGTGCATCCATGTTGTAGGCGGTGTAGCCAGTCTGAGCGCCGCGAGTGGTCTGAGAACCATTACCCATTGCAATACTGTTTGCATGGTTGGCGCGTGCGTTAGAACCGATAGCAATACCGTTGATGGCATCTGCCAGAACCAGAGTATTCAGGCCGATACCAATACCCGCATTACCATTGACGATAGTTTTCGCGCCCATCGCCAGCGAGTCTTCCCCGACAGCCAGTGAGTCTTCAGCCGTTGAGTTGGCGTGGAAGTATTTGGTCGGCGTGGTAGCGACTGCACCAATGGCATTTTGCAACTGGCGAACCGTAACGGCGTCATGGGCTTCGGAACCATCGGCTACGTTGATGATTTGACGATATTTACCGTCATCACCAATAGACAGCGCACCAAGTAGTTCGCCATCCGTGGTGTCATAACCAATCACAACACCTTCTTCCGACACGCTGGTGTCACGAGAACCTTTAACTATTACACGGCTGGAAACGGAGCTGCTACCCAGGGCAATACCGGTATCAACGTCGCTGTAGCTGCCCTGACCGATGGCTACGCTGCTATCGCCTTCGGCAACAGAGTTATAACCCACAGCCGTAGCGCCAATACCTGAAGCGCTGGCATCGTTGAACGCTAAGCCGTTGTCGTTGGTACGTACATAGTTAATACCCGCACCGTTATCTTCGATGTAGGTTTCGCTGGTGTTACCGGCAAGCTGATTGATGATTTCGCTGTTCTGCTGGATCATCATATTGGTGTTAAACAGCTGAGAACCGTTGATGGCGTCGGTACTGCCTTCGCCAATGTTACCATCAGCAACATTTGTGATGATGCTGGCCTTGCCGTCATGGCTGGCGTTGTAGGCACCTGCGCCGTCATTGGCCGTTGCATCCCACAGCAGAGCGTTATCGTCGAGCGCATCCAGGGCGTCACCGACGTTGTTGTACTCGGCATTTGCAATGGTGTAAGTCGGCGCAGTGATAGAACCATCAGCGTTAACTTCTGCGTCACCACCCAGGGCATCGGCAATGTACTTGTTGGTGGTATACAGTTGTGAACCGTTAATGGCATCGCTGCTGGTGGCAGAGATTGCACCGTTAGCGACGTTAGTGATTACACTGGCTGTTTTATCTTTTCCGTGAGCGGCGCTAAATGCACCATTACCATCATTGGCTGTGGCATCCCACAACAGAGCGTCATCCAGCGTGGTATCGATCGCTTCCAGCGCGTCACCGACGTTGCTGTAACTGCCGCCAGCGATGGCATAAGTCGGTGCGGTGATTGTGCCGTCAGCATTGACTTCTGCGTCACCACCCAGAGTATCGGCAATGTACTTACTGGTGTCATAGAGCTGTGAGCCGTTAATAGCGTCGCTGCTGGTAGAGGAAATTGCACCGTCTGCAACATTAGTAATGATGCTGGCCGTGTTATCTTTTCCGCGACCGGCGCTAAACGCACCGTCACCGCCCTTGGCGGTCGCATCCCAGAGTAGGGCGTCACCGAGTGATGTGCTAAATGACGTGTTAATGGCTGCCAGAGCATCACCGACGTTATTGTAGTCAGTACCACCAATAGTGTAGGTTGGCCCGGTTAATACACCCGCATCGCTGATATCAGCACCACCGCCAAGGTATGACGTAAATGAATCAGCTAAACCATAAAGTTGTGAGCCATTAATGGCGTCAGTGCTATCAGAGGATACAGTGCCTGCCAGTAAGTTGGTGATTTTGCTGTCAGTACCGTTGGTGCCGTGTTTGGCACTGAATGCACCCGCCGTAGCGTTCCACAGCAGGGAATCGTCACCGAGACTGTCAACAGCGTCAGTCAGGTTGGTGATGTTGGTGGTGTTCGTGGCGATATTGGTGGTGTTGGCTGCCACGGCATCGTTAGTGGTTTTGAGCTGAGAGCCGTTAACCGCGTCGGTGCTGCCAGCCGTCAGGTCACCGTCTTTGACGTTGGTGATTTTGCTGGTGGCTTCGGTGCCGTGCGCGGCGCTGAACGCGGTGCCATTCCACAGCAGGGCATCGTCTTTAAGGTCGCCAACGGAATCCGTCAGGGTATTGATACTGTTAGTGTTGGTGGTGATATTGGCAGTATTGGTCGCTACGTTATCGTTGGTGGTTTTCAGCTGAGAACCGTTAACCGCATCCTTACTGGTATCAGAAATAGCGCCGTCTTTAACGTTGGTGATGGTACTGGTAGTATCTGTACCATGTGCCGCACTATATGCCTTTTTAAGGGAGTCCCATTGTAACGTATTATTGTCCAGGCCCGTTAAGGCGTCGCCAACAGTGCCGAAAATACCACTTTTCAGCCTGTAATTTGGGGAAGTAACGACGCCTTGCGCATTGACGGTAGCCCCCCCACCAAGATTGTCCGCTACTGACTTACTGATAGCATAAAGCTGTGATCCATTGATGGCATCAGTACTGGTAGTGCTGATATCACCTGCTGCCATATTGACAATTTGTCGCTGAGCTGTTGTGTTACCCACAGAAACAGTATCCGCGTCAGTCGCTACAGAACCAGCACCCAGAGCAACTGAATTTTTCCCCTGAGCACTGGCTTGAGCACCAATTGCAGTGCCATTTTCTAAACCGGCATAACTGCCTTGTCCAAGAGCAATAGCATTTACACCACCTGTAATACTACCATTACCCAGCGCGATAGCATTTGCGCCGTCAGCTTTATTCCCTTGACCGATGGCAATTGCGCCAGCCGCTACTGCCTGACTTTGATTGCCCAGAGCAATAGTGTTGTCGACATCTGCAATACTGCCGGAGCCCAACGCGATACTATTAAGTCCATTTGCCTCCGCGTTAGTACCAACTGCCGTCGCATTTTCAGCAGCTTTGCTCTCTGCACCCATAGCAATCGCGTTTGCGGCGTTGGCGGCGGATAGTCTACCGAATGCGAGGCTGTCTACGCCAGCTGCAGCACTGTTGCGGCCTACTGCAATCGCGTTAGCCGCAGATGCGGCACTACTTGCACCCAGCGCCATTGAATATTCTTTTGACGCATTGGCATGATCACCGAGGGCGATGCTCATAATTTCGTAAGCTTTAGCCGTATTTCCTAACGCAATAGTTTTTTCACCATCGGCAAGGGAGGAGTCCCCAATAGCAAGAGATGTATAACCATTCGTCTTTGCGTAACGACCAAAAGCCATCGAACGATCGCCATTTGCTACTGACGATGCACCCAGCGCGACACTTCTGTCACCCATTGCTCTTGCACTAACCCCGAACGCCATGGATGCTCCACCAGTTGCAAGGGTTTTTGACCCGATGGCAGAACTGTACTCACCTTCGGCTATCGCGTCATATCCTAAAGCTGTACTCGCGCCACTAGTGTTCATAAAGGTATTTGCTTTTGCCCCTTTACCGATAGCAACCCAGCCGTCACCTGCTGAGCCATCGCCATAATCAGTTGGCTGCCCGTCGTAGTTATTAGCTAACGCTCCAAACGACGACAACAACCCACTCGCAACTAGTACAGAAATTAACAGCTTACTGCGCCCGCTTTTTTTACCACGGCTCTTCGCCGTTTCGCTGGCAACGCTGTAACTGCCCGTCGCTGGATTCCAGATAACTTTAAAAATTTTGTTCATTATTGATGCTCTCTATTCCTTGATATAAGCGCAGAAGCTGCATTTATTTTTTGTTTTTTCGCTGCCGAGTTTCAGCAGATTGAACAGTGTCGAACTGGAGATTGGCCATATTGATGGACAACTTCAGATACTTCAGGTTATTAGGCGAAACGCCTTTTAATGTCAGATTAATGTCTTGCCATTGACCAGGCATTAATTGCAGAGTGGAATTCAGTGTGGTGTTGAAAAGTAATTGTTGCCACTTTGCCAGAGCTTTGGCATCGGTGGGCCTTTCATTGCCCCATGTCGCATGAAAGCCAATATTTGATACGGGAACGCTTAATAAATTAACCAGCGAAATACGAATAACGCTGCCATTTTCAACTGCATCAATAGCCAGCACCCGGCCTGCCAAACCAACAGAGCCGTTATTTAAAATGAAGTATTGGGTTTGTGCCGGGTTAAATTCTGTAAAGACAAATTCGTCCTGTTTGTCTTTAACCGCCTTCACCACGCCAGCGAGCGTCTTGGTACTATTTATGATAGTAGTTTGTTGTTTTTCAAAATGTTCTATCTTTCGCTTATCGAGTTCCTGTTGTTTCTCAAGCGCCTCAATTTTGCTTTTTTGCAACTCTTGCTGTGTAACGAGGTCGTCGACCTTACTCGCTTTTTCAATATAGTCACACCCTGCCAATAAGCAGAGAGGCACTATTATTAACACGCTTAACAGTGTTTTCTTTAGGTTCATAGGATGAATTCCTTTTCATAATCCCGATACAGTTGATAATTACGGCACAATCATTTTTTTTATGAATGATTGGAGTGGAGCATATCCGACAAATAAATTTGTTAGAGAATTTTTGTATTAATCGGTTGTGCGAATATGTTATTAAGTGTCAAACAATTTCGGTTTGTAGCCAATAATATTAATCGCGCGGATTTTAATGATCGGTGTCAATCAATGTCAAATGTTTCACCGGATAAAGGCCCAGGGCAGGGAAAGGTAAATATTCAGTTGAGTGATGTTTTATTGCGAAGTTTGCGATGCTGATAGAAAAATTTAAATAATTAATTATGTTTCAAGCATTGATATGCGGTAATTCATTGTTGATATTGATACATCATTATTTAATTTGTACCTGCTTTTCAGAATTTAGCCTGCTCAGATCGCTCAGAAGTGTAGGTGGAGTTGAATATATAATGTTAAGAACGTTACAAATATTCGATCTCTGAAACAGGCTCCTGCATGTGCCAGCAGGAGCGAGTAAATCGTGAGAGGCTGTGATTACAGCGACGAGAAAGGAACTTAAAACGCAGTCTTTGAGAACCCTGTCATCTCTTGCAGGCCCATTTCACGGCCCAGCGCGGTCATTGGGTGCACAACCACCAGTCCGCGAACACTTTTTTTCAGTTTGCCCATATCAGCCTGCTCTTTTTTGGTGATTGCACGCTGGAACGGCATCTTCATCAGTTTCTGCGCTTCTTTGCTGAGTTTCTGGCTGTGAACTTCGCGCAGGCGAGCAATTTCTGCTTCCAGAGTGGCTTTCTCTTTTTCCAGTTCGGCATATTTGTCTGCGGCTTCAACCAGCGACAGATCGGCCTGCTGGTGACGGATGGCGTCCAGGCGATCGCTGAGACGTTTGATTTCGTTTTTTTCGACTTCTTTCATGTGATGGCTTCTGATAAAGATAAATTTATAGCCCCTAGTATGCGCGACCAGGTGCTTTGTTCACAACTGATGACATTGCAATAGTTCTATAACGTAAACATTAACATGCTTAAAAACTACGCAATTTATTGATTAATTAAGAAATTTAAAGAAAAAAGATAGTTAATAAAACGGATGATTATTGAGGATTGAGCACGTTTTCCTTAATGTCATTTATACCGGGATCTAAACTAAAATTGGCGGCCGCGCATTCCCGGCGCGGGGTAATACGGAGATATCATCATGGGCAAATTAGGTGAAAACGTTCCGCTTCTTATCGATAAAGCCGTAGATTTCATGGCATCGAGCCAGGCGTTCCGGGAGTATCTGAAAAAACTACCTCCCCGTAACGCGATTCCGTCCGGAATACCTGATGAAAGCGTGCCGTTATATCTACAACGTCTGGAGTATTATCGTCAGCTTTATCGTCCGAAACAGGTAGAGGAGAAGTAAGCGAAAGTACTTACTTTTGAAAGGCTTTTTTTAAGCTGATTTTGGAAATCAGCTCTGTCAGTGAAAGGACCATTGTTGATCGCACAGCCTGTTGGTAACGCTGAATTTGCATTGCATACAAACTGGAGTCTGCAGGTTCAAACTGTGGCGGCGGTGGTAACGCCGCCACGCAATGCAGTTCACCAAAGGGTCCAAGTATTTCGTCGTCGGTAAAAGCGTACTCGTTGCCGTCGTGATTTAGCTCTTCACGCAATGCCATCAGCAGTTCCGCATCTTCGTATTCCTGGCGGTTAATGACGCCCAACCCGTAAATGAGTTTTAAACGCACAGAAAGATCGCCCAGCGGACCATCGCCGTCGAGTAACGGTTCTACAGCATACTTCACCGCGTAATCGTCTTTGCGGAATACCTGAAGCACCAGAAGATTTACCGCCTCGGTCAAAAGCTCGACGGCGGTGATCAGAAAGCTTCGCACGGTTTTGCCAGCATTCAGACGCTCAAGCACACGGTTTTCAAAGGCCTGGGTTTGTTCCATTGTTGCCTGCATATCTGACAATCTGTTATTCGGGCGCAGGGTATCCTGCGCCTGGTCCACCATTATTGCATTGCTTTATAAGCGGTTACCGCCTCGGATACAACCTCGCTGTTGGCATCAAGACCGGAAATCTGTGCCAGCGCCGCCTGCGGACCTTTGTCAGCGATCAGTGCTGCCAGTTCCTGAGCCTGCGGATCATCTTCACTGCGGAAGTGCATTGCAGCGGCAATACCTTCAATCAGGTTTTTATGTGGCAGACCATATTCCAGCGTTCCGAGCAGTGGCTTGATTAGACGGTCGCCAGCACTCAGTTTACGCAGCGGCTGACGGCCTACGCGCTCTACATCATCTTTCAGGTACGGGTTCTCGAAACGACCGAGGATTTTCCGGATGTACGCCGCATGTTTGTCTGCGTCAAAGCCGTAGCGCTTGATCAATACTGCACCACTTTCTTCCATCGCACCTTTTACCACCGCGCGGATTTTCTCGTCGAGAATCGCATCACGAATGGTCTGATGACCGGCCAGTTTTCCGAGGTACGCGGTTATAGCATGACCTGTATTCAGGGTGAAGAGTTTACGCTCAACAAATGCCATCAGGTTGTCGGTTAACTCCATGCCTGGGATGTTCGGCAGCGCGCCTTTGAACTGGGTTTTATCAACAATCCATTCGCTGAATGTTTCTACCGTCACTTCCAGCGGATCGTTGGTTGCAGAAGCCGAAGGCGGCACGATGCGGTCAACGGCGGAATCAACAAAGCCAACGTGTTCTTCTACCCACGCTTTGGCATCTTCCGGCAGGGCGTTCATCACATGTCCTTTCAGCTGTGTGGTGCCGCGGACCATGTTTTCACAAGCGATGATGTTCAGCGGGGATTCATTACCTTGTTCTTTACGTTTCACCAGCCCTTTGGCGATTGCCGGGGCAATACGTTCCAGCACAACCGGGCCCACGGCGGTAGTGACTAAATCAACCTGAGCAATCAGATCAACGACATCATCACCAATGCTGCTGACAGCATTGACGCCGGAAACGGTATCTACCTGCTCGGTTTCACCAACCACATGAACCTGATAGCTATGACGGGCATTCAGGGCATCAAGTACCACCTGATTGACATCGGCAAACGTCAGTTGGATACCCGCGTCTGCCAGCAGTTTACCGATAAAGCCACGACCGATATTACCTGCGCCAAAATGTAATGCTTTCATAGTATTAACCTTCATCAATGTTTTTACCCGAGAGGGCTGGGGTGAGGCTTTTCCCTCACCCAAACCCTCTCCGTGAGGAGAGGGTAGGATTGGATTACTTACGACCTGCCAGCAATTCCAGCACTTCATCCACGCTGGTGGTGTGTGCCAGACGCTCGATGACAGTCTCATCATCCAGTGCATTGGTCAGGCTGGTGATAACCTGAATGTGCTCGTTGTTACGGGCAGCAATACCAATCACCAGACGGGCAATGTCATCTTCTTCTTCACCGAAGCGCACGCCTTCCGGGTACTGGCAGAACACCACGCCCGTTTTCAGTACGCGATCTTTTGCTTCAACCGTACCGTGTGGCACCGCGATAGACTCACCCAGATAAGTCGGGGTCAGTTTTTCACGATCCAGCATCGCCTGAACGTATTCCGGCTCAACGTAACCGCCTTTCACCAGCTGCTCGCCAGCAAAACGAATCGCTTCTTCTTTGGTGGCCGCTTTGCGACCGAGGAAGATGTTCTCCGCGCCTAGCTTGAACAGGTTAGCACTGGAATCGTCAAAGCTGTCTTTCAGACTGTCTTTCACTTTTACTTCGTTTTCAGTATGGCGCTGGGCAGCAACCAGACGTTCGGTCAGGCTGGTGTACAGGCCGCTGTCGAGGAAGTTGGTCAGCGAAATATGCTGTGCCTGCGGAACCTGGCGCATAGCGCGTTCGGTCAGGTCACGGTGAGTGATGACCAGGTCCACATCTGGCGGCAGGTTGTTGATCGCGCTGTTAGTAACAGAAATCTGCGACAGACCTGCATCCTGAATTTTCTTACGCAGCACACCTGCGCCCATCGCACTGGAACCCATACCGGCGTCACAGGCAACGATGATTTTACGTACGTGGCTCAGGTCGTTAGTCACATCGCCCGCAGACAGCGGAGATGCACCTTTAGACTCAGCTTTCATTTCCTGAACGCGACGCGCAGCAGCTTCAATATCATCTTCTTCTTTCACTTTGCTGGTTTTCAGCAAAATAGCAGAGACAACGAAGGAGACTGCCATCGCCGCACACACACCCGCGATGTTAGCGAAGTAAGCACCTTTTGGCGTCATCGCCAGTACAGCAAGGATAGAACCCGGAGATGCCGGAGAAACCAGCCCACCGCCCAGGATAGTCAGCGTGAATACGCCAGTCATACCGCCGAGGATAACGGCCAGAATCAGACGCGGATTCATCAGCACATACGGGAAGTAGATTTCGTGGATACCCCCCAGGAAGTGGATGATTGCCGCACCGCCCGCAGACTGTTTAGCGCTACCACGACCAAAGAACATGTACGCCAGCAGCACGCCCATACCTGGACCTGGGTTAGCTTCAATCAGGAAGAAGATGGATTTACCCAGTTCATGGGACTGCTGAATACCCAGCGGCGAGAAGATACCGTGGTTAATGGCGTTGTTGAGGAACAGGATTTTCGCCGGTTCAACAAAGATAGACGCCAGCGGCAGCATGTCATGGACAACCATGAAGTTAACGCCCGCCGCCAGCATTTTAGACAGGGCTTCAACAACCGGGCCAATGCCGAGAAATGCCAGAATAGCGAGGATCATCCCGATGATGCCTGCGGAGAAGTTATTCACCAGCATTTCAAAACCGGATTTGATCTTACCGTCTACCCAGCGGTCGAAGTGCTTAATGCACCAGCCGCCCAGCGGACCTGCAATCATAGAACCGAGGAACATCGGCATGTCTGCGCCGACGATAACGCCCATGGTGGTAATGGCACCGACTACGCCGCCACGTTCGCCGCCTACCAGCTTACCACCGGTATAACCGATCAGCAGTGGCAGGAGATAAGTGATCATCGGCCCGACCAGCTTCGCCAGCGTTTCGTTCGGTAACCACCCTGTTGGAATAAATAACGCGGTGATGATACCCCACGCGATAAACGCGCCGATATTTGGCATCACCATGTTGCTGAGGAAACGACCAAAGCTTTGCACTTTGATCTTAATATCGGATGACATAAAAACACCCCTTCTTATGTTTGCTGTCGCGCAGGCTGGAAGCCCGAGGTTTTTTGTTAATGTGGCGGCAGAGGTAGCCGGACCTTGTAGATACTGCGAAATCTGGCACTGAATCGGTTAACTGTCCAGTCGACGGCTTTTTGTGTGATATGAATCACATAAATATAGGGGGTAGAGAGGTAATTGACGTGATGTGCATCACAAAACTCTTGTGTAAAAAAGCAACAAGGCGGCGATTTTCGCTAAAAATGGCATTTAAATGTGAGTAATGTCACATTTTTGTTTTGTTAGTTTGTTGAATCTTTGTGATCTGAATCACAAGATATTTTCTTACGGCGTTCACCTGATGTGATCTGCAGCATGTTATGCCTTCGTCATAAAATCGTTATGTAACTAAGCAACTCATCACCTCTAAAAATTATTCTTCGGTGTTATGGCGAGAATCGCCAACCCGGATTATTGTCAAAATATCAGCCCGACTCCCATCTGGCTGCCAGCCAAAAACAACACTGATAAACGTGAATCCGAGGCAGATATGTTTCTAAACTACTTCGCGTTGGGAGTGCTGATCTTCGTCTTTCTGGTGATTTTTTATGGAATCATCGCGATACATGACATCCCTTATCTGATTGCCAAAAAGCGTAATCACCCCCATGCCGACGCTATTCATACAGCGGGCTGGGTGAGCCTGTTTACTCTGCATGTTATCTGGCCGTTCCTGTGGATCTGGGCGACGCTCTATCAACCGGAGCGTGGCTGGGGTATGCAGTCACATGTTGCGTCGCAGGAGAAAGCGACTGACCCGGAAATCGCCGCACTTTCTGACCGAATTTCCCGGCTGGAGCATCAACTCGCCGCCGAGAAAAAGACTGACTATTCCACGTTCCCGGAGATCTAAATATGGATCTATTGATTGTTTTAACTTACGTGGCGCTGGCGTGGGCGGTCTTTAAAATCTTCCGCATTCCGGTAAATCAGTGGACGCTGGCGACGGCGGCGCTGGGAGGCGTGTTTCTGGTGAGTGGTTTGATTTTGTTGATGAACTACAACCACCCTTACACTTTTACCGCGCAAAAGGCAGTGATAGCGATCCCCATCACGCCACAGGTGACGGGAATTGTTACTGAAGTCACCGACAAAAATAATCAGCTTATTCAGAAGGGCGAGGTGCTTTTTAAGCTCGACCCGGTTCGTTACCAGGCGCGAGTTGACAGACTTCAGGCTGACCTGATGACGGCGACGCATAATATAAAGACGCTGCGCGCGCAGCTCACTGAAGCGCAGGCCAACACCACCCAGGTTTCAGCGGAGCGCGACCGCCTGTTTAAAAATTATCAACGTTACCTGAAAGGCAGCCAGGCGGCAGTGAATCCGTTCTCGGAACGTGACATCGACGATGCGCGGCAAAACTTCCTCGCGCAGGACGCGCTGGTGAAAGGCTCGGTGGCGGAGCAGGCGCAGATCCAGAGCCAGCTCGACAGTATGGTTAACGGCGAGCAGTCGCAGATTGTGAGCTTAAGAGCGCAACTTACTGAAGCAAAATATAACCTTGAGCAGACTGTCATTCGCGCACCAAGCAATGGCTACGTTACTCAGGTACTGATCCGCCCAGGTACATACGCAGCTGCCTTGCCGTTGCGTCCGGTGATGGTTTTCATCCCCGAGCAAAAACGGCAAATTGTCGCCCAATTTCGGCAGAACTCGCTGTTACGTCTGAAACCCGGCGATGATGCGGAAGTGGTGTTTAACGCGCTACCTGGGCAGGTGTTCCACGGCAAACTGACTAGTATTTTACCTGTCGTGCCAGGCGGTTCGTATCAGGCGCAAGGGGTACTGCAATCATTAACCGTCGTACCCGGCACGGACGGTGTGCTGGGAACCATTGAACTGGACCCTAACGATGATATCGATGCCTTACCCGACGGCATTTACGCCCAGGTAGCAGTTTACTCCGACCATTTCAGCCATGTTTCGGTGATGCGGAAGGTGCTGCTAAGAATGACCAGTTGGATGCATTATCTTTATTTGGATCATTGAGGGGGGCGGGGGAGATTATGGAACTTTGCTCCCTGCAAGGACTAATTATTTTTGCATATTATTTCATCGGCTGTGATGATTTTTCGTTAATATCCATTATGTTAAGAAGTTCGGGATGAGTGTGAACTCATTGGATTTTTTATCCGTCTTGATCTGCCGAAGGATCAGACTATACATTGTCGAGATCGCAATGATGATATGAGTTGTTCCTCTGCCACGGCTCTAATCAAAAAAGAGCAGGAGTGCTTTTCCATCTATTGCGATGATGGCTTTATTATCTGAAGGATGATAGTCACATTTAAAAATATTTAATTTATAGATCACAATGTAGGTTCATGGAATATATGTATACAACTATTTTTCTCTTCACTTTTAATTATCGTATTCATTATAACACTAAGTTAAAAAAACTCCTGGAGAGTGAGTTATTAATATATTTTTAAATATAATTAAGTTATTATTCATCGATGCATTTTATAGAATCATCAATGGCTACAATAGTACTATTAACTCTCCAATTTATATTTTTATTATCATTGCAAATATTAACTGAATCTATATCAATGATTTTTTTATTTTTATCTTTTATTTTATTTACAGTTTCAATGCAATCAGCGACAAGTTGGTGTGGATTTAGATTCTTCAGATATGGTCTTATGATCTTTCCCTTGCTTAATAAATAGCATGTATAGGATTCGGAAAGTCCAGCATCTATTTTGTACATCATTATTCTAGATAAGGATGTGAGAAATGCCTTGTTATCATTAGCAGCCATATATGCCAGTCCGAGTTCAGCCTCTGCGGCTTTACATGAAAAATAGCTAAGTGAACACGCTTTTCGTCCCTCTTGGGTACTGGCTGATATTAGTGCCCATAATATTGCCTTGTCTGCCAAATCCAACTCTCTCTGAAATTGGTTTACAGTAACTGCATTCGCAGAAATAGAGAAAAAAAGCACAATTGTTAATAACCTTGCCATATTTCTAGTCCGTCACTGTTAATGTGCTATCTGGCTCTGAAAATATTAGCTCATTTAATTTTTGCATGTCATTAGATGAACCAGTTATACACCCCTCGGAACAGAATCGAGGTCCTAAAGATGGACCAAAAGCGTTTAAACAACTATGTGTTAAAAATCCATCACGATTATACGTTTCTGTATTTGCTGACGGTACTAAACGTATACCATTAGGTTTTCTATTAGTTGCTCCAGGACCATTAACATTCCAGCTCCATACCCCTTGAGGTATTGGGCCTCTATTTTGTAAGTGTGTACAACCAGGATTATTTTTACATTGCATATTATTACCATTATTACCAGAGGCGACTGAAATAGTAAGCACACCATAAGAATTATCATCACTTGACGTATCTGAAACGCATGAAAGCATACCTAAAGTTATGCTGTATAAACAGGTCGCTAATCCCAACGGGTCAATATCAGTTATCGGATTCAACGGATACTGATAAAAATTCCATCCCCCCTTCAGCCCAATCGGATCCTGAGTGATATACCGCCCCTGCAGCG
>OGIW01000089.1_pt1 | contig 107668 bp, 107 predicted proteins | sample 1571921 | NCBI WGS metagenome assembly OGIW01 (sample SAMEA2582112, study PRJEB24529) | metagenome | biome: Human gut stool | place: China | collected 2011 | reverse complement strand
ACCATACCCTTATAGGGTGGAGCAAACCACCACTTGAAGTGGTGGTTTGTGATTTATATACTTGTAAATTGATTTATAGAATTATTATAAATAAATCCATTATCTTTAAAGCGTGCGATAAGAGCTTCTTTATCCACTTCCTCATCTTCACACAAAGCATCAATAGATGAATAAAAATCCCTTAACTTCATATTCAGCATACTGTAAGCAATATTTATATCCATTGTAAGATAATTGTGTCTCATCCTTTTAACTCCTTTTTAAGCGTTTTTAATATTTCGTTTCTATCTAATGATTCAAAAGCATAGATTTTCTTTTCTATATCTCTATTCAATTCAATAATTTTTTCACTGGCTCCATTTTTTACCAGCTTATCTTCTAAGTGAGCTTTTGGACTGAAATCAAATTTTTCTTTCATAAGTTCACAATAAAGATTATAAAACTCCTTGTCATCTTTTGCTTTTTTCATTTGTTTTAACTTAGGATTAGAAGAATTTTTTAATATTTTTCTATCTAAGATAAGGAATATAATAATACCAGCCTCTAATAATGCAAGAATTATTACTCCTATCATGAGTCTGTTATCAGCCTTATTAATTTCTTCTATCTGTGAGTCTGGAATAGAAGAGATTGCTATTTTTTCTGCTGGTGTAGAAGGAGCAGTTACAGCAGTAATGGTATTATTTACAGGTGGAGCAGCAGTAGTCATTGCTGGTGGAATAACTGCACCATTAGCTGTGCCTGTTACTTCTATTGCTTTTGCAGGGACTTCAAACTCTTTGTATTTCTTCTCTGCTGTATCGAAATATGGAATCTTAATAGCAGGAATAGTTACTTTACCAGTTACTTTTGGAATAAAAGCTATATCAAAAGTTTTTTCAGTATAGTACTGTCCATTTACAATTTTTTCTCCGCTCTCTTTAGAACTTTCAAAAACATTAAAGTCTGGAATATTATTAGAAACTACTTTTTCAAGCATATCTAAATTAACATCTCCAGAAAGTTTTAAAGTAAGAACCACAGATTCTCCAAATTTTACTTTATCATTATTCCAAGAATAGTCTCCCTTTAGCTCTCCTACAACATCTTGAAAACCAGCAGGTTTACCAGATGAAAGAGGAAGAATAGTAAGTTCCATCTCTTTAGAACCTAAATATACTGGTGTAGAAGTACTTCCAAATACAAAGTTGTCATTAGGACCACTTTCTGTTACAGCAGCATATCCTCCTTTTATTGATTTATCTCCAGAAGAATTAGCTTGCAGTATACCTTGATAAAGAATTACTTCTAATCCTCTTCTCCCGTTTTCATCAGTGAAATATTTCTCAGTATACCCCCCTCTGTTATTTACAGGAGTTATATCTTTTACAGAAAGATCACCAAAGTTTGGTCTGTCTATATATTGCAAATTTCTTAAAGGAACAGTTGTTAATAATTTTTCTTCAAATGGAATTTTTTGTCCAAAGTAAAAAGTATTTTTTTCTTTTAAGTTATCTTGAAGAGTCATTTTTCCTTCAACATTGACTTTTGCTTCTTTAGCAACATTTATATTTATAGAATTTGATGTTTCTTTTTTTCCATTCACCTTTAAAGTAAAGTTTCCTTCTTTAAGAGGAATAAGAGTATATATATCTGATTTTGAACTTGTAGATTTTCCATTTACTATGGAATAGCTTGATTGACTTCCTTTGGAAGCTATCTTAAAATTTTCTATTCCATCTATTGTATAATCTTTTTTGTCACTGTCTAAAAATTTTACCTGTAGAGATATAGGTTCATTTATAGATGGATCACTGTTGTTGACATCTAAGATTATTTCAGAGAATGTAAAACTGCTGATAAATAAAAACAGCAGTAAATTAAAAAGTTTTTTCATTTTTCACCTCTACCATCTATTATTTGAATTTCCAGTATCTATATTTATGACTCTTTCATTATTTTTAAAAGATTGTTTCTCATTACCTTCCAATCTTTTTAAAATAGCTCTGACTTCTCCTTCTCTTACATCATCTTTAGAGTCTATAGGCTGTACCTCACCTTGAGGAATACTATTCTGTTTATCATTCTGATCTTTGTTTTGATCTTGCTTATCATTTTGTTTATCTTGATTCTGTTGATTTTGATTGTTCTGCTGATCCTGTTTATTATCTTGATCTTTGTTCTGGTCTTGTTTATCATTTTGCTTATCTTGATTTTCCTTGTTTTGTTGATCTTGTTTATTATCTTGATCTTTGTTTTGATCTTGCTTATCTTTTTGGTTATCCTGATTCTGCTGGTTCTGACTATTCAAATCTTCTATCTTCTTCAAAACTATCTCATAGTTCTTTTTAATATTAATATCACTAGAAGTTTTCATAGCAAGCTTGTATTCTTCAAGAGCAGCTTTGTAATTTTTTATAGCTTCTTCAGGATTTTGCTGTACCGCTTCATCTCCAAGGAAAGCATATGAGTTTCCTCTGATAAAATATTCTGTACTTGGAGTTTCAGTAATCTCTTTATACTTTTTTTCTTCATAAAGTGATTTTATAATATTATTTCTAACTTCATTACTTTCTTTTATTTTTAAAGATTTATTATATTCATCACGAGCTTCATCAAATTTTTTCTCTTTAAAGAAAGAGTTTCCTCTGCTGTTGTGATAATAAGCCTGTGTGCTGTTAAAGGAAGCAGCAAAGGCAACAAGCGAAAGTATAAGGATAACAAGGCATATTATTCTATTTTTCATCTTTTGCCCCTCCTCTTATGAAATAACCAAGAAGGATAAGAAGTATTCCAATACCTAAAGGTATTTGAAAGTATTTTTTATAAACTTTCATGCTTTCATTTCTTTGATTTTTTCTTTCCAGATTAGCAGTATCTCTAAAGAAATTAAATGTATCATCCTTCAGATTATTTACTTCATAGTACTTTCCATTACTTTCTGAAGAAAGTTTTTTTAAGAAATCAGAGTTAAGTTTGCTTATAACAGCTGATCCTTTTTGATCTTTTATGAAACCGACTTTTTTTCCATTGACATATTCTGGAATTATAGTTCCTTCATCAGTACCAATACCTATTGAGAAAACATTCATCTTATTATCTTTTACAAATTTCAGAGACTTATCATCAAAATCTCCTCCATCTGATAGGACAATAATAGTTTTGTTGTCACTATTGATTTCTTTAAATGATTTCTCTGCAAGTTCCAGAGCCTGATAAAGTTCTGTCCCTCCTCCAGAAATCAAATTAGTGTCCAGAGCATTGATGTAGTTTTTACCAATGGAATAATCATCAGTAAGAGGCATCTGTATATATGCACTGTCAGAAAAAGGAATAAATCCGATTCTGTCCCCTTTCAAACCTTGAAGAAGATTTTCCAGAGTTCTCTTTGCTACCTCCAGCCTGTTAGGATAAACATCCTCTGTCATCATAGACCTAGAGGTATCAATAAGGGCGTATATATTCAATCCTTTTACCTCAACAGTATCTTCATTCAAAAGTTCTTGAGGAGAAAGGAGAGCTATAACTACCATAAATGCACCTAAAGTCATAAGGATAGCTTTAATTATCTGTACAAAATTATATTTTTTTAGTTTAAGTATATCAAGTATCCTGTTTCTTTTACTCATACCAATTATCATAAAGAAGAGGATGAGAGCAGGAACTATTATATATACTGTGTACTTTATATTTCCAAATTCCAAGTTATTCACCTCTTATTATGGTATTCTGATGTAAAAAACATACTCAAAAAATATTCCCAAAACTAAAAGTATTAGAGAAAGTTTTAATAAATTTTCAAAGAGCTCATGTTTATCATAGAATGATCTTCCATCTATCTGTGTTTTTTCCAAGGCATCTATTTTATTAAAAATTTCTTTAAACTCTTTGCTATCACTGGCTCTGAAATATCCTCCTCCAGTAGTTTCAGCTATACTTTTCAGCATATTTTCATCAAGTTCTGTATTTTTAACTGTTGTGTATCCAAAGAATGAAGGAACTTTTATTTCCTTTGCTCCAATACCGATTGTGTATATTTTTATACCAAGTTCCTTAGCTATATCAGCAGCAGCAGAGGGGCTCATTTCACCTGAGTTGTTTTCTCCATCTGTCAAAAGTATGATGACCTTAGATTTAGCTTCAGAATCTTTTAATCTGTTTAGGGCCACTCCGATTCCCATACCAATAGCAGTTCTTGTATTGCTTGTTATATCATCAACAGTAAGCTTTCCTGTCATTTCCTTTATTACATTATGATCAAATGTAAGGGGAACTTTTGTATAGGCATCCCCACCAAAAACAATAAGGGCAAGTCTGTCATCAATTCTTTTATCTATAAATTCACTTAGTACCTCTTTAGCTTTTTCCAGACGGTTTGGAGTAAAATCCTCTTGGAGCATAGATTGTGAAAGGTCCAAAGATATTGCAATATCAATTCCATCTTTCTTTACAATTCTATTTTCTGATAACAGCTGAGGTCTTGCCAGAGCAACTATCATCAGTATCAATGAAAGAAGAATAAGATATTTTCCAATAAGATATTTTTTTGTTTTTAATTTAAAGTTTTTGATAGGTTCTATTCCGGGAACTTCAATACCTTGCTTCTTTCTTTTCATCAGAAAAAGAAAAAGGACAACAGGTATTAGAATAAGGAAGTATGGTGCTGCAAATTTAAACATTATTCTTTTACCTCCTTTATTTTTCCATATATTTCAAAAGCTTTTTCTTTACTCTGCTGGAAGTAGTCATCCCTGTCTTTAGAGAATTTATAATTATCCAGCCACTCAATAAATTGGATATCCTCATCATTGAGATTTTTTAATGGAAAGTAAATACCATTGATAAAATGAGAACCATATTTTTTGTCTATATATTCTCTGAGAGCATAGCTCATTTCGTAGAACCATTTATCCTCAGACAGCATATTCATTTCATTTTCAAATTTTTCTTCTGGAGTCAGATGTATAGTTTTATCTTTTTTTATTTTTATTCCAAGAAGAATAATCACAAGAGCTGCAATTCCAGCTGCTGTACTTATAACAGCTCCATATGGAAACTGGTGAAGAAATAAGTTTTTGTCGCTTTCATCAGAAAGATTTATGAATATCTCTTTATCATCAGGTGTTAAAACTGATTTTATATCAATAGCAACCTCTTTATTTCCTATATTTATTATATTTTCACCTGTTTTAAATCCTTTTACTGAAAGAATTACTGCACCATCTTTTCCATCTTTCATACTCTCTATGGAAAAATCAGTATTTTTAAATGAATCCATTATTTTTTCTTTAGATACACCTGTTATCTGTAAAGTTACTGTGTCTCCTATATTGATATCTTTTGCAGAGAGTGCAAAGGATAATGTTATAAAAAGAATGACTAATATTTTTTTCATAATGACCTCCTTCTCTTGAAAAAATTAGAAAGAGTAACAATATAGTCTTCATCAGTGTAAATGTTAAGTATATTTTTAGGGATATCTTCATTAAGTGCAATATCCTTATCAAAATTTTCTATTACTATCTCTTCTCCCGTTTCAGAATCTATCATATTGAATATAGCTCCCTTAGGAAGTGTTTCATATTTTCTATCTGCTATTCTTATAGGAATAAGATCATGTTTTTGAGCTGTAATAGCCATGGATTTTTCATAACCTTTATCTATAAAGTCAGAGATTAAAAATACGATAGCTCTTCTTTTTGCTATTTTGTTTAGAAAATCAAGTGCTTTAGATATATCAGTTCTTTTACCTTGAGGTTCAAAGCTAAGGAGATTATCCAGTATGACAAGAGAATGATTTCTCCCTTTTTTCAAAGGAATGAACTTTTCTATTTTATCTGTAAATAGAACTGCTCCCACCTTGTCACTATTTTTATTGGCACTGAATGCAAGACTTCCCACTAATTGACACAACAGATCTTTTTTAGCATAAAAGCTGTTTGACTTGGAAATGTCAATAAGAAGGAAAATAGCAAGCTCTCTTTCTTCAGTAAATTCCTTTACATAAGTTTTTCTCTGCCTTGCACTAACTTTCCAGTCTATTTTCTTAACATCATCTCCAGGGGCGTATCTTCTTATATCAGAGAATTCCATTCCATTTCCCTTGAAATATGAACGATATTTTCCTGCAAATAATTCATCAGCAAGTATGGAAGAAGCTATTTCTATTTTTTTTATTTTTTTTAGAATTTCTGCTCTGTTCATAACTCCTCCTGTTCAGACTATGGTAGTTCAACTATTTCAAGTATATCTGTAATGATATCTTCTGCTTTTTTCCCTTCAGCTTCTGCCTCATATGTAAGTATCATTCTGTGACGAAGTACATCAAAGATGACTCTTTTTATATCCTGAGGGATGACATAATCTCTTCCTTCCAGAAAAGCATTTGCTTTGGCAGATACGACAAGGGCTATAGAAGCTCTTGGAGATGCTCCACAGGCAATATAGTTATTAGTTTCTCTAGTTTTAAATACAATATCAAGGATATAGTCCATAAGCTTTTCATCTATATGAATTTCTCTTATAATCTGTTTGATTTTTTCTATTTTATCCTTGTTTAATATTTCATTTATCTGAATAGAATCAAAATCAGATACAGAAGTAAGAAGTTTAAGCATATCTTTTTCCTCTGCTTTTGTAGGATATTCAATTTTTACTTTCATTAAAAATCTATCCTGCTGTGCTTCAGGAAGAGGATAAGTTCCATCCTGTTCAATAGGGTTTTGTGTAGCAAGAACAATAAATGGTCTGTCCAGCTTAAATGTTTCACTGGCTATTGTGATTTGTTTTTCCTGCATAGCTTCAAGCAATGCTGACTGTACTTTGGCAGGAGCCCTGTTTATTTCATCTGCAAGTACTATATTTGCAAAGATAGGCCCTTTTTTAGTATAGAAGTCCCCAGTTTTTTCATTATATATTTCAGTTCCTATAATGTCACTGGGAAGTAAATCTGGTGTGAACTGTATTCTTGCAAACTTTAAACCCAAAGTTTGAGCTAAAGTATTTACAGTTAGAGATTTTGCTAATCCTGGAAGTCCTTCCAGAAGGATGTGGTTGCCAGTAAGAATACCAATAAGTATTTTTCTTACCATATCCTCTTGTCCAATTATCTTTTTTTCAATTTCTTTCTTCAGAGAGATAATATTCTCTCTTTCAATTTCAATTTGTTCTTTTAGATTTTCCATGATGCCTCCTTGTTGAGTGTTTCTATTATTTATATTAATAAGTTATAAAGCGAATCCTTTTTTACAACAATATATTAGACGAAGAAAAACACTAAATTGTTCAAACTTTTTTAAATTGAGCTTAATTTTTATTTTACACTAATCCCTTTCTCTGTGATATAATATATTAGCATTATAAAAGGGTGGTTTCAATGAAAATAAAAGATATAAAGAAAAGAAATATTTCTAAAATCTTAAATGCACTAAGGAAAAGTAACAGCATATCTAAAAAAGATCTTTCTGAGATTATAAATCTTGCTCCCAGTACTTTGACAGAAATATGCTCTGATTTGCTGGAGCAGGGGATAATAAAGGAGCTTGGGGAAGTAAACAGTGACAAGCCGGGAAGAAAAAAAGTGCTTTTATCTATAAATTATGATTATAAAAAAATTATAGGGATAGATATAAAAAACAACTTTTTTTCTCTTACTCTTACTAATTTAAAGGGAGATGTAGAGGCTCAAAAATATTTTGATAAGGATACTTCTGAAGCATATATTTTTTTAGATGAGCTTATAAAGGAGATCAAAAGCTTTATAAATGAAAATAATCTAAATAAAAAAGAGCTTCTTGGAATAGGAATAAGTATAGTTGGAGCAGTTGATTTTAATACTGGTTCTACTATGAGTTTTATTGGATTCTGGAATGAATCTGTACCTCTAAAAAAAATAATGGAAGAAAAATTGGGAATTCCAATTTATGTAAATAATAATGTAAAAAATTTGGCTATTTATCAAATGTTTTTAGAAGAGGAGCTTTCAGATTTCTTTTTTCTGAAATATGGAACAGGGGTAGGAGGAAGTCTGGTTGTTCAAAGTGAACTTTTTAAAAAAGAATCTTCATTAAGTGGAGAGATAGGACATTCAATAATCAATAATGATGAAAATATATGCCCTATCTGTAAAAGAAAAGGATGTTTTGAAAATAACTATTCTGAAAGAGCTATTTTGGAGAAGATGGAAAAAATATATTCTAAAGAGAGTACTCCGATTATATTTTCTCTGACATCTGGAGATAGGGAGAATATTTCTTTTGATATTATCCTAAAAGCAGGAGAGTCAGGAGAGATAGCTGTGCTTAAAACTCTTCAGGAGGCAGCAGATTATCTGGCAATTCTTATTTTAAATATGTTTACACTGTTTTATCCAAAGAAAATTGTTTTGTGTGGAAATATTTTCAAAAATGATGTATTCATAAATTATCTTTTTGGATATATTCATAATAAGCAGATATTTGATTTTAAAAAGATAATATCAGTGAGCAGCATTTCTGAAAAGGAAGAGAGATGTGCCCCAATATTTTCAGTATTGAAAGAGAAATTTTATCTATTGTAAAAAAATAAAACTGTGAAAAGATTGACTAATAAGCAGGAACTTAATCTGACTTTTAATCATTCGTTTCTCAGTTTTTTTATATAAAAATATAAGTTCTTTTATTAAAATCTATACTTCTCTATTTTTGAAGATGTTGTTTTAAGAAAATTCTGCTTTATTTTTTGATCAATTATTCTTTGCTTTTTACATAAAAGCATAAAAATATATTAGAAAATTAATAAAAAAATGCTGAAATGAGGAAATTAAATCTTCACTTCAGCATTTTTTATAATGACTATTATCAAGTTTTATATAAAATGTTCTCTTGTATAATAGCTAACTTTGAACTCTATATAATAATTTTTATGTAATGTGTATCTTCAATTTTTATATGATAACTTTTATGTAATATGTAATTTTAACTTTTATATAACAATATTATTTTGAAATTGTTGCAGTCCATATTTTTATACAGTCTGTTTTATTACCTCTTTTTTCTTTGCCACTCCCATTTTATCTACCATAACAAATAATATCGCTGATAAGATAATATATATAGCTGTTATCATAGTAAATCTGCTTCCAATATTTTCTGTAAGACCAACCAATCCTCTATGAGAAAGAAGAACATAGACATAGACAGTAGTTGTTGCTATAAGAGAACTCATAGGCTTTGCATATCTCCAGTGTACCAGAGAAATTTCCTCTTTTCTGCTCTGTACATAAGGAGTCTTCATTGGAGCTATATATCCAATAGCAACCATGATTATTACACAAAGAAGGAAGAGCATTCCTAATACATGAAGGAAGCTTATATTTACCTTGTACACAAACTGCATCATTCCATAAAGGAACATAAATACAAAGATGGCAACTTTAGCTGCAACAGCAGGTATTTTTTTTGAGAAGAAACCTACAAATACTATTACAAGAGTTGGAACATTGAAGAATCCCATAAATTTTTTCATAAACTCAAATAGTCCATTTGGTGCATTTACTATATATGGTGCTACTAAGATGGCAAGGATACCAAGGACAGTTCCAAATATTTTACCAACAGTTACCAGTTTTTTATCTTCTATATCAGGATTGACAATAGGCTTATACAAATCTAAGCAGAATAATGTAGAAGCTGAATTTAAAGCAGAGTTGAAAGAACTTAGTATAGCTCCAAAAAGAACTGCTCCAAAGAACCCTACTAAAGGAGTAGGAAGAACTTTATTTACAAGTATCGGATAAGCAAAGTCTCCTTTAGTTATTTCACTTCCATATAAGTGAAAAGCAATTATACCGGGAATTGCAAGAATAATTGGTGCAAATATTTTTAAAAATCCAGCATAGATAACTCCCTTTTGCCCTTCTGCTAAGCTTTTAGCACCAAATGCTCTCTGTACTATTGCCTGATTTGTACACCAGTAAAATGTATTTATTAATATAATTCCTGTAAAAAGAGTAGAAAATGGAACTGGTGTAGCAGCATCTCCTATTGCATTTAATTTTTCAGGATGATTTATAATTAATTTTTCTATTCCCTGTGAAAAACTTCCATCACCTAAAGCTTTTAATCCAAGAACTGGAATAAGTATACCACCAGCTATAAGTCCTACACCATTGATAGTATCAGAAACAGCAACTGCTTTCAGCCCACCGAATATAGCATAAATTCCACCAATGATACCTATTCCCCATATAGTGAGTACAAGAGCAGCCTGCTCTGATATTCCAAACATTGCTGATATGTCGAAAAGAGAGTTTAAAGCAACTCCACCAGAATACAGCACAACTGGAAGAAAAATAACCCCAAGACTTATTAAAAAAAGAACAGCCACTATATTTCTTGTACCTTTATCATATCTTTCTTCAAGAAACTGAGGAACTGTTGTAAATCCGCTTGTTAAATATCTTGGAAGGAAATACAATCCCATAAATATCAAAGTTATACCTGATGTCACTTCATATCCGATTACAGATAATCCTCCCATAAAAGCATTTCCATTCATTCCTACTAACTGTTCTGTAGAAAGGTTAGTAAGTAATAACGATCCTGCTATAACGACACCACTTAAACTTCTTCCACCTAAAAAATATCCACTGTTAGAATCAAGATTTTCATTTTTTGTAAGATACCAAGATATCACTGCTACCAATCCAGTAAAAAAAATAAATGTAACCACTGCTAATAGATTCATATTTCACCCCTTTTGAATATGTATTATTAAGATATTTTACTATGCCTGTTTTATTCTTGGCATCCACATTGGTTCTTTTCCTAGTTCTGCCCAAATATATTTTAAAAGCAGCTCACTTTTCAGTTCTTTATATTTTTCATTATCCCATAAATTATTTAATTCCTTTGGATCTTCTTTTAAATCAAAAAGCTCTCCATAAGTCTGATTGTAATATACAGTTAATTTGTATCTTTCGTCAACATAAGTTTTTAAATGTATAGTAGTAGGTTCATGGTGATTTTCACAAATAACATGATCTCTCAGTTTTACATTTTCATCTGCCCATGCTTTAGTCTGATCAATTCCAGTCATATCATATGGTATTTTTATTCCACACATACTTAAAAAAGTAGGAGCAAGATCTACCAATGATTGAAGAGAATGAGAAACTTTGTTTTCAGGAACAACTTTAGGATACTTAACAATAAAAGGTATTTTGATGAGATCTTCATAATGGAAGGGACCTTTTCTGATAAGTCCATGCTGTCCAACAAAATGCCCATGATCTGTTGTAAATACTATTATAGTATCTTCAGCAAGTCCTAATTCTTCCAGTTTATCCAAAATTTTACCAATATATTTATCCATCATAGATACCATTCCATAATATAGTGCAAGGTCTTTTTTGATATCTTCTTTTTTTTGCAGATGTGAGTGCATACCATGGATACCAAATCCAGTTTCTTTATATTCACTGAAATCAGGATTTTCTTCCTGTGTTTTCCTAAAATGTGGTGGATTATATTTATGATCATCATTTATTGTCTCTTCATCTATAGAGAGTTTTTCTGGGTCATACATAGATGCCCAAGGTTCAGGTACAAAATATTCAGGATGAGGATCAAAGAAACTTGCCCAAAGAAAGAAATTTTCATCATTGTTCTTGTAATCTTCAAGCATACTGCTGCATCTTTCAGCTATCCATGAATTATAGTGATATTCTTCTGGAATTTCCCATTTTCCCCAGTTTCTCTTGCTGTTGAGAATGTTTCCTTCTTTTTCTACTAATATTTCTAATCTTGGATATTCTTCTTCGCTCATATTACCAGTAGGATTCAGGTAATAATCTCTCCAGTTTTTACACCCTTTTTCTTCAAGCCATATTGCATAATGCTGTCCTACATGAGATTCGTTAGTATGATTTCTTGCAAGCTCCACATGGTCGAATCCATAGAATCTATCTCTGTAATTTTTCCAGAACTCAAGGTCTTGTAAATATGGATAAGCTTCTAAAGATGGAAATTCCTCTGTAGATGCCAGCGGCTGAAAATGTGCTTTTCCTATTAGAGCACTCTTGTATCCATTTCCTTTGAGTATATCTCCAATGGTAGTTTCATTTTCAGATAATTTAGTTCCTAAAGTCCATGCACCATGCTGGCTTGGATATTTTCCTGTGATAATAGATGCTCTGGTAGGGGTACAAGTAGGATTGGGGCAGTAGGCTCTGTCAAAAGTAGTTCCTTCCTTAACTAATCTGTCAAGATTAGGAGTCAGAATCTCTTTATTAAAAGCACCTATTGTATCAAAGTGCTGCTGATCACTTGTTATCAATAAAATATTAGGTCTTTTTTTCATAAAAATATCTCCTTGAAAATAATTGATTTATATTACGAATTAATTATAAGGTTATAATATAATATTTCTTAAAATATGTCAATAAATAATATGAAAATATTTTATAACTATATTATTTGTACAGATATAAACCGTTAAATAAAAAATAAATATTTATTTTTTATGACGAAATATTTTTTGAGGAAAGAGTTGTTCCATTAAAAATTGTAATAAGAATTGTATGCTACAATTATTATTAATTATTTGGCTGTTTTATGAAATGCTTGTTAAATGAAGTGCTGTGAGGAATAAAAGATGGAGAGTGAATTAATTATGAGAACCTACCAATGTTATAAAAAAAATATTATAAATACACAAACCATAGAAAAATAATGAAGAAAAGTAATTGAATAAGAATAACAAATAAAATATAGAGGTAATAAAAAAACTCCCTGCATGGACAGGGAGTTTTTTTTATGAATGATTGACGGTTTGTGAGCTATTATTTGTTTTTGTTTAAAAGTTCTTTTCCAGGGATTCCAGGTTTAGTCATTTCAAACGGATTTAAAATAATATCTAGATCCTCTTTGCTTAATAATCCTCTTTCAAGAACTATTTGTGCAACTGGAGTTCCAGTTTTTATAGATAATTTAGCTATTTCAGCTGCATTTTTATATCCAATATGTGGGTTAAGAGCTGTGATGATACCAACACTTCTATCTACCCAACCTTTACAGTTTTCTTCTTGAGCTGTGATTCCTTTCAAACAGTTTTCTATGAAAGTGTTGATTCCATTTTTCAATATTTCTATTGATTGGAATAAGTTGAAGAATAAAACTGGTTCAAATACATTTAATTCTAATTGTCCTGCTTCAGCAGCTTTTACTATAGTAATGTCGTTTCCGAATATTTGGAAACATACTTGGTTTAATACTTCAGGAATAACTGGGTTTACTTTACCAGGCATGATTGAAGAACCAGGCTGTTGTTGAGGTAAAGAGATTTCAGCTAGTCCAGCTTTTGGTCCAGAAGCCATAAGTCTTAAATCGTTAGCAGTTTTTGATAGGTTTACAGCACAAGTTTTTAGTGCAGAAGATAACCATACAAAACTGTCAAGGTTTCTAGTTCCATCAACTAGGTCTGGAGATTGTTTGAAATCAAATCCAGAAACTTCTGAAAGAATTCTTACAACGTTTCCTACATAGTTAACGTCAGCATTGATACCAGTTCCAACAGCAGTTGCTCCCATATTTACATAAGTAAGCTCTTCTACTGCTCCTTTGATTCTTTTGATATCTCTTGCTACTGGTCCAGAGAATGCTCTGAATTCTTGTCCTAATCTAATAGGTACAGCATCTTGAAGGTGAGTTCTTCCCATTTTAATTACATGGTCGAATTCGTCTCCTTTAGCTTGTAATGTATCGAAAAGTTCTTGTAAAGAAACTAATAAATCTTTTATCATAAATTGAACTGTTAGTTTTCCAGCAGTTGGAACAACGTCGTTAGTTGATTGTCCATAGTTTACATGGTCATTTGGATGACATCTGTCATATTTTCCAAGTTCTCCACCTAATATTTCATTAGCTCTGTTAGCAATAACTTCATTCATGTTCATGTTCATAGAAGTTCCTGCTCCACCTTGGATAACGTCAGTGATGAATTGATCTCTGAATCCTCCAGCGATGATTTCATCAGCAGCTTTTATCATAGCAGCTTCTACTTCTTGACTGATAACTCCAGCTTCATAGTTTGCTTTTGATGTTGCTTTTTTTACATATGCTAATGCTTTTATAAAAGTATCACTTACTTTGTAACCAGTAATGTGGAAGTTATTTTGTCCTCTAAGAGATTGTACGCCATAATATGCGTCTGCTGGCACCTCTAAAGTTCCAATTGAATCACTTTCTAATCTGTATTTTATCATTCTTACCCCTCCTAAATTTTATCCTCACAATAATGATACAGGGTAAATGAATATTTTTCAAGATAGAAAGTACCAAAAAAAGCTTCAAAAAATATATGAAGTTCGCCATAAGAATATACCAATTAAATAATTATATATTTATTTAATAAAAATGAAAATAAACATATTTTTTTTTAATGTTATGAAAATATCTTGTCACAAAATTATTATATCATTTTAGGCATTCAGAGTAAACAGAAAAATTAATTTTTTTCCAACTGATTTTCATATTGCTATTTATTTTTATCTTCAATGTATCATTTTCATCGATAATACTTTTTATAGAATGATTGAAAATTGTATGAAGGCTTTTCTTATCAGCAGCAATTATTTTACTTATTTTGTTATTTATTTTTAGCATTTTTTCATTTTCATGATGATTTTTTCCCTCAATAGCAACAGAAATATTTAATTCCTTATCAATAAATTCTCTGTCTGCTATCTCTTTCATTCTCACTACTGCTTCAAATAGATCCTCTTCTCTTAATGTATCTGGAATAGATACTTCAAGTTCAAAGTTGTCTGAAGGAGCAGAGGAAGTATTTTCAAAAACAAAATTATACTGGCTGATAGTTTGTTCTCCACACATATCTATCTGCATAAGTCTTTTTATTTCTTCAGGATCATATCCTTTTCCTATAAGGTACATCAATTTTGTAACAGCAGCTTCTGGAGTCAGATCTACACCACTTATTACTCCAGCATCTGTCAGTTTTGCACTTGCTTCATATAATCCCATTTTTACAAAACCTTTTGTACACTGAGTGATATCTACTATAACTATGCCTTTAGATGAAATATATTTAAGCACATTCAAAAATTCTTCACTAGTAGGAGCGTTTCCATTTCCAAAAGTTTTTAAGATAACTCCTTTTATTTCATTGGTATTTTCAAATATACTTTTTAAATATTGTGGATTTAACCCAGGGAATAATTCAAGAATAATAACCTTGCTGTTCATTTTTCCATCTACATAAAAATTTTTACTTGCTGGTCTGTCAAGAATTCTATCTTTTATTATTCTAATATCTCCCCCAATTTCTCCAATAGCTGGATAATTAGGAGAAGAGAATCCAAAATAATTAGTAGCATCTATTTTTCTTGATCTGTTTCCTCTCATTAGAGTATCTCTAAAGAAAATACAGACTTCAGGAACAAGTTTTACACCATACAGGTCATTACCTGCTATTTGTATAGCTGTGATAAGATTTTGAAGAGCGTCACTTCTTGGAAATTGTAGAGGTACTTGTGATCCAGTAAGAACCACTGGTTTGTCAAGATTTTTAAGCATGAATGAGAGAGCAGAAGCTGTAAAGGCCATAGTATCAGTTCCATGTAGGACAACAAAACCTCTGTAGTTTTCATAATTTTTTTCAATTATACCAGCTATTTTAATCCATACTTCTGGAGACATATCTGATGAATCGATCAATGGAGAGAACTGATAATAATCTGTTGAGAATTTTTCAAGAATAGGGTGTTCTTTTGCAATTTCATTCCAGTCATTAGCTGGTCTTAACGGACTATTTGGATCCCCTTTTTCACTATTTACCATCCCAATAGTTCCACCAGTGTTGATAATCAAAACTTTATCTAGCATTTTTTCCTCCAAACAAAATTGATATTATTTCCTAAATTATACTTATAAATCGGAAAAAAAACAATAGACAAATAATTTCAAAATATTTCCAGATTTAAACTTTAAATTATACTAAAGAAATGGTATAATTACCGAAGGAGGAACGAATGAAGGATAATATAGCTCTAATTGGTTTTATGGGAAGTGGAAAAAGCACTATAGGCAGAGTTCTAGCCAAATACTTAGATATGAAATTTATTGATATAGATAAAATGATCTCTGCAAGAGAGAAAAAAACAATCCCTGAAATATTTGAGGAAAAGGGAGAAGCTTATTTCAGAAAATTAGAGAAAGAGATTGTTTATGAGGAATCTTTAGATAATAATATAGTTATTGCTACTGGTGGAGGAGTCATAATAGACAATGAAAATATCAAAACTCTAAGGGAAACTTCGTTTATTGTGTATCTTGATTGTACGATTGAATGTATATATGAAAGAGTAAGACATAGTAAAGGAAGACCTCTTCTCAATGTAGAGGATATGTTTGAGAAGATAAAGGAGCTTCATTCTAAAAGAGAAATACTTTATAGAATATCAGCAGATTTCAGTGTGAGAATAGATGTAGAAAGTAATATGTACGATACTGCGGAAAAGATAAAAGAAGCTTATATTTATAACAGTTAAAATAAGGAGGGATTTTTTATGTGCAATGAAAATCGTTTAAAGGGGAAGCTTGCTTTAATTACTGGAGCTACAAGTGGGATAGGAAAATCTTGTGCGGAAAAGCTTGCAGGAATGGGAGTTGACCTTATTCTTACTGGAAGAAGAACTGAAGTATTAAATGAAGTTAAAAATGAAATAGAAAAAAAATATGGTGTAAAAGTATTGCCTGTACAACTTGATGCAAGAAACTATAATGAAGTTGCTGAGAAGATAGCTGCTCTTGAAGGAGAATGGAAAAATATAGACATTCTTGTAAATAATGCAGGACTTGCTCTAGGTATGGAAAAAGTGTATTCTAATTCAGCAGAAGATATAGATGCAGTTATAGACACAAATGTAAAAGGTATGCTTTATATGATAAGAGAAGTAGTTCCTGGAATGATTGAAAGAGATAAACCAGCTCTTGTAATAAATATGGGATCAGTAGCTGGAGATGCTGCATATGCAGGAGGAGCAGTATATTGTGCTTCTAAAGCAGCTGTAAAAACTCTTTCTGATGGACTTAGAATAGATTTAGTTGATACAAAAGTAAAAGTAACTAATATAAAACCTGGATTAGTTGAAACTAACTTCAGTGTAATAAGATTTAAAGGAGATAAGGATAAAGCTGAAAAGGTATATAAAGGAATAGAAGCTCTTACTTCAGATGATATAGCTGATACAGTTACATATATCTGTAATCTTCCTGATAATGTACAAATCCCAGAGATAGTTATGACTCCTATGTTCCAAGCTGATGGACGTACTGTATATAAAAAATAAATTTTCTTTATAAAAACCACGGATATTAAATCTGTGGTTTTTTTTAAATAATTTATTCGTATATACTCTGCATCCATTCCATTAAAGGCAAGATATCAACATTTTTTTATAGGTTCAAATAAAATATTTCGCCCAACTTTAAATTTCTTCTAAAAATAAGAAGTTGATAAACATATTCTATCCCTCTATTTTTTTCTGAATAATCTTTTATATACTTTTCTAGGAGATAGTTATAAAATCAAAAAAATAAATTAAGGAATAGTTCTCATTTTTAAAATTTTTCTTTCAGATATTATATTTTTAGCTGCTGTTTTAGGGAATAATTAATATATTTCGTTTTTATTATATTTAACTTTGATTGTGTCATAGTCTTAAAGATTGAAAGAAATACTTTTTTAAGTTATTGAAATTATTATAATAGTAGATGTTTTGAGTGAAATAGGATATTATATAAATAAAGTTTGTTAATCTTTAGGAGGAATTTGTGTTTAAAAAAATTGATATGTTTGTATTTTGGAGTGGAGTAAGCTTTAATATTATTGCACTAGTTTTAAGTGTTTTATTTTCAGTACTTTATGGAGAAGTGGATTTAGATAAAATAAGAGATTACGGAAATGTTATTTTTTACATTATTATTTTCTTATATAAACTAAAAGATAAATCTTTTAAAATAAAATATTTTCTTGGATATGTAATCATTAGTTTTATAACAGGAAAATCTATAGGATTTATGACAAAAGTTTTTTCTGAACAAGGATATACAAATGAAGTAAAAATGACAGAAATACTTTCATTTGCTTTTGTTGTTACATTTTTAGTTTGTTATTTAGAAGGTTTTTTGTATCAAATTTTTAAAAAAATTTCACATAAAAAATCTCTGTTGTAATAACATGATAGGAGGTATAATGAAATCAAAGGTTTTATTAATTTTAGCAGGTCTAATAATAGGAGGAACTATGAATCTAGAAGCTAATAACACAGTAAAAAATGCAGATGTACCGATAAAGAAAGTAACATTATATTCATCAGGGGTAGGATATTTTGAGCACAAAGGAACTATTGAAAATGCATCGAAATTAACATTGCCATTTGAAACAAGTGCTTTAAATGATGTATTAAAATCTATTATTATATATGATCCTAATACTGCTTTACCAGTGATAAATTATCCTTCAGAAGAGACTGTGAAAAGGACTCTTGCCAGCCTGAGTATTGATCTTAATAATAATCCCTCTATTGAAGAGATATTAAATTCATTAAGAGGAGCAGAGGTAAAGATTATAGCCACTAGAGAAATAACAGGAAAAATAATAGGAGCTAGAATTAAAAAAGTAAAAATAGGAGATGAGGTAGCAGAAATATCCAGTCTTTCTATATTAAGTGAAGGTCAAATTCAAACTATAAAAACAGATGAAATTATATCCTATAGTTTTACAGATCCAAAAATAACTGATGATATGAACAGGGCACTTGATCTAATATTGAATTCTAAAAATAGCAATATAAAAAATATAAATATCAATCTTTCTGGAGATAAAAAAAGAGATATAGAATTTAGTTATGTAATAGCAGCTCCTGTATGGAAAGCTACTTATAGATTTGATTTGGCTGGTGAAAAACCATATCTTCAAGGTTGGGCAATAGTGGACAATGTAGGCGAAATGGACTGGGATAATGTAGAACTATCTCTTGTCACAGGAAAACCTGTATCATTTATACAAGAACTATATGCACCATATCATCTAAATAGACCTATTATTCCTCTGTCAATTGCTGGATTTGCACAAGCTAGGACATATGAAAGCGGCATGTTGGATACATATTATGTTGGAGAGGATAATATAGAGATGAGCAAGGAAGTTCTTGCTTCAGAAATTAATATAAGTGGAAGGAAAATGATGAAGTCTCCTATGGCTTTTGCAGGGAATGTTCATCAAGAAGTAACTAATACTAGAAACGCTGGTGATATGTTTGTGTTTACTACACCAAAACCTGTTACTTTGGAGAGACAGCAAAGTGCAATGATTCCATTAGTACAGACTAATTTTGATGCAAAGAAAGTATCTATATTTGATGGAAGAAATGCAGGATATGGTGTTAGTTCTAATCCAGCACTTGGAGTGAAATTTAAAAATAATTCTGGAATGAAATTACCAGCAGGTCCTATTACAATATATGATGAGGACATATGTAGGAGATGCACTTTTAGAATTTTTACCTGAGAATGCTGAAAGAATGATATCTTATGGGGATGATCTTTCTGTAACTGGAACAGTATCAGCTTCAGAAGCAGCTAAAACAGATACTGTAACAGTGGTTAAAGGAGTTTTAAATATAAGCATAAAACATGTTTATGAAAAAGTCTATACATTCAAAAATAATAGTACTAAAGATAAGAATATTGTGGTAGAGCATCCTATTATGAATAATTCAAAATTAATAGAACCGCAAAAATATATGGATAAAACTGGTACTTTATATCGTTTTGATGTGAAAATAAAAAATGGTAGTGAAGCAAAAATTCTTGTAAAAGAAGAAGTGTTAAAGCTGACTAGTACAAGTATTGCCAATTTCTCTAAGGATAACTTAGTATACTATTCAACAAATAAAGAAATATCTCCCAATATTCGAGAGTTTTTTGTAAAAGCTGCAACTATGTATGGTGAAATGGAAGAAATTCAAATGAAACATAAAGAAATGTCTGATTTATGTGAAAACTATATAAAAGAACAAGACAGAATGAGAAGAAATATTGATACTGTTGGAAGTACTTCAGTACAAGGAAAAGAATATATTATAAAGCTGACATCACTTGATAAAAATATAGAGGATGTTGATACAAAAATAAAAGAAACAACTCAAAAACTGCAAGATTTGAGAAAAAAATATAATGAGTATATTAAAGGATTGAATGGATAAGGTTTGAGCTGATTCGGTAATAGACTATCTTTCTTTTATAGATGGTGTTATAATGAATTTATAATCTTCATTATAAAGGGAGGAATATATGAATAACCTAAAAAGCAAATGCTTAAACGGATGTCTTGCAGAAGGAACTATACTTACAATGGCTGATGGAAGCAAACAAAGAATTGAAGAAGTAAAAATAGGTGATATGGTAGCAGTCCCAGATGCCAGGGTTAAAAGAATTATAGATATTTATACAGGATATGAAGAAAAGATCAATGAGCTAAAACTGGTGAATGGAATAATATTAAAAGCAACATCTAATCATCCAATTATGACAGAAAAAGGGTATAAAAGACTTACAGAACTAAATCCATTGGATAAAGTAGTTATAAGAGAAAATCAATTGGAAAGTATAGAAATTATTGCTGAAGTTGAAGCTGATACTAGAGTATATAATGTACTATTAGAAGAAATGAGTACTATCATTTGCAATGACATTTGGGTTGGAGATTTTCAAGTTCAAAATAATTTAGAAAGTACTAGATATAGAAATAATGAAAGAATAAATGAGATAGAGACAGAGATGAAAAAATTAATGGATGAACTTGAAAAATTGAAAGGGTAACAGTTAAAGAGAAACCTCAGAATAAAATCTGAGGTTTTTATATTATATTCATATTCTGGCAATTTTATCTGAAAAAATTAAACCATTTATTTTAAAAAATAGGAAAATTTAAAATTCATACAAGTTTTTCCAGTCAAAATTTTCTGAGGCTGCTCTTTCAATAAGTCTAGGGAGAACATTTGGAATATCTTCCATTGCCTCTTCAAAGTATTCATAATTACCATATTTATCATTGTTTTTATAATGAATATCTGGAGTTATTATTTCTAAGCATTCCCTTTGAAAAGAGCTAACTTTATCAATATCCATTTCTTCACCTATTAATTCATAAGTAATACTCATAAGCATTTCAAATTCAGCATTTCCAAAAGGAATATTTGGCACTTCTGCTAAAGAATCAGGATCAATAAGAGATTTAACTAGGACCTCTTCTCCCTGAGAGATAAGCCATAGAGCAAAATATAATCCAGTATCATCACTTACATAACCATTGATTACTTTACAAGCCATATCTACCCATACACATTCATTTACAGCTTCCATGTATGCTCCAAGATATCCTCCAAAGTAACACACATCTTCTATATTGCAACTGCTTAGGTATTCTTGTGCAGATTGAAGAAATATTTCATTATCTCCATTGCTGTCTTTTCTAAATACATCCATTAACTGCCAAAATTCCATCTTAGTCATAATCTCTCCTCCAGTAAATTTTATTAGTACCTAATGTTAGTATATAGTAAAAATTAAACAAAAGCAATTAAGGGATATTAAAATAAACTAGATATTTTTACATATATTAATAAATTTTTTTATTGATGGTGTTATAAACTTATTTTTGTGATAAATTATATTAAATTTTCTTTTCAATTCAACATCTTTTACATTTAAAATTGCTAATTTTCCCTCTTCTATTTCTTTCTTCACCATCTGATATGAAAGGAGGGAGACCCCCATATTGTTTTTTACTGCATTAATTATTACTCCTGTACTTATACTTTTCCAGCCAGGTTTTACTGCTAACTCTTTAGAGGTAATGAAACTATTAAATATTTCTCTGACTCCACTTCCTTTTTCTCTCAGTATAAAATTTTCTTTTAAAATATCTTTAAATAATAATTTTTCTTTTTTTGCATAGGGATGAGATTTATTGCAGATAAAAACTAATCTATCTTCAAAAAATGTTTCAGATACAATGCTGTCAGAGTGAACAATTCCTTCTATGAGACCAATATCCAAAAGATTATCCAGTATTCTAGCTTCTATTATATTTGAATTCTCAACACATATATTTGTCTGAATAAGTGGATATGTTTGCTGAAATTTTTTTAGATAATCATTTAGAAAATATTTTCCAATAGTCAGACTTGAACCTATCTTTAATATACCTAGAGTATCATTGTTTTTTATTTTGTTTTCCATTTCTTCAACTAAATTTATTATTTGAGAAGAGTAGCTGAAAAACTCTTTTCCTTTTTCTGTAATGTATAGTTTTTTAGATATTCTGTCAAAAAATTTAACTCCATAGTACTCTTCCAATTCTTTTATAGCAAAACTTATTGCTGGCTGTGCAACAAAAAGTTTTTTTGCAGCTAAAGTGATACTATTGCATTCACAAACCATTATAAATATTTTCATGTGTCGTACTGTCATTTTTTCTCCTTAGTTTTATAACTAATCAAAATAGATAACTAATCATTTATATATAATATAAGATTATACTATTTTATTTATATATCTTCAAGGAGTATAATTTAATAAATAAGAATTTAAGGAGGAAAAAAATGTCTACCAAAAATCAGGAAAAAAATTTTTATCGAAAATTATTTTTATCAACATTTTACATTAGTAGTTTCACCTTTGGGGGAGGATTTGTAATAATTCCCCTGATGAGAAAAAAATTTGTTGAGGAATACAAGTGGATGAAGGATACTCAAATGCTTGATCTAATAGCAATAGCACAGTCTTCTCCAGGAGCAATAGCTGTAAATGCTTCAATAATAATAGGTTATCGTCTCAGCGGAATTATGGGGGCAGTAATTGCCACAGTTGCCACAGTTTTACCTCCATTAATAATCCTTTCAGTAATCTCCCTCTTCTATTTAGCCTTCAAAGAAAATCTAATTGTAAATGCAGTGATGAAAGGCATGCAGGCTGGAGTAGCAGCAGTAATTATTGATGTTGTCTATTCAATGGCTTCACAAGTAGTAAAATCAAAAAAACTTCTTCCTATCAGTATGATGATATTAGTTTTTATTGCGACTTATTTTCTTAAAATAAATATAATTCTAATTATAATAGTTTGTGGAATTGTTGGTGCTATTCATAGTAATTTCAGATTAAAAAGGGGAAAATAAAATGATATATATACAATTATTTTTAAGTTTTTTCAAAATAGGAATGTTCAGTATAGGTGGTGGTTATGCAGCTATGCCTCTTATACAAAATGAAGTCGTCACTATTCATAGCTGGCTTACTATGAAAGAATTTGCAGATATAATAACTATTTCTCAAATGACACCTGGTCCAATCGCTATAAATAGTGCTACATTTGTTGGGATACAAATAGCAGGATTTCCGGGAGCTGTAATAGCAACATTAGGATGTGTAACTCCTTCATTTATAATCGTTTTATCAATAGCAATGGTATATTTCAAATATAGAAAATTGACTGTTATAAATGGAATTTTAGATGGATTGAGACCTGCTGTGGTTTCTTTGATAGCATCTGCTGGAGTATCAATGGTTTTGCTGGCTTTTTTTGGTGAAAGTGAAATAGAAATTGGAAAAATTCATTTGAATTATTTTTCTGTATTTTTATTTGCTGTGGGAATGTTTTTTTTAAGAAAATTTAGATTAAACCCAACTTATGTCATGATTGGAAGTGGTATTGTTGGAGGAATTGTATATGGTTTTATGGGAGGGATGTAATGAATTTATATGTTAAAAGCACTTTAATGGGATATAAAATTGAAAACAATGAAGGGATTGTAATAGACTGCATAAAATCAAAAAACTTTATGGATTCAGCAAGATTAATATTAAAAGATAATTCCATTGTATATGAAACAGATATAATTATTGAAAATAAAGAGGATAAATATATTATAAAAAATAAAGATAATGAAATAATAGCTACAACAGAATTAAAATTTAAGGAAGATGAAAAAAGTTCAATTGTTCATTCACCTAAAGTTGAATATATGATTATAAACACTCCTTATGGTAAATGGAAAGCTGTGCAAGAAAAAGATTTTAGTATTTCATTTATTTCGAAAAATAAAGTTATTGGAAAAATTTCACCTTTCTTTAGTTTTCATTCTCAAGAAATTTCCTCATCAGATGACTTTCCAGCAGAATTTTGGTCAGCTATTTATGTTTTAAGTTATTATATGGTGCATGAAAATGATATTATTACAGTTTAAATCTGAAAATATACTTTATTAATAAAGAGCTGGCACTAAAAGTAAAATAGGAAAAATAAATATTAAAAGGATATATTGAAAATTAATTTTATTTAACTGTTTTTAGTAGTTAAAGTTTCAGAATCATTGATGTATACTTTTTAATATAATTTTATAATAGTTTTGAAAATATTATTAAATTAAAAATAAAATTATTTTTTAATAAAATTTTTATAAATATATAAAGTATATTTATAGATTGACAAACAAAAATATCAGAGTATAATTTAAAATTAAGGATAGATAAAGAGAAAAATAAAGTTTTTTAAGGCAACTTACAGCATATACTCGGAATATATATTTTAATGTTAAATTAAAAACAAGGAGTGATAAAAATGTCAAAAGAAATTCAAAAAATATCATGTGTTAACAGTGCTGCTTTTGTAATGAGTTTTGATGTTATGTATGCAGAGGATGGAAAAGAAAAAAATTATGGTCAAGTGACTCTTTTCCAGTAGGACAGTCTAGAACAATAGATTTAGCTGAATATAAAGGAACTATAGCAGCAGGAGCTCCTGTTTGGGTAAAAGTACATACAAAATTAGGAAAAACAAAATCAAGTAATGAACATGCATATAAATTTGCAGAAAATGGACAAAGTTTAGCTCTAAAAGTTAAAGGAACAACATTAATTTATTCAATTGAAGAGTTATAGGCAGACTAAATTCAATTTTAGTATGAAATAAATTATACTTAAAACTTTGCTAAAGAAAATTTTAAAAGTGGTATAGTATAAATATTAAAAGATGTTTTAACTATATAGCTCTTAATATTAATTTAACAAATTGAACTACAATACTTGTTATTTAATCAGGAATACTATAAACATAAAATGCTGTACCCTATCTTAGGTATTTAAGATTTTGGGTACAGTTTTTTTATAATTGAGAATACTATAAAATGAAATATTGTTATTTTTTCAAAATAAAAAACAAAAAATAATGTATTTTTTATAAATAATCTTTTATTTATTTAAAAACGAATAAAAATTTAAAAAGTATGGTATAATATAAACAATATGTAAAAATATATTGATCATAAAAAATACATTATAAGGAGTTAGAAGATGACATGAGAGATAAATTTGTTATTTTTAATGGAGTTAGTTGTGAGTGTTATCTTAATAGGATGAGAAATTATGCACTAAGAGACTTAAAAGATGAAGCTAAAAAAATGAGAACTGGGTTAAAAAAATTTTCTGAAGTTATAGAAGAGGTACATGAAAAAAATAAAATAGAACCTCTTGAATTTTTATATGAGGAAATAAAAAAAATAGATAAAAAAGATGTTGCAATATTTTATCTTAAATTTACAGGAAATGATGAATTATTAGAAACTTTTCCTGATTCAATAAAACCACTCAAATTACCTATTATAAAAAAAGAAGGAGAGATAGTATTTGTTTTGAAAAAAAATAAAATTGATATCAATTTAAAACTTAAAAAATATTTGAAAAATCTTCAAGAGGTTTCAGAAGCTTTAAAAATAAAAGTTGAAAAGCATAATAAAGATCTTTTAGAAAGGCTTAAGAAAAAAGGTGAAAGGTTATATGAAAAAATATCTCTTAGAGGTTGGTAAGGTTTTTTTGATAGTTTTAAAAGTTCAATGAAATTTTAAAATATATACTTTATTTTTTATTAAATAAAATGGTTGAAATAAGAAACAATAATTGATTTTTTATTATAAAAAATTATTATTTATTGTTTTTTAAAATAAGAAATAAATGCTATAATAATTTAATAAAACATCTGAGGAGTGATTATGAAAAAAATAATATTAATTCTATTTATTGGATTGTCTATTAGTGGATATTCAACAGAAAAAAAGGAATCTTTGGTTACTGATGGAGTAACAGAAGCTGTTTCAGGAGCAGTATCTACAGGAAAAAATATATTAAAGGGATTGAAAAAAGGAATAGACAAAGGAAGGGTTGAAGGAAATAGTACTGACGAAGCAATAATAATATTGGATCAAAAAGCTTTTAATGAATATATTGACTGTACTATTCTTTCAGTTGAAAAAACTGCAAAATATTATGAGATAAAAGTGGGATTAAAAAATAAATCAAAGGAAACAGTAAGACTTGCTAATTTATCAGAAAAAAAAGTGTTACAGTTAAAAGACAAAGAAGGGTATGTTTCATATTCTTTACATCCTATTTTAAATATAACAATTCCAGAAGAAAGTGGAGTAAGAGCAAACTTTAGATTTTTAATGGAAGGAATTCCTTCTAGTTTAAAATTATATGGAGTGAATTTTGAAATAGATAATACTAAAATTAAAGTAGGAACAGAAAAAGAAATATATAAAACATTAAATGATGTTGTAGAAGAATTGGAACAAATAGAGAAAAGCAATAAAGAATAATTTTGTTAATAAATATATTGTTTAAAACAAGTATTAATGGAAAAGCTGCCTTCTGGCAGCTATTTTTTTAAATAGAAAAATAAGTGATAGAAATTATAATTTTATAATTGCACCTTAATATAAAAATAGAGCCAAGTCAAAAAATAAGAGCATAACCAATACCTTGTGAATGGCATTCTCTTCTCATGTTATATTTTTATATGAAATAAAGAGAAATTTATATGGAAACATAGATATTCGAAGAGAAAAAATTTTTAAAAAGCTATTTTCAGGAATAAATTAATTTTATTTTACAATAAGAGTATATCAACACTTGAAGGAGAATTTTATGAAAAAGCTAATAACAGCAATAATATTTTTATTTGGAACATTATCTTATAGTGAAACTAGAATTGTTTTTCCAGGAGATATAGAAAAAAGAAAAATAAATGGAGAAGTAAGGGTTTATGTTAAAGAGGAAACAGAAGCATTTACTGGAGTACTTAAAAAATATTCTATCTCAGGCACAGCCACTGAATATTATTTTGTTGATGGATTAGCAGATGGGAAAGTGATAGATTATTACCTTAATGGAAGAAAGGCCTATGAAAGAAATTTAAAGCAAGGACTTAAAGATGGACCTCAAATAGAATATTCCTATGAGGGTGAAAAAAGAGAGGAGATTTATAATATGGGAGTTTTAGAAGTGATTATTGAATATTACCCAAACAATATTAAAAAATCAGAATCTGTATATAATAAAAATAGAAAAAAAGAAGGAATAGAGTTAATATATGATTTAGAAGGAAAAATAAAAGAAAAAATTTTATGGAAGAATGGAGAAATCGTAAGAAAAAGTTAAAATTTGATTGATTTAAAAATTTAAACATCTAATATTTGAGGTTGCTATAGAGTTTTATCTATACTTAAATAATTCGGCTATATCGGAAATATCCAAGTTAGAAAATCTGGAATTAAAATTGGAATAATATGAAAACAAGTAAGAATTAAAGTAGTCTAATAAAGAAAAAGATAAAAGGGAATTTCAACTATATTGAAACTCCCTTTTTTTTTAAACAATAAAAATATCTTTTGGAGGAAAGATTTTTTCATGGATATATCATTATTCTTAAAATATATTGCTTTCCTCTTATTTAAATAAAAATGTTAAAAAAAATAAAAATTTATCTGCTTAATTTATTATATAAAATTAAAAATATAATAATAAAAAATCAATTATTTTTTAGCAAAAATATTAATTCTTTTTCTATCTTAGAGGTTAAAAATGGTTTTTTAATATTAATAAGTATTTTAATTTCTTCAGAGTCTTTTTTTGATAGTGACTGAAAAGAATTGTTGTATAATAAAAGCCATCTGCTTAGCTGTGCTTGACATATAGCTTCTAATTTTTCATAATTACTTCCAATTATTGTTAATATATATAGTAAAGTCTTCCATTTAGATGCTTGAAATAGTAACAAAGCACATTTTATTTTTGCATTTTCATAGTCTATTTCTTGGTATGCTTTCAATATTTTTTTATAATCATAGTCTTTATATTTTTTGAGAAGTATAAAAGCAGTATTAACGATACTTGAATGCTCAGAATACAACATTTCAGTAATTAATGTGATATATTTTTCAGAATCTAAATGCATTAGAGATATCATTGCAGCACGAACGACAGCTATTTTACTATTTTTCAAATAAGGCTCAATAATATAGCAATCTTCTTTGCAGCCTACTTCCCCCAATCCATAGACAGCAATTGTAGTGTTTGAAGAAAGGTTTTCAAGATAAAATTGATGAAAATTATCAGTCCTTTTAATAGTTTTAATAATTTCGCGGGATAAAATACGGACTTGCAAATTTCGATCTAAAAGCATCTGATATACCTTTATAAAAGCAAGATCAATATTATAATCATATAAATATTGTAAAGCAAGAAGCCGATTTGCAGGATACTTATCTTTTAAAAACTGTTTACTCAATTCTTCGATTTTTATATTTTCTTTGAAAAGTATTTGAAAAATCATTCTCCTTACAAATGGATCACTTTCTTTTTTTATATGCTTCAATAATAATGCAGTTTTAGGCAATGAAGTATTTGAAATAAAAGAAAGACAAGTTTTTCTTGTTCTTACATCAGAGTTTGCCAATCCTTTTTCTAAAAGCTTTTCATTGGCACAAAATTTATCCTGCATAAGAGAAGAAATTATAAAATTATCACCTCTTTTACTTTTTTGAAGCTTATGGAGAAAGGGAAGTGTATTGATAAGTTCTTCATCAGTAGCCTCTACCAACCGTTTTGAAAACATAGTTAAGGCAGTTTGACGCACGTTGTAAACCCAATCGTTTAATCTGAGAACAAGATATGGCAATGTTTCTTCATAAAAAACCAGAAGTTTTAAAGCTTGCTCTCTAATGTATCCATTCGGATTGAAAGAAGAGAAGATAAGCACAGCTCGCTGTTCATCTTTTGACATTTGCTTTGTAATAAAATTTTCAATTTTTAAAGTTTTCCAGTCAATATTCCATTCCATTGAAGTGGTCTCACGCATTTGTATATCAATTTTACATATATCATCAAATGAGGATGAAATCAGGGCTTCATTTAATACTTGGGAAGCTTTTAATTTTTGGGTTGAAATATTTTCAGCAAAAACACAAAAAATTTTTGCTAATGCTCTAAGATCTCCAGCATAAAAATCTTGGATATGTGAATCAAGACTTGATGAGAAAAAATTTTGCTTTTTATGAAATATTTTATGAAACAACATACAGTCCTCCAATATTAGAATTAATGAGATAATTTTATGTGAATAAAGGTAAAAATAAATGTTTAGTAGTGTGTTTAGTAGTTTTATAAAATATTAATTTATCTATATATAATAAGCTATTTTTATAAAAAATGCTATCTTAGAATATATCATAAAAAAATTTGAAAGAAATAAAAACGCAGCAAAGAATTATATTGCATCTCTATAATTTTAATAAAAACTAAATAGTAAATTTATATGGTATAATATTTTATATATTAAAACTATTTTAATAAAAGGGGATTGATTTATGGAGTTATACCACTATGAAGATGAAACTATCAAAACAGAAATTATAATGAAATCTAAAATTAATGATGAAGAAATAGAACTGAAACAGATAGATTTTTCTAATATAAAAATGTTTCTCAAAAAAGGAATATTTATTATTTCAGGCTATTTGAGGGGAGAAGATGAAAAGAATCTTGCAGAAATTATGAAGTTGAATAAATGGAGTATGATTACTGGAACATCAAAAGGAGCATTAAGGGATATAGAAATTAAAGTGTCAAGGAATGGATATGTATTAAGGCATTTGATATTTGAAGGATATCTATCTTCCTACCAAGAATCTTATGATAAGATAAAAGGCTATAAATTCCACTTTATTCTAAGAGAACACAAAAAAATAAATAGAGAAGGGGCATATATAAGAACAGTCACGCTTAAAGGAGTAAAAGGAGATATGATAATAATTCCTCATGATTTTAATTTTAATCAAACTTTGCTAAGTGCTTTAAATGGAACTACTGGTTATTTTATGTTAGGAAATGCATCTTCAGCAATTGCAGGAGGTGTTACATTAGGAACAGGAGTGTTAATATGTTTTTACATAGCACATGGAACAGGTATGATAAGCGAGTTTATGGCGGATGTCACTTTTAGAATACAGGGCAAACCAGAAAAAATGGGTAGTTTTAATATGACACGTGATTGGTTTTATAAACCTTTAGGAGAATCAATTGCAGAAGATATAAATTCTTCTTTTTCAAGTATTAAAATAGATAATGATATAGGTGTAGATATGTATAATCATGCTAACCTAGCTTTCACTTTAATTTCTATGGGAGAATCTTTAAAAACTATTGTTAGAAAATTAAAAGGGTATGAGGGAGCAGGGATATATTATGAAATGAAATATAAAGATGTAGCTCTAAGTACTTGGGGTAGGCAGTCAACGCCTTATAGAAAATATGGATCAACAACTTTAAAAGCACTTATTGGAGATTTAAAAAATATTATTCCTGATACTTATACAACTAAAAAAGTAGTAGAAACAGAAATAGAAAAAAGGTAGGTATTTATGAGAAGAAAAAGAGATAGTATAATATTTTTTTCAATAAATATAGTTTTGTTTATTATATTGAAAATACTTTCATATTATGATACTGGAGCATTTATTCCATTAGGTTGGAGAGATTTTAGAATTTTTATATATATTATGTTTTTTGTAGCAATCATATGGGCTATCATAGAAGGTGCTCAAAAAGTAACAGGAGATCTGATGGAAGGCTCGTGGAGTAAAAGAATCATTTTCATAATAGTAGCAATAGTCATGATATATTTATATAAATCTACAGGAAGAATTTAAAAAGATAAAAAATGAATCTTTGAAAAGAGAAGATTAATTTCTTCTCTTTTCTTTTAATTGATATAAACTGGCCAAGGGGCGTATCCCCTCACTACCCAAAAGAGAAGAAGCTTTATCCCAAATTGTTATTAAAGCTGAAATAAAACTAGTGAAACTTAAAATAAGCTGCATAGACATCCCCCCTTTTACTGAATCGAACAGCAGAAAAATAATAATACAATAAAATATTATATATCTTCTTCCCCATTGCCACTTTGTACTAATTTTTTAAGTAAAAAAAAGGCCTCAGACCATTTGATCCAGAGGCATTGCTAACATATATATATTTCAATCATCTACTATAAAAAGTGAGGGATTGAATGGTGCCTAGGGAGGGACTTGAACCCTCACTCCTTTGACAGGAAACGGATTTTGAGTCCGTCGCGTCTACCGTTCCGCCACCCAGGCATCGTTACTCAATTATAATATAACATTTATCAAAAAAAGTCAATACTTTTTTTAATTAAATATTTTTGTAAAAACCGCAGGAATCTTACTAGAGAAATGTAACACTTTTTTAGTAACAGGATGAACAAAAACAATAGTATTAGCATGCAGTCCTAAACGATTGATAGGGCTTTTTCCAGAACCATATTTTTTATCTCCAACTACACTATGTCCAAGATCCTGCATATGTACACGAATCTGATTTTTTCTTCCAGTCTCTATATTTACTTCAAGAAGTGAATAATTTTTATTTTTTTTCAAAACTTTATAGTGAGAAATTGCTTTTTTACCCTCTTTAGGATTTTGACTTGAATAAGTTATAAAAGCTTTATTTTCTTGTAAATAAGATATTATAGTATCTTTTTCTTTATAAACAACACCTTCAACTAATGCTACATAAGTTCTTTCTTTTACAGAATCGTTCCATGTAGTTTGAAGTATATCCTGAGCTTTTTCTGTTTTAGCAAATATCATAATTCCAGAAGTATCTCTATCTAAACGGTGTACAACAAAAATTTTGTTTTTAGGATCTTTGTTTTTTAAATATTCTTTCAGCATATTATATGCAGTTTTTTCTCTTTCATTGTCAGTAGCAATTGACAGAATTCCACTTTCTTTTTCTACAACCAAAACATCATCATCTTCATAAATGATAGACACTCCCTTCATAGTCGTATCAATAGTTACTTTTCCCCAATCAACTGTGACTGTTTGTCCTGGAAGAAGTGGATGATTGTATTGAGAAACTACATCATTTCCTACAAAAACTTTTCTTTTAGTAAGAAGAGATTTTATACTTGTACGGCTTTTCTCAGGCATTTTTTCTATTAAAAAGTTCATTAACTCATTTTTTTCTGTAACTTTAAATACAGTATTTTTTTTACTTTTGTTTATCATTATATTCCTCCTAATTTATATCAAAGAGTATTATACCATAGTTGTCTTACTAAGTAAATTAAAGCTTTTAGAATTTAAATTTTAAATTTAATTATTTTAAGAAAAGAAAAAAGTTAAAATAAATGTTGGATAACGAAAAAATATTAATAAATAATAGAGGAAGTTTGAATGAGCAATAGAATATTGAGTGTAAGAAAATACAAAAGTATATTATTGTTTAGAAGTATTATTTTATAGTAGGAATATTTATTTGAGTTGAAAACGTGATTGTAATAATTTTAGGAGGAATGATATTATGAAACACGAAGAATTTCATGCTTTTTCAAAGGAAAAAATTAATGATTATTCAGAGAAAAAAAGAGAAGAAGCTATAGAAGCTTTTGGATGTGAAGTTGCTAAAAGTGCTAATAGTTTGACAACTGGGGAGCTAAAAGCTCTTCTTGAAGAAAAAATGGAAGAATATTTTGATAAGTACCATGTTAAAGAAGTGAAAATTAATGAAAAAGAAATAAAAAGAGAGAAATCAGACAAAGATATAATAATATATGTTCCTTATGATGGGAATGTAGAAATGCTTAGATTAAGACTAGATATTGAAACTAAAGAAACTCCTAAAGTATTTTTGAAAGAAAAAGAAATTGAAGTAAAGGTTAAGGATCTAGCATCTAAAACAAAAGAAGAAATTTCAGAAGAAACTGAAAAAATAGTTGAAGAATTGAAGAAAAATCTAGATTATTTAAAAAAAGATATAGAAGAATGTAATAAAGAACTGAAAAAAGGGCTAAAAGGTGAAGCTGAAAAAATAAAAAACAGAATAGAAAAAGACAAAGAAAAATTAAAAGAAATTAAAGAGATAATAAAAAAATAATGAATGAAAGGCCCCAGATAATATTTCTGGGGTTTTGAATTCACAAAAGAAAAGACATTATTTTATAAATATATGATATAATACAAATAATATAATGTTTATGGAGGGAAGCCATGAAAAAAAGCTTAGTACTGCTATCTTTAGCGATTCTTTTATTTGGATGTGGAGGAATGAAAGAAGTAGACATATCTAAAAAAGAGGAAAAAAATGGAATAGTATATGTTGAAAATCAAAAAAAACCATTTACAGGAAAAATTATATCAAAATATGAAAATGGTCAAATAAAAATGGAATCTCAATATAAAGATGGGAAACTTGAAGGTACAGTAAAAGAGTACTATGAAGATGGGCAGGTTCACAATGAATGGAATTATAAAGATAATCATTTAGATGGTGAACAGAGAAAATATTATGAGAACGGGCAACTCTCTACAGAAAAATACTACAAAGATAATAAAGTTGAAGGAATATTCAAAGAATATTATGAAGATGGAAAAATCAAAAGTGAGACTGAATATAAAAAAGGGAAAAAAGATGGAATTTATAAATTGTATATAGAGAATGGAAATTTAAAATATGAAACAAATTTTAAAAATGGAAAAATAGAAGGAATTTTTAAAGAATACCATGAAAATGGAAATATAAGTGTTGAAGCTAATATAAAAAATGAAAAAAAAGATGGAATATATAAAAAATATTATGAAAATGGAAATTTGAATATTGAAACTAATATGGAAGAAAACAAGATAAAAGGGGCATATAAAGTTTATTATGAAAATGGACAGCTTTACAGTGAAACAAAATATAAAGATGGAAAACAAGAAGGAATATATAGACAGTATTATAATAACGGGCAATTAAATATAGAAACTTCATATAATGATGGAAAAAAAGATGGAAGCTATAAGAGTTATTATGTAACAGGAGAAATAGCAGATGAAAGTCATTATAAAAATGGTAAATTAGAAGGAAGCCATAAGGAATACTATAAAAATGGGCAGCTTATATTTGAAAAAAATTATAAAAATGGAAAAACTGAAGGAACTGTAACTTTCTACACTTCCAGTGGAAAAGAAGAGAAGAAAGTAAAATACAAAAATGATGAGATTATAAAAGTAATAAAATAAAGATAAAACCTCAGAGAGATGTCTTTCTGAGGTTGTTTATTTTAAATTATTTCAGCTATTTCATCAAAAGTTTTTTTAGTTAAAACAGGAAGAGAATAATTTGGGTCTGGTTTTCCAACAACTAATACCATTACAGGAGTCTCTCCAGATGGTCTTTTTAATAAATCTCTCAAAAACATTATAGGTGCTGGAGTATATGTAAGGCTTGCATATCCAGCATTATGAAGTGCATTGATAAGAAAACCAATAGAAATACCAATAGATTCATTAACGTAATAATTTTTATCAATAATTCCATTTTCCAGTTCCTTATAAAATTCTTTAAATATTACAATAAGGCAAGGTGCCTGAGTAAGAAAAGGCTTCTCCCAAGTAAGTGTCAACTTATTTAAATCTTCCTGCCATTCTTTAGTGATTTTTGATTCATAAAACTCTTTTTCTATTTTTTCGCTTTCTTCTCTTATCTTCTTTTTCATAGCAGGGTCAACAACAATAGAGAAGTGCCATGGCTGTTTGTCAGCACCGCTTGGAGCAGTAGCAGCAGTCACGATACAATCTTTGATTATTTCAATATCTACAGGTTCTTCTAAAAATTCACGATAAGTACGACGTTTCTTTGACTTCTCTAATAACGTTTTTGAAATTTCTGACATAATTTTCCCCCTTTTGATTTTTTATCTAAACATCTATTCTTTTTATACCTTACAAAATGCATTATGTCAATAGAGATACCTTCAATAATATTCTCTAATTTTTACTTACAATTAACATAGATTTTGTATTTTTTTTACATAGATATGTTAAAGTCTAAACAGGAACTAAAATTATTTAAAAAGAAATTATGATATCTAAATTGTAGGAAACATAGAAAAATTATTGTATAATAAAAAATAAAATTTAATTGAAATGAGGAAGATAAAATGAAAAATAAAAAACTGTATTTATTTGATATTGATGGAACATTAATTTTAGGAAATAAACCTATAAATGGAGCAGAGGATATAATTAGTGAGATAAGAAGAAAAGGGAAGAAATTCATGCTGTTTACAAACAATTCTTCAAGAACTAGATTAGAGTATGTGGAGAAATTTAAAAAGATGAACATTAAAATTTTTGAAGAGGAAATAGTCACTGCTGGATATATGCTTGGAGAATATCTTATAGAAAAAAAGACCAATCCTTCTGTATATTTGGTGGGAACTAAATCTTTGAAAAAACTTTTAGAGGATATGGGAGTAAAAATAGTAGAGGAGCCTCAGAAGATTAATGGAAAGTATGATGTAGACTATGTAGCAGTTGCCTTAGACAGCGAACTTAATTATCAAAAGATAACAACAGCATGTGAACTGCTTAGTGAAGGAGTGGAATATGTAGCTGCCAATCCAGATTTTGTATATCCTGTAGAAGGAGGTAAATTTCTTCCTGATTGTGGATCTATATGCAAAATGCTGGAGTATGCAGTAAAAAGAAAACCTTTATTTCTAGGAAAACCTTCAAGAGAAATATTAGATTATTGTATTAAAAAGAATGGAGTGTCTAAAGAAGAAACTGTGATAATAGGAGATAGATTATACACTGACATAGCCTGTGGTTATGATAATGGCTGCGACACTATACTGGTTTTGACTGGAGAGAGCAAAAGGGAAGATATAAAGGACAGCCCATATAAACCTGATTTTATATTAGAAAGCATAAAAGATATAAAAATATAAAATTAATATTTATTTTATAGTAATTTCTTATATTGATTTTATATTGCCTAAAAAACTTTTAAATTAAAATTTTTATACTTAGAGGATAGCTCACAAGCAGGAATATAATTTTAGAAATTTTTTACCAGAGAAAGAAGAGAAATTTCTCTAACATATAAACTTCTAAAATTTTAACTCGGCTTTTGATTATCCTCTATTTTTTATTAAGAATTTAATCTGTTATGTGATATAATAGAGTGGTAAATTCTAGATGTCTGGAGGTATATTTTAATGAAAGTAGAAGTTTTAAGTTGTGAAAAAATTAAAGAAGGATATATAGTAAAATTAAAAGATGGAAATGAACCTTTTTACATAGATGGAAAAGGGGGACAATTAGGAGATAGAGGAACAATAGGAGAGAGCATTGTTCTTGAAGTGAAAGATGGAAGTATACTGGTTGATAAAGAAGTAGCTCTAGGAGAGCAGGAATGCAGTATAAATATGGAAAGAAGAAAAGATATAGCTTCTCAACATACAGCTCAGCATCTTTTTTCTGCTTTGGCATACAATGATTATCAATTGAATACTATGGGATTCAGAATGGCTGAAGAATATACAACGGTAGATTTAGACTCTAATACAATAACAGAGGAAACTATAAAAGAACTGGAAAATAAAGCTAATGAGGTTATAAGAAGAGCTATAGAATTGAAAATATATACACTTAATCATGAAGAGGCTATGAAAATAGAGGGATTGAGAAAGGCTATCAAAGATAAAGTAACTGGAGATGTAAGATTTGTAGAGATACCAGATACTGATTTAGGAGCTTGTGCTGGGTTTCATGTGGAAAATACCAAAGATATAAAATTATTCAAAATATTATCTCATGAAAAAATAAAGGGAAATTATACAAGATTCTTCTTTATAGCTGGAGACAGAGCTTTAAAAGATTATGCTTTTAAACATGAGTTATCAAAAGAGCTATGCCATATATTCAGTTGTAAAGATCACGAGATTCTTACAATGCTGAACAAGAGTTTAGAAGAAAAGAAAAAAATAGAAACAGAAATGAAAATGATTGCTTCTGAATTTTCTGAGCTTTTAGGAGAGAAATTAATGAAGGAAGCAGAGGAAATAAATGGGTACAAGTTTATCATATATGTGGGAGATAAAACAACAGTACAATATTTGCCAAGACATATAAATCCAGAAGAGTATTTATTGATAACTGGAAGTGAGGACAATTATTCAATTATTTCTAATAAAATTAACTGTAAAGATTTCTTGAAAGAATTGACTTCTGTCAATAATAATATTAAAGGTGGAGGAAATCAAATAAAGGGAAATTTTAAAGGAAAAATATCAAAAGAGGAATTAAAAAAACAACTTGAAACTTTTCTTAATAAGTTGTAATTGTGCATTTTTTTTGATATAATATCATGTTAGTAATTTTATAATCGGAGGAATAATGTCAGAAAAAATTAATTTATTAAATTTAAATCAACAAGAGTTAGAGGAATTGGTAATTTCTCTTGGAATGAAAAAATTCTATGGAAAGCAAATATTTAATTGGCTTCATCAAAAAATAGTAAGAGACCTTAATGAGATAACAAATCTTTCACTTAAAGATAGAGAGCTTTTATCTGAAAAAGCTTATATACCATTTTTAAATCTTTTAAAACAGCAAGTGTCTAAAATTGATAAGACAGAAAAATTTCTTTTTAAATTAGAAGATGGAAATACAATTGAAACTGTACTTTTAAGACACAAAGATAAAAGAAATACTTTGTGTATATCATCACAGGTAGGATGTCCTGTAAAGTGTGCTTTCTGTGCAACTGGACAAGATGGATTTGTGAGAAATCTTGATGTAAATGAAATAATCAATCAAGTTTATACTGTAGAAAGAAGACTTACAAAACAAGGAAGTAATATAAATAATATAGTTTTCATGGGAATGGGAGAGCCTTTGCTTAACCTTTCAAATGTATTGAAAGCTCTGGATATACTTTCTAATGAAAATGGAATAAATATTTCTAAGAGAAAAATAACTATTTCTACATCAGGAATAGTACCTAATATAGAAAAAATATTACTGGAAAAACTTCCAATTGAACTGGCTATATCTCTTCATAGTGCAATAAATGCAAAAAGAGATATGATAATACCTGTAAACAGAAGTTATCCTCTTGAGGATCTTTATGCAATATTACAGGAATATCAAAGACAGACTAAACGTAGAATAAGCTTTGAGTATATTATGATCAATGATTTCAATGTATCAGATATAGATGCTAATGCACTGGCTGATTTTGTACATGAATTTGATCATGTGGTAAATCTTATCCCATATAATCCTGTGACTGGAACAGAATTTGAAAGACCTTCTGAAAAGAAAATAGAAAAGTTCTTTACTTTCTTAAAAGATGTAAGAAAAGTAAATGTCACATTGAGAAGAGAAAAAGGGACTGATATAGATGGTGCTTGCGGTCAGCTGAGACAAAAAGCTCCTAAGAAATAGTTTGATTTAGAAGGAGTACTGAAACTATGAAAATACTTGTAAAAAGAATAATAAAAATAATGATAGTTTTATTTATTGTTGGAAGTATTGCATCTGTGGGAGTAGTTTTAGGAGTTATAAATAAATATTCCAAAGAACTTCCTGATATAGTGACTTTAATAGAAGATTATGCTCCATCTCTTCCAACTGTGTTATATGATAGAAATGGTGAAGTAATTGATACTATATACAGAGAATCAAGAGACACAGTAAAACTAAAAGAAGTTCCTATTTATAGTAGAAATGCTTTTTTAGCAATAGAAGATAAGCAGTTTTATTCACATCATGGAATACATATGAAGAGATTGATAGGAGCTATTGTAGCAAATATTCGTAGTGGCCGTGCTGTGCAGGGTGCCAGTTCAATAACTCAACAGCTTGCAAAAAATGCCTTTCTTTCTCATGAGAGAAAACTTTCAAGAAAAATAAAAGAAGCTATAATAACATTTGAAATAGAAAGAAGATATACTAAAGATGAGATATTTGAAAAATATTTAAATGAGATATATTTTGGAGCTGGATCTTATGGAATAAAAACAGCAGCCAAGCAGTTATACAGAAAAGATATATCAGAAATAAATATAGCTGAATCTGCTCTTTTAGCAGGGATACCTAACAGACCTGAAAAATATAACCCTAGAAGAAATCTAGAGGCTTCATTAAAGAGAGCTAATCTGATTTTGTCTGAAATGTATAAAGATAAGCTTATAACAAAAGAAGAATATGAGCAGGCTAAAAACCGTAAATTTATAAACGAAGATAAACTTCCAGAAGATTTCAAAATGGATGATAATACAACAATTATATATAACAAAAAAAGTGATGTAGCAATTAATTATCCTGATTTTTCAAACATGGTGGAAGAATTCCTTGTGGATAAATTTGGAGAAAATATGGTATATACTGGAGGATTGAAAGTACATACTACTCTTGATTTAGAAATGCAGAAAGTTGCAAAGGAAACATTTGAAAATTATGAGTTTTTTAAAAAGAATGATGAACTGCAAGGTGGAATGGCAACTATAGATCCAAATAATGGGCATGTAATATCTCTTATTGGTGGTAGAGGATTTAAATCTGGAAACTTCAACAGGGCAACTATGGCAAGAAGACAGCTAGGATCTTCATTTAAACCATTTTTGTATTTTACAGCTATAGAAAATGGAATGGAAATGAATTCAGTAGTAGAAGATTCATTTATCTCATTTGGAAGCTGGACACCAAAGAACTATGGAAGCAGATATTCAAATAATGTTACTCTGCTTAATGCCTTAGATAGATCATTAAATATAGTTTCTATAAAATTACTTCAAAAAATAGGAACAAAAACATTTAAAGAAAATGTTGCAAAATTTGATCCTAGTTTAAATATACCTGATGATTTGACTGCTTCACTAGGTTCATTTGAAAATACGCCATTACAGCATGCCATAGATTATGCAATATTCTCAAATGGTGGATATGTAGTAGAACCTATAACAGTTATAGATGTAGAAGATAGATATGGAAATCCTATTTATCAAAATACTCCTAAAAAAGAAAAGGTATTTGACAGTATTGATACAAGTATAATAACTTTTATGCTGAAAAGTTCTGTACAATATGGAAGTTCTAACAGAGCCTCTGTATATACTAAAGATAAAAAAAGAATAGAACAGGGAGGAAAAACAGGAACTGTAAATGATAATAGAACTATATGGTTTGCTGGAATAACTCCTGATTATGTAACAACTATCTATATAGGTTATGATGATAACAGAGCTATAAAGGGAAATGTTACTGGAGGAACTGGAGTGGCTCCTCTATGGGCAAAATATTATCAGACTTTGATAGATAAAGGACTATATGCTCCTGGTACTTTCTCTTTCCTTGAAAACCATTTAAAAAATGGAGATTTTAATTTGCAGACGCTGACTGTAAATAATGGGCTTATTTCTGGAGCAGGAAGAGAATTTCTTGTAAGAAAAGGTAAATTGCAGATGGAAAGTGAAATGAAGTATGCAAATGGAATAGCAGGAATATTTGGAGAATTAAAGAAAGAAAATGGAACAGATGGAAGCGGAGGATATAATCCAGTTATTGAAAAAACAAATAATAATATAGCTCCTGAAAATACAACTTCAAATGATTCTTTATTCAAAAGACTTTTAGGTAATTAATATAAAAATGGAACTCAAAAGTAAAATTCTGAGTTCCATTTTTTTAATAAGTTATTTTTTCATAATCAGTATATTTATTAATAATATCTATGGCTTTTTCCAAAATTTCTACCTCTTCTAAAGAAAATCTTGAATAAACAGCACTGTCAATATCCAGTACTCCATATATATTTTTATTTTTAATAAGAGGGATAACAACTTCGGATTTTGATCTTACATCACAAGTGATATGCCCAGGAAATTCACATACATTTTCTACTACTATTTTTTCTTTTCTTTCCACAGCAGTTCCACATACACCACTGCCTATTTGAATTCTTGTTGTAGCAGGCATTCCGCAAAATGGTCCTAGAACCAGCTCATTATTTTTTAGAAGATAGAATCCACTCCAGTTTATATCATCAAAAAATGCTGAAATAAATGCTGAAGCATTGGCAAGATTAGCAATGGGATCACTTTCTTTTGAAAGATAACCTTCAAGCTCCTCTAAAAAAGCTGAATATTTTTCTTTGAAGCTTAAATCTTTATACAAAGTTATATTAAAAGCCATATTACCTCCATTATTTAGTTAAAAGTCTGCAATTCTTATACTCTTCTTTCTGGCTTATCCTGTAAGTACAAGTTCCAGAAAGTTTTTTACATTTGACAGAAACATATCCATCATAATCAATTCCAATAGACTCTGCACAATCCAGTACTGGAAACTCTTTCATATAATTTTCTTTTTCTTCTTTTGTTATTAAATATTTCTCCATTTTATTTCCTTTCAATATAATTTTAAATCAGGGTATCCTATTACTTTTTGATATCTCTGTCTGATTGTAAAATAAGTCAATCCCACACCGATATATAAGAAAGCTGCAATGAGAAAAGCTTCTTTTTTAAATATATAGAAAGCCTTTATTCCAAAAAAACCTCCAGCCATAAAAGCCAGAATAGTAAATAAGCAAAAATATACTTTCCACTTATCTTCAGTTTTTCCCTTGATGCAATGTCCTATATATACTCCCATGTCTGTGAGACTTCCTGTGATGTGTGAAGTTCTTACTACTACTCCTTTATATGAGATAAATAACCCATTTTCTACTCCAACCATAAATGGCAGATAGTAAAAAAATGGAAGAGTATCATAGAGAAATGAATATAAAACCAAAAGTCCAGTTCCTAAAATTATTGAAGCATATCCGTAACGTCTTTTGAGATTAAACTCCCTCCCATCTACAAGTGAACCAGAAATAGTAGTTCCAATAACAAAAGCTATTAAAATAGTCAGTACTTTAAATACTTCACTAAAGTTTCCCTGAGAAATATTGATAGCAGCTTTAGAAATATTTCCTGTAAAATGTGAAACTGTATAGGAATATTTTACAATACAGATAGCATTAATATACCCACCCAAGAAACAAAGCATATAAATCCAATTGAGCAACATTTTGTTTAATACCTTCATTTAAATCATCCCCAGCATATGATTATTCTAACAATTAGATATTACAACTTTTTATCAAAATTGACAATAGTTAATTTATATTGAACAAAAATATTTTTCAATTGAATTATGCTGAGTGTAAAAAAGAGTAGTCCAAATATTTAGACTGCTCTTTTGTAACTGGAGATATTATTTAAAAATTATCAAAATATTAAAATCAATCAAAGATAGATTATTTAGTTATTTTTTTTAACTTTAAATTTTTCTCTATCAGACTAAAAACATCTTCGTGAGTAAGATTTTTTTGAGATTTTAACGTTTCAAGGTATTCCTTGACTGTGTCATGAGCTTTCTTAGGATACCTATTGATAATATAGTTTACATCATAATCCTGAGAAAAATTTACATATTTATGTTCTTTCATTTAAGACCATCTCCCTGTATTTCTCCAGTAAATATATTGTAGACCTTTTTTAAGATTAGGTCAACACTTTTAGCAAAATAAAATTTTTTAGTTAGAGAATATATGATATAATCTGTATATAGATAGAGGTAGAGAAAATATGGAGTTGAGTATATGGAAAATAGAGAGATAAATTTAAATAGAGAGCAAAAGGCGGCTGTAACTCATACGGAAGGGCCTCTTTTGGTAATTGCAGGACCTGGTTCTGGAAAGACAAGGACATTGGTGGAAAGAGTAGTCCATATGCTTACAGAAAAAGAAACTTCTCCAGAAAAAATAATGGTATCAACTTTTACAGACAGAGCTTCAAAAGAACTTATTGGAAGAATCTCTGAAAGAATAAAAGATTATGATTTAAAAATAAATATAAATGACATATATATGGGAACTTTACATTCTATATGTCTTCGTTTGATAGATGAATATATAGAATATTCTGATTTTTCTGAAGGTTATCAGGTATTGGATGAGTTAGAGCAGCATTTTTTTATTTTTTCCAAGACAAAAGAATTTAAGGAACTGGAAGGATATAATGAGTTTTTTAAAGAGATCCCATCAGCTAATAACTGGGGAAAAGCTGGAAAAATTCAAAAATGGGTAAACAGAATAAATGAAGAGGGAAGAAGTCTGGACTATGTCAAAGAGGAACAGGACAAGAAAATAACATTTTTGAAGAATGCCCATGAGCTGTATCAGAAATTATTAATTGAAGACAATGTAATAGATTTTGCTTCTATACAAAGAGAAATTTACAGAATGCTTCTAAATAATGAAACTGTAGCAGAAGAGATAAGAGAAAAAATCCAATACATAATGATAGATGAATATCAGGATACAAACTCTATTCAGGAGAAAATAATCTTTGAACTAGGAGGAACCAGAAAAAATATATGTGTAGTAGGAGATGACGACCAAGGAATATATAGATTCAGAGGGGCGTCAGTAAAAAATATATTAGAATTTCCAGAGAAATTTGAAGAAAATCAATGTAAAATAATAACACTGGATATAAATTATCGTTCTCACAGAGATATAATAACTTTCTGCAATAGATGGATAAGTCTTATAAACTGGAAAAACTTCAGATATCAAAAAGATATACAGCCCCCACCAGAGAAGGAATTTGTTGATAATCCTGGAGTCATCAGAATAGGTGGAGGCTCTGAAACTCAATGGAAAGAAAATATATACAAGTTTATAAAAAACTTAAAGACAACAGGGAAGATTGAAGATTACAGTCAGGTGGCATTTTTATTTAAATCAGTGAGATTTTCAAGAGTAAAGGAACTGATAGATTACCTTGAGGATAGAGGAATACCAGCTTATTCTCCTCGTTCTAAAAACTTTTTCTACAGAAATGAGGTAAAGCTGGTACTGGGAGCCTTGCTTGTATTGTTTCCACAAAGTAAGCCTCTGGTGCTGGATGATGTCTATATAAGAAAAACAGCTGCATACTATAATGACTGCATCAATGTATTGAAAAAACATCTGAGCAAAGATAAAGAGCTATATGAGTGGATACTAAAGAAGAGAGAGGAAAACAGAGATTTAGGAGAAGAGAAAAGTGAAAATATAAGCAGAATCTTTTATTCTCTTTTTGAATTTAAAACTTTTAAAGAATTGATAGACTTAAATAAAAATGGTGCTAAAGAGGGAAGAGAGATATATAATCTGGGAATTCTTTCACAGATATTTGATAAATTTGAAAATTTGAGCAGAATAGAATATATTACAAAGGAAAATATAGAGAAGGTAGTAAGATATCTATTTGTAACACATATCAGACTCCTTTTTGAAAAAGGGATAGATGAATATGAAAATAAAGAGATTTTGCTGGGAGCAGTGTCATTTATGACTATTCATCAAGCAAAAGGATTGGAATTTCCAGTGGTCATAGTGGGATCACTAGAGTCTGAACCTGACAACAGAGAGCCTACAGAGGAAGACAGACTGGAAGATATCATCACTTTAGGAAATGATTTTGAGCCAAAAGACAGGAAGAATATTTTTGATTTCTGGAGAGTGTTTTACACAGCTTTTTCAAGAGCTCAGAATCTTCTTGTGCTTACAAGTATAGAAAATAGAGCAGGAGGAAAGGAACTTCCATCAAAGATTTTTAAACCTGTTTATGAAACTATACCTTATTGGAACGACGAAAGTTTTCATTTTGAAAGACTTCAGATTTCTAAATTAAAAGAGGCAGATACTAAGGAATTTTTATCATATACAGGGCATATACTGATCTATGAAGGCTGCCCTTTGAGATATAGATTCTATAAGGAATTTGAATTTAAACCTCTAAAAACTAACAAGACATCTTTTGGAATATTGGTGCATAAATCTATTGAAAATATTCATAAAGAGGTAAAAGCTGATACTGAAAAGAAATATTCTGATGAAGAACTAAAAGAGCTTATTGAGAAGAACTATAATATGTTAAAGAAAAATATCAGAGTGTTTCTTGGGGAGAATATAAGAGAAAGAGCATTTGAGCAGATTAAGAGATATGTAGACAGTGCAGAAAATAATTGGGCTAATATAATAAGCTCAGAAGAAAAAGAATATAGTGTAGAAAATAGCTATATCTTAGAAGGGACAATTGACCTTTTGAGAAAACAGGGAGATAAAATAGAATTGATAGATTTTAAAACTGGAAGATTTTCAGGATATGAAGATGCCAGATATATTTCTTATGAGAGACAGATAGAAATATATTCACATATGCTGAGAGAAAAATATGATTTGGAAAATCTGAAAGCTTATCTCTACTACACTGGAAATAGAAATGAACCTATGGTAGAAATACCACTGAAAAAAGATAAGATAGATAAAACAATTTCAAATTTTGATAATACAGTAAAAAAAATACTGAATAAAGAGTTTAATAGACGAGAATATTCAGAAGAAAAATGCAGTGAATGTGAATTTAAAGATTATTGCAGAGGAGAGTAAAAATGAAAATACTTCATTGTTCAGATATACACTTAGGAAAAAGACCTTTTGGAACAAAAGAATTTTCTCAAAAAAGATATCTGGATTTTTTCAATGCTTTTGAACAGTCAGCAGATAGAGGAATAGAGAAAAAAGTAGATGTTTTTCTAATAACTGGAGATTTGTTTGATAAAAAAGAACTTTCACCAGATACTTTAGATAGATGTGAAAAAGTATTTTTGAAACTAAAAAATAATAATATTCAAGTTCTGCTTATAGAAGGGAATCATGATAATATATCAGGATATGATGAGATAAATTCATGGCTTGGGTATCTGGAAAGAAAAGGATATGTAAGACGAGGAAAATATAAAGCTTCAAATGAAGGATATGACTTTGAAAAAATAACAATAGAAGATGTTAATTTTTATGGAGTAGGATATCCTGGATTTGCTGTAGATGAAGTTCTTGAGAAATTGAGTGAAAATTTAGATGGAAATGAAAAAAATATAGTAATGGTGCATACTGCATTGGGAGGCTCAGAGTTTCTTCCAGGACTGGTAAATACTGATATAATAAAGAAATTTAAAGATAAAGTTATATATATGGCAGGGGGGCATCTTCATTCCTTTGTAAGTTATCCTAAGGATAACCCATATTTTTTCATTCCCGGTTCTACTGAGTTCTGGAATGTTTTAAATGAAAAAAATAACTCTAAGGGGGTTATAATTTTTGATACAGATACTTTAGAATATGAATTTTCCGAGTTATTCCCAAGAAAGAGAATTGAAAAGGAGTTTATATATGAGGGGGATATTTTACAGGAGTTTGAAGAGTTTACAAAAGCTTTGGAGCTCACTGGAGAAGAGCTGGTTATTGTCAATGTAAAACTGAAAGACAGTGGCTATATAAATGTAAATGAGCTGGAAAAGATATTGGAAAATAATGGAGCTTTGAAAGGTTATATAAAATTGAGATATCCTAACTCTATTTTTGACAGGAATCTGGGAGAAGAGGGATACTATTCTGTAAGAGATGTAGAGAAGGAAATTATAAATCAATGGGAAGAATTTTCTGATGCTGAAAAGGTAACAGCTTATCTTCAAAAATTCAAAGAATACCAAGAGGAAAATGACAGAGAAAAAGATTTCTTTGAGCTTTTCGATGCCATGCTTGAGGAGGAGATAGGAAATGAAAATAAATAGAATACATCTGGAAAATTACCGTATTCATGATAAATTAGATGTTGAATTTGATAGTGGAATAAATCTTCTTCTTGGAGAAAATGGAAAAGGGAAGTCATCTATTCTTGAAGCAATAGGTTATGCTCTTTTTGATTCTGAATTGAGAGGAGGAAATCAAAGAGAAGCTATAAAATATGGAAAGAAAAGTGCAAAGATAGAAATAGAATTTACTGGAATAGATGGAGAAGAATATATAGTTACAAGAAAAATTCCTGGAGCTACCAGTATATACAAAAAAGATAATCCTGAACTTCAGCTCGTAGGAAAAGAAGAAAGAATAAGAGAGTTGTGTGGTATTAAAGGAGATCTAAAAGGAATATATGACAATGTAATAGTTGCTAAACAAAATGAATTTATATCTTCCTTTAAAGAAAAGGATAATGAGAGGGAAAAAATATTTAATAAAGTTTTTAATACTGACATATATAAAAAAATATATGAAGGATACTCAAGAGATGCTGTAAATAAATATGAGAAAGATATTGAAATAGAAAAAAACAGTATGGAAAATATATCAGAGATAATGGAAGATCCTGCTGATATAAAGGAAAAACTGGACTTTGAAAAAGAAAGAGCTAAAGAATATAATCTAAGTCTAAATCTATTGAATGAGGAAAAAAATAAAATAAAAGAACTCCTAAATAAATATAATATTACAAATTTAGAGATAGAAAAACTTACTGGAGAAATAAATGCTCTATCTGAAAATATAAAAAATAAAAATGAAGAGCTGGGCAAGGTTTCTGCCTCTATAAAAGAGAGTGAAATTTCAGAAAAAATAGTAAAAGAAAATAAAGAAAAATATGAGGAGTATCAAAAATATTCTTTAGAGATAAACAGGTTAAAAATTAGAAAAAAAGAGTTAGAAAAGATAAAAGAAGAGTGTCTTTTAAAGGAAAAAGAGATAAATATTCTGGAGAAATTGAACTCAGAAATTGATGGAGAAATCAAAGTTTTTGAAAATAAAAAAGAGAATAATGAATCTCTGCTCCTAGAAAGAAAAAATAAACTATTTGAAATAGAAAAAGAAATAAAAGAGAAAAAGGAAAAAGCTGTTGAGTATAAATCTGAATTAGATAAAATAATACCTCTTTTAGTAAAGTTGGAAGAGTTTGAAAGAAAACTTGAAGCTGGAGAAAATAATATCAGAACCTTTGAAATAAAATTAGAAGAGAAACTGGAAGAGATTAATAAAGAAAAAGCTAAAAGAGAATATCTCATGGATGAAAATCTTGATAAACAGCTTTCTGGAATAGAAGAGTCTGAAAAGAAGAAAAAGATTTTGGAAGACGACATATTGAAAAAGGAACTCTTGCTAAAAGAGAATGAAGAAGCTTTTGAGATGTTGAAAACTTCATATTGTCCATATTTAAAAGAACAATGTAAAAACCTTGATGGAAAAAATATAGATGAGTATTTTAAGGATAAAAGAGAGAAATATATAGAAGAGATAGAAAGCAAGAAAAATTCTGTAAAAGAAATAAATGAAAATCTCACAAATAAAAATGAAATCATGGAAAAAATAATAAGGTTAGATACCTTATCTAAAGAAATAACTGAGAAAGAAGTAGAGTTCATCCAAGAGAAGTTAAAGCTGGAAACAGGGAAATCTAAAATTGAAAATGAAAAGTTAAAATTAAAAAACTTTAAGCTGGAAAACAGTATTGAAAATAAAGAAAAACTTTCTGAGATAAAAATAACACTGAAAACAAAAATTGATAATTTAGATTTAGGAAAATCTGAAGCTGTAAAAAATGAACTTGAAAAAGAAATAGATAGTTTGAATAAAAGTATAGGGATGGAACTAAAGAATATTGAATTGCAGAATATAGAAATTAGAAAAAATATAGAATCTATAGATGAAAAAAGAAAGTTCATTAATGACAATAGAATTTTTTCTGATGAACTTCTAAGTATCAATGAAAAAATTGATAAAATAGAAAAGAAAATAGATACTTTGGAAAATAGTAATAATCTCTATCTTGAAAACTATAAAAAAGCTATGGAGAAGAGCAAACTGGAAAAGAATCTTGAAAGTATCAAAATTATCATCGAGAATAGTGAAATGAAATTTCAAGAAAAAAATCTCTTGATAAAATTAAAAAGAGAAGAGATGGAAAGGATAGATCTGAAAACCCTTCAAGAGAAAGACCTCAAAGTTACATCTGATATTGAAGAAATAAGAGAGAAATTAGGGGCAGTAAACAGGGAAATAGAAAATTTAAAAATGAAATTAGATGAAATAAAGAAATATGAAGATTTACTGAAAAATAAAAGAAAATATCTAGAAAAATTAAATATGAAATTGGAACTTACTAAGATATTTAGAGAAAAAATAAAATCAATGGGTAAGGAAGTCTCTAAAAATATGCTTAAAGAGATTGAAATACTTGCAACTGAAAATTTTAGAAAAATAACTGGAAGAGGAGAAAAGATAGTCTGGTCTAATGAAGATAAAAATAAATATGTTGTATTTTTAGATGGAGACAGAGGAGAATTAAAATTTGAACAGCTTTCAGGGGGAGAACAGGTTGCAGTAGCTATTTCCATAAGAGGAGCAATGAGCGAGCTATTTACAGAAAGCAAATTTTCAATATTTGATGAGCCTACTAACAATCTGGATACAGAAAGAAGAAGAAGTTTGGCTGACTCTATTGGAGAGATATTAAAAAATCTGGAGCAGAGCATAATAGTAACACATGATGATACTTTTAGGGAGATGGCACAGAAAGTCATAGAGCTATAGGAGGGGATTGATATAATAATACAGATTTTTGGAAAGAAAAATTGCAATGATTCAAAGAAAGGTGAGAGATTTTTTAAGGAGAGAGGAATAAAAATCCAATTTATAAACTTAAAAGAAAAAGCTCCATCTAAAGGAGAATTAAAAAGTATAATTAATAAATATCCTCTTGAAGAATTAATTGATACAGAGGGAACAGAATATAAAAAAAGAAATCTTCAATATATGGTATTTGATTTAGAAGAAACTTTACTGGAAAATCCAATTTTATTTAAAAGTCCTATTGGAAGATTTAAAAATGAAGCAACATTAGGTTATCAGCCTGAAATATGGAAAGAATGGATAGCAAAATTAAAGTAAAATTTTTATTTAAAATAAATTAAGAAAGGCTATTGATTTTTTACATTTCCAAAGGTATATAAGATATTAGGGTAAATAATCTTGTGGAGGATGATGAAGATGAGTAAAGAAGAAATTGAAAAACTGGAAAAAATGATCGATGAACTGAAAGAAGAACTACATGAGTGTGATTATGAACCAGAAAGAAATGCTCTTCTCAAAAAATATAAGAAATTAAGTGCCCAAATAGAAGAATTAAAAAAGATGAAAAAGGAGAAAAATGATTAGAAATTTAAAAAATGACGATATTGATATAGTTATGGAATTATGGAAAGAATCAACAATGGAGGCTCAAAGCTTTATTCCAGATGAATATTGGCTGGAAAATTATGATAATGTAAAAAATAATTATCTGCCAAATTCAGATACTTATGTTTATGAAGAAGATGGAGAGATAAAAGGTTTTGTAAGTTTGATAGAAAATATATTCATAGGTGGATTATTCTTAAAAGTAGACTGCCAGAGAAAAGGTATTGGAAGTAAAATAATTGATTTTTTAAAGGCAGATCATGATAAATTACAGCTGGCAGTATATGATAGAAATGTAAGAGCAATGAATTTCTATTTTAAATCAGGATTTAAAATAACTAATACAGAGATTGATGAAAAGACAAATGAAAAAGAACATTTAATGGAGTGGAAGAGATAAACTCTCTTCCATTTTTGTGTTGGAGAACTTTGATAAAAAACAAACCTATGATATAATCAATATTGGAGGTTTAAATAATGAAAATTAACTATGATTTAGCAATGGAAAATCAATTACAAGAAATAAAAAAAAGCGAAAATAAGCCTAGACTTTTACTTCATTCATGTTGTGCTCCATGTAGTTCTGCAATTTTAGAATTTTTACAGGAGTATTTTGAAATAACAGTATATTTTTTTAATCCTAATATAACCTTTGAAGAGGAATATCTGAAAAGACTTGAGGAACAGAAAGAGTATCATAAAAAAAGAGGATATAAAATAAATGTAGTTGAAGGTGAATATAATCCTGAGATTGATTTTTTTCAAAAGGTAAAGGGACTGGAAAATGAAAGAGAAGGAGGGAAAAGATGCCATCAGTGCTATAATCTCCGGCTGGAAGAAACAGCAAAAAAAGCTCAGGAGTTGGGCTATGACTATTTTACAACTGTGTTGAGCATAAGTCCTATGAAAAATGCTCAATGGATAAATGAAATAGGAGAAGAACTTGGAAAAAAATATGGTATCAAATTTCTCAATGGAGATTTCAAAAAGAAAAGCAGATATTTGAGATCAATTGAAATTTCAAAGGAATATGAATTGTACAGACAAGACTATTGTGGCTGTATATTTTCCAAGGTAGAAAGAGAAAAAATAGAAAAAAAGAAGAAAGAAAAAGATGGAGGAGAAAGATGAAAAACTTTTCAGAAAAAACTGTAAAAAACATTTCAATTTGCTTTTTATTGCTATTTTTATTACTAGGTATTAATCACCACTATTACTTTGGATTGATGATAATCCCAATAATGATATATTTTTCTACATGGAAAGTAGTTATGTTTGAAGACAGAATAGGAAGATTTTCCCCTGTTGTAATTGGGCTTTTAGTTTCAGCCTTTATCTTCTACTGCCAGTATTACTTACAGGGAGAGGTTGTATCAACAAAAGAGGTAATTGCATTAAAAGGAACGATATCACTTTGCATAGGATTATGGCTGGGAAGCTTTATTGCTAAATATATCTACATGAGAATAAAGTTTTTTATCAATAGAATAGGGAGCAAAGGAGAGCAAAAAGACTATAAAATCATAAAAATGATTATAGAGCAGAAAAAATATTTTAAAAAACCAGGAAGTAAATATTATATAAATTTTTACTATATGATAGCAGATGTAAATGGCGAGGAAGTAAAATTCCTTATTGAAAAGGATTTTTATGATAAATATTTAGGGAAAAAGACTATGAATATTAAGATAAAAAAAGGGTCACTAGGAATTATGTATGGAGTGAATTTAGTAGATTAAAAATAAAGAAGTTTCCAAGCTGGAAAATTGAATATTTTTTCTAAGGTATATTTTAAGAGCAATTTGGAAAGAAAAAATTATTTTATAAAAATTTTACTGCACTTGTAAAAAAAGAAGGAAAAGCTTGATAAAATCATGAATAGAGGGATTGATAAATATTGTGAAGTTTGATTTTATGAGCGTTGAATATTAACTTTGAAGTTTTTAAATATAATTCGTTGTTGCATCTTCCATTAAATATTCTTTGTATAACAGTAACTTTGAAGTTTTCAAATAGGGAACAAATGGCTTGGCTTATACTAATACTACTTCGTATAACAGTAACTTTGAAGTTTTTCTTAATAATGTTTATTATTTTTATCTACCCATATTAGCCTTATTATAATAATTATAGCAACTACTATTATTATTTGTAATGCTGGTGGGGCATTAAAAAAGAACAGGAGTTCTCCTAATCTTTGCAATAGGAATACCCATGCAAACCATAAGATTGCTAAACCTATCAATATATTTTTTAATAGTTTCATAATTTCACCTCTTTAAGGTATATTACCATAGTTTCAATAAATATGCTATTTTAAATCAACTAAAAAACTGCACTCTTTATCTTAGCCATCTAAGATTTTAGGTGCAGTATATTTTTATCCAGCTGAAATATTAGCAGTTCCTAAGAATTGATTTCTAAAAAACAAATACAAAATCTCAGTATCAAGAGGGCTGTATTTAACAATAACCTTTTTTCCTTCTAAAGTATTTAAAGAATTGTTAGTGTAGATAAAATTATTAAATCTCAAAGAAGATTTACTTATTTTTCTACTAGCTTCCTGAAGAAAAATATCAAGTTCACGAATAGAAGGAATAACTTCTATCATCTCATATTTAAGAGCAAAATCATATTTTTGATTATCTAAATAAATATATGAATCAAGAAAACTTTTTAAATTTTGATAAGAAAGTATTTTATTATTTTGGTAATAGAATTTTTCTATATCCTCTTCCAGAAAAGAAACAAACTTTCTGATTTCCTCATTTTCACTAAAATATTCAGTGATTTTTATTGAGGTACTGTCATATATTTCTTTTAATATTTTCTTGTTGTTTATGTTTTCAGAGGAAACAAGAATTTCTTGCGGCTTTACAAGTTTTTTAGACTTAACTGATACTTTAAGCATACTCTCTCTGATAAAACTTAAAAGTGTGTATATACTTGAAGTATTGTAGTTTAAAGCATGATTGATAGGTTTTAGTGTAGCCACATCAATAGAAATTAATAATTGAGGAACTATTTTATGCTCACTTTCCTCTTCAGATACTAGGATATATAATGGAATTTCAAGAACTAGATAAACTTGATTTTCCTTTTTTATTTTCTTCATATGAAGGCTTGAAGATTTATTGAAAAACCCATCTAAATTACTAACTATTCTATAAAAAGTAGGGTAGCTTATATTATATTTATTTGAAAGCTTTTCTTTGCAGAAAGAATAAAGTTTTGAAATTTTAGTTTCCTTACTTTCACGACAAATTTGTTCTATAAATTCTACTCCATCTTCATCAATAGCTCTATATGAATCTTTATCAGTTCTTTGTTTTTTATCAAGTCCAAGTATACCATTTTTCTTGTAGGCATTAACCCATCTTTTTAGTGTAGCATATGACACACCAGTTTCTTCTTCTATCTCTTTTAATTTTTTTTCTTTTCTTAAAAAAGGCTCAATTATTTTGAAACGCTGTAATTGTAATTCTTTTTCTGTATCCATTTATTTTCTCCCAGAATATATTTTGAAATATTGCTTATATAGATAATACTATATTTAGGGAAAAAATGCAAATCATTCTATAATGAATAGTTTGTTTTGAAAAGAGCTCATTTTATTTGAAAAAAACTTGACATTTTTTTGAAAAAATATTATTATTTCAATTACAGAGAATAAATAAAAAAAGGGTAGAAGAAACAGGAGGAGAAATGAAAATTTTTGCAGAAGTACAAAAAATTGGAAAAGCATTGATGACACCAGTTGCTATATTACCAGCTGCTGGACTATTCCTTGCTTTTGGAAACAAGTTGCAATTTACACTGATGGAACAAGCAGGGCAGGTAATATTCAGCAACCTTCCATTACTATTTGCAATAGGAGCAGCTATTGGTCTCGTAGGAGGAGACGGAGTAGCAGCACTATCAGCAGTAGTAGCAATACTTATTATGAATACAACAATGGGAATCGTATCAGGGGCAGCTGCTGGAATAGAAGCAGGAGATATGTCTTATGCAATGGTATTAGGAATACCTACACTTCAAACAGGAGTTTTTGGGGGATTGATAGCTGGTATAATTGCAGCAGTATGTTACAAGAAATTTTATAAAACAGAACTTCCAGCATTCTTAGGATTCTTTGCAGGGAAAAGATTAGTACCTATCGTTACAGCAGTAGCAGCTTTTTTAATAGGGCTTGCAATGCCAATTATATGGCAACCAGTTCAAATAGGACTTGCAAAACTATCATATTTAGCTAATGAAACAAATACAAATGTATCTACTTTCATATTTGGAGTAATAGAGAGATCACTTATTCCTTTTGGATTGCACCATATTTTCTATGCACCTTTCTGGTATCAATTTGGAGAATATACAAATGCAGCAGGGCAAGTGGTTAATGGAGATCAGGCAATATGGTTTGCTATGTTGAAAGATGGAGTTACTAATTTCTCAAGTGCTACTTATCAAGGGGCAGGAAAATTCCTTACAGGAAAATTTGTGTTTATGATGTTTGGACTGCCAGCAGCAGCTTTAGCAATGTATCAGGAAGCTAAGCCAGCTAATAAGAAGCTAGTAGGAGGAATATTGTTCTCAGCAGCTCTTACTTCATTTCTGACTGGAATAACAGAGCCATTGGAATTCTCATTCCTATTTGTTGCTCCTATTCTTTATGGAATACACTGTATATTTGCAGGGCTGTCATTTATGTTGATGAATATGCTTAATGTAAGAATTGGAATGACATTCTCTGGTGGACTTATTGACTATATAGCTTTTGGAGTACTTCCAGGAACAAGCGGATTCCAAAATAACTGGTACTTAGTAATAGTAGTTGGACTATGTCTGTCAGTAGTATATTATTTTGGATTTAGATTTGCTATCAGAAAATTTAATCTGATGACTCCAGGTAGAGAAGATGCGGTGACAGAAGAGGTTTCAGCTTCAGGTAATGAAATAAAATCAGATGAACTTGCAGTAGGAGTTTTAGAAGCTTTAGGTGGAAAAGATAATCTTGTATCTCTTGATTCATGTATAACAAGATTGAGAGTAGAAGTAAAAGATACAAAAACAGTAAGTGACAAAGATTTGAAAAAATTGGGAGCTTCTGGGGTGCTGAAAGTAGGAACTAATGGAGTTCAGGCTATTTTTGGTTCAAAAGCACAATTTATATGTAATGATTTGAAAAAGATGACAGGAATTTAAGAAAAAAGGGAAATGGGATTGTTCCATTAAATAGAAAGAGGAGAACTAAAATAAATTTTATTTTAAAATTCTCCTCTTTTATTTTTATTCTAAAGAAAGAAGTTTTGTTGAACCTACATAATTTATCTGCTCTATTCCACTGATAATATCTTCAATAGGAATAGTTATATCTGAAATATCCAGAGATATAACAACTGATGCCACTTCATTAATAGGAATATTCTGATTTATTGTGATTATATTCCCATTTACAGAAGAAAGATAATTCAAAACTTCAGACAACACTCCTTTTTTATGTTCAAGCATCATAGATACAAGGGCTTTTCTCCCTATACTGTTATCAGAGGGAAGAAAAACGTAATCTTTATATTTATAATAGGTACTTCTACTTATTCCAACCATTTTTACAGCATCACTTATCCCTTTTACCTTTCCTTCAGTTAAAAGATTTCTTGCTTCAACTACTTTTTCAAAATAATCTGGAAGGATTTTTTTATTGACTATAAGGTATTTTTCTTTCATGATATCCTCCTATAAAACAACTGCTCCTTTCATATCTATATCTAATGTTCTGATAATCCAGCTGTTTTTTAGATTTTTTATTTCATATTCTATCTTCCATTGAAAATCTTTAGTTTTAGCAATGTTCATTAGTGTTGGACCTGAACCGCTGATAAAAAGGGCAGTATTTCCATTTTTTTCACAAATTTCTTTTACTTCTTCGTATTCATGAATGAGAATATTTCTATACTTTTCATGAAGTGTATCAGAAAGTGATTTCTTTATGAGAAGGTCGTCTCCATTTTCAAGAGCTTTCAATAAGACAGCAATCCTTGATATATTGTATATTGCATCTTTATATGGAATTTCAGAAGGGAGTACCTTCCTTGCTTCTGCTGTAGATAATCTAAAATCTGGTACCAATGCACAGAAGTAAAGATTTTCATTGATATTATACTGAACAGTATAAGGAATACCTTCTTCCACCAAAGAAGCTGTAAGTCCTCCAAAAAGAGCTGGAGCTATGTTGTCTGGATGCCCTTCAATATCGTTGCATATTTTAAATATTTCATCTTTAGATAGTGGGCTTCCAGCAATTATATTTGCTCCCATTACACCCCCAACAATACAGGCAGCACTGCTTCCCAGTCCTCTTGATACAGGAATGTCGCTTTTTATAGTTATCTCAATACCAGGTACAGGATACTTCAAAATCTCCAGAGTTTTTTTGAATGAAGTATATACAAGGTTAGAATCATTCTGATATTTTTCTTCGCATCCAAGAATTCTTATGCCATATTCTATCTTTTTAAATGTAAAATATGAATAGAGCTTAAAAGCAAGTCCCAAAGTATCAAATCCAGGACCTATATTTGCTGTAGTAGCAGGCACTTTTATAGTAATCATAATATCACCTCAAAGCAGTTTTTCATATCCTCTTTGTTTATAACAGAAGTATGTATATCCTTTTTATCTTTTAAAGTTTTAAGATTTTCGGGGATAGGAACTCTAGTTTTTTCATTTAACAGCTCCATAATTTTAAACTCATCAGCATTATTTTCTCCAAAAAGAGATTCATAAACAGCTTTGCTGAATTTATATGGACTGGCAGTAGCCAAGACTATATTTTTATGGTGAGGATCTTTCTGCTTAAATTCTTCCATAACACTATATGCCACAGCAGTATGAGTATCTAAAAGATAATTATATTCTCCATAAACTTTTTTAATTGTTTCACTTGTCTGTAAATCCTTAGTATATCCAGCATAGAATAAATTATCTATACTGTTTTTTATCTCATCAGATACACTGTATCTCCCTTCAGATTTTAATTTGTCCATAAGTGACTTGATATATTCATTATTGCTTCCACTCAAATGATAGATAAGTCTTTCCAGATTACTAGATATTAATATGTCCATAGATGGAGACAATGTCTTGTGGAATAGACGGTTTCTGTCATATGTACCAGTTTTTATAAAGTCATAGAGGACATTATTTTCATTGGAAGCACATATAAGTTTATTTACAGGAAGCCCCATAAGTTCAGCATAGTACCCAGCAAGGATATCTCCAAAGTTTCCAGTAGGAACAGTAAAATTAACTTTTTCTCCTAAAGTGATCTCATTCATTTCAGCTAATTTCATATATGAATAAAAATAATATACTATTTGAGGAACTAATCTTCCTATATTGATAGAGTTGGCAGATGAAAGAGAATAATTTTTTTCTTTTAATTTTTCTCTGATTTCCTCATTAGTAAATATTTTTTTTACTTCACTTTGAGCATCATCAAAGTTACCATTTATTGCATAGACATATGTATTATTTCCTTCCTGTGATACCATCTGCTTTTCCTGTACCTTACTTACACCATCATTTGGGAAGAATACTAATATTTTTATTCCATCAATATTTTTAAATCCTTCCAGTGCAGCCTTTCCAGTATCTCCAGAAGTAGCTGTAAGTATGAGGATCTTTTCTTTTATTTCATTTAGCTTCAAAGCTTCTGTAGAAAGATAAGGAAGTATAGACAGAGCCATATCTTTGAAAGCAGAAGTAGGCCCATGAAAAAGTTCTAATACATAATCATTTCCAACTTTAACTAGTGGAGTGATATCATCAGAGCTGAATTTTTTATCATAAGCATTTTCTACACAATATTTTATACTCTCTTTTGGATAATCATCTAATATTTTAGAAATAATTATCTCAGCTATTTCAGTGTATTTTTTATTTTTTAAATCAGAGATATTTATTTTTAAACTGTCCATATCTCTTCTTACAAAAAGGCCTCCATCATTGGCAATCCCTTTTATTACAGCTTGTGAAGCTGAGCATTGTATTTTCTTTTCTCTTGTACTTTCAAAATTGCTGTTCATAAATTTTCCTCCAAATTCTTATTGCATTTACCTACTTGCTATGATATAATGTTTTTCAAATAAATACAAGTGTTTTTCTGATAAAAACAAAAAATAATTTGAAAGGGGTAAAATATGAAAATAGGTTTATTAGGTTTTGGAACAGTAGGAAGTGGAGTATATGAGATAGTTAAGAGCACCTCAACCTGTTTTTTTGATGACATAGAAGTAAAAAAAATTCTTGTAAAAGATGAGAAAGATAAAGTTATGGATATAATAACTACAGATGCAGAAGAGATATTGAATGATAAAGAAATTGATCTAGTAGTTGAGGTAATTGGAGGAATACACCCAGCATATGAGTATATAATGAAAGCTTTGAAGAATAAAAAGAGTGTAGTAACTGCAAATAAAGCAGTAGTAGCTGCATATTTGAAGGAGTTTACCAAGACAGCTTATGAAAATGGAGTATCATTTGAATATGAAGCAAGTGTCTGTGGTGGTATTCCATGGATAAAGTCTTTAGAGAAGGTAAAGAGAATAGATGAAGTAACTGAGGTATATGGAATATTTAACGGAACAAGCAACTTTATATTAGATAATATGACTAAGGAAGGATATGAATTTCAGGAAATATTGAAGAAAGCACAGGAAAAAGGATATGCTGAAAGTGATCCTTCTGCTGATATAGATGGAATAGATATAATGAGAAAACTATTGATAACTTCCAGTCTGGCTTTTGAATGTGAGGTATCAGAAAAAGAAATAGATGTCTTTGGAATAAGAAATATACAGAAAACAGATATAGAATATTTTAAAAATATTAACTGTACAGTAAAGCTTATTGCAGCAGGTAAAAAATATGAAGATAAATATTGTGCTGTGGTAGAGCCAGTAATTTTTAAAAATGAAAGAATAGAAGCAGCAGTACCACAAAATTTTAATATAGGTACTATCTATGGAAAAACTATAGGAGAACTTAAATTCTATGGACAGGGAGCAGGAAAACTCCCAACTGGAAATGCAATAGTACAAGATATAATTGATATTATTGAGGCTAAAGGGAAGCTGAAAGAGAGAAAATTTGAAAATAAACTTACTAAAGACAGTTCTCTTATATCTGGAAAATATTATGTGAGAGTTAAAAATGAAGAGTTTGAAAAAGAAAATTCAGATATTATTGAGAGAAAATTGGAGAATTCAGAAAACCTTATTTATATAACAAAAAAAATAGATTGTCATACTATGAGAAAGACAGCAGAAAAGTATATAAAAGAGGGAATATTTTATGCTAGATTTGAGGACTAGAAATTAAAGGAGAATAGAATGATAAAAGTAGCAAAATTTGGTGGATCATCATTAGCAGATGCAGAGCAGTTTAAAAAAGTTAAGAATATAATAGAAAATGATGAAAATAGAAGAATTGTAGTAGTATCAGCAGCAGGAAAAAGATTTAAAGAGGACAACAAAATAACTGATTTGCTGTATCTTTGTTATGCACATATAAAGTATTCAGTTTCTTATGAGAGTATGTTTGCTATTATAGAAAACAGATATCTGGAAATAAGGGATGAGCTGGGATTAAAATGTAATCTGGAAAGTGAATTCAGAATAATAAAAAGCAGAATGAAAAAGGGAATGAACAGAGATTATCTGGTGAGCAGAGGAGAATATCTTGCTGGGATGCTCATGGCAGAATACTTAGGATATGATTTTATAGATGCTGAAAATGTAATATTTTTTGATTATAATGGAAAAGTGGATATAGCAAAGACAAGAGAAGCAATGGAGAAAGCTGTAGAAAGAAGCCCTAAGGGAGTTATTCCGGGATTTTATGGAACATTGCCAAATGGTGAGATAAAACTTTTTTCAAGAGGGGGATCAGATATAACAGGGGCAATAGTTGCAGATTGTATAAACGCCAGCATCTATGAAAACTGGACTGATGTATCAGGAATACTAATGGCTGACCCTAATGTAGTTAAAGATCCTAAGAGAATAGAAATAATAACATACAGTGAATTGAGAGAGCTTTCATACATGGGAGCTAATGTTCTACATACAGATGCAGTAGCACCAGCAAAGAGAGCTAATATTCCTATCAATATAAAAAATACAAATGCTCCAGAAAACCCTGGAACTATAATTGTTGATGAGAATAATGAGCTGCTGAAAAATGCTAAAAACTATTTTATAACTGGAATAGCAGGAAAAAAGGACTTCTCTGTTATATCAATATATAAAGACCATATGTCAGGGGAGATAGGAGCTATAAGAAAAGCTTTGGAGATATTTGAGAAATATAAGGTAAGCATAGAGCATATTCCAACTGGAATAGATACATTTTCCTTGGTTGTTGCTACTGAAAATATAAAGAAATATCTTTATGAGATAGTAGCAGAGATTAAAAAGGAATGTGAACCTTCAGAAGTAAAAGTTATAGACAACATAAGTCTTATAGCTACTGTAGGAAGAAATATGGCTGACAGACCTGGAATGTCTGGAAAACTATTTGCTGCAATTGGAAACAGTGGAGTAAATATCAGAATGATATCTCAGGGGTCAGACGAGATAAACATTATAGTTGGAGTTGAAAATGAAGACTTTGAAAAGGCTATAAATGTTATATACAATAACTTTGTTATTTAAGGAGATGCAGAGATGAAAAAATATAATGTAGGAATACTGGGAGCTACTGGAGCAGTAGGAAGAGAGATGCTGAAAGTATTAGAAGAAAGAGAATTCCCAGTAGAAAATATAAGACTTTTTGCCAGTAAGAGAAGTGCAGGTAAGAAAATGCTTTTCAAAGGAAAAGAATATGAGATAGAGGAAGCTAAAAAAGGAATTTACAAAGGAATAGATATATTGCTGGGAGCGGTGGAGAATGAACAGGCTAAGGAATTTATACCGTCTGCAGTAGAAAATGGTGCAGTGGTAATTGATAACAGCAGTGCCTACAGAATGGCAGATGATGTTCCACTTATAGTTCCTGAAGTAAATCCAGAAGCTGTAGAAAATCATAAAGGGCTTATTGCAAATCCTAACTGTGCAACCATAATAGGGCTGGTAGCAGTAAATGAACTAAATAAATATTCTGAAATAGAAAGAATGATAGTATCTACTTATCAGGCTGTATCAGGAGCTGGGAGCGGAGGAATAACTGAATTAGATGCAGAGATAAAAGCTATAGCTGAAGGTAAAGACTTTGTTATGAAAACATTTCCTTATCAAATAGCATATAATCTGATACCTCAAATAGGCGGTTTTGATGAAAAGGGATATAGTTCAGAAGAGATGAAATTTCAGAAGGAAGGAAGAAAAATATTAGGAAATCCTAAGCTGAAAGTAAATTGTACATGTATCAGAGTACCAGTATATAGAAGCCATTCAGAATCTATAACTATTGAATTTAAAGATAAAATAGATGCTGCAAAAGCGAGAGAGATATTGAGCAAAGCAGATGGAGTGAAGCTGGTAGATGATCCTTACAATAAAAAATATCCAATGCCACTGGATACAAGTGATCAAGATCTTGTATATGTTGGAAGAATAAGAGAGGATATAACTAATGATGAGGAAAAAGGATTGACTCTCTGGTGCTGTGGAGATCAAGTTCGTAAAGGGGCAGCAACTAATGCTATACAAATAGGAGAGCTACTTATAAAAAAAGGAATGATATAGAATAAATTTAGAATATCTGTAGAAAAGTTGAAATAATACTCACTACAGATATTTTATTTTTAGCTATATTTAAAAGTCCGATAATCAATTAAATATAAAATAAATTTTATAATAAAAAAACTAACATTTTCTTTCTGAAATTTCAATAAGATTTTATTGTTTTTATAATTTATCTATAATATAATTTAATTGTTAGGTAAGGAGGCTGAAAATAATATGGCATTGGAAAAAATAGTTATGCTGGGAGACAGCATCATAGATTGGAATTATAATAGTAAGTATATAAATTATGGACACGCTGGGTTTAAGACGAGAGATGTCTTGTGGCTTCTGGAAGAAAAGCCTGAAATAGAAGGAGATATCGGGATTCTTTTGGTAGGGGTAAATGATATTTTATGCGGCTTTAAGGAAGAATATACTTTGGATTATTACAGCAAAACTGTAGATATTCTTAGGAAGAGATTTAAAAAGCTGGTATTGTTAAGTATGCTTCCAAGTGATACTCCAAGAATAAATATAAAATCAAAAATGTTAAATGAAAAATTGAAAGAATTATATCCTGAAAATTTCTTTGATATCTACAATCTTCTTTTAAATGATAAAGAACTGCTGACAGATAAATATACTGTAGATGGAATTCATTTGAATAATGATGGATATGATGTTTTTAATAAAGCTTTAGTTGAAATTGTAGATAAAATAAAAAAAGATGAGAGAGGTTATCCAGATAGAGAAACTGCTGAAAGGGAATTGGAAGAAGCAGGAAAACTCAATCCGGGGCAGTGGATAACTCATTCAAAATATGCAGCTCTTGCATGTGAAAGAATTGCTAAACATTGTCCTCATATGGACAGTGAAAAAGCATATGTAATAGGACTGCTTCATGATATAGGAAGAAGAGTGGGAATAGTACAGGAAAGGCATATGCTGGAAGGATATAATTACTGTATGTCTAAGGGTTGGAATGATGTGGCTCAAATTTGCATAACCCATTCTTTTATGCTGAAAGATATAACTACTTCTATTGGAAAGTGGGATATCTCTAAAGAGAACTATGAGTTTATGAAAAAATTTATAGAAGATGTTGTCTATGATGATTATGATAAATTAGCTCAAATGTGTGATAGTTTGGCTCTTCCAGATGGATTCTGCTTTCTTGAAAAAAGATTTGTAGATGTGGCTATGAGATATGGGGTAAATGAATATACCACTAAAAGATGGGGAGCTATTTATGATATTAAAAAATATTTTGAAAAGAGAGCTGGTAAATCTATAGAGGAAATATTGGAAATTTCATAAAATAGAGTGAAATTTATTGAATAAAATTTTGAAATATATATTTAATTTTTAGTTACAACAATATTATAGTCATCTCTTTTGTAGAAATATAAAAAAGATCAAAGGAAAGAAATTTCTCTGCTCCCTTGATCTTTTTATTTTATTGTTTCTTTTCGATTTTATACAGTAAAGAATATAGAAGAGGTACTACAAACAGTGTCAGCATAGTTGATGCTGTCAGACCAAAAACTATAGTTATAGCCATATCTCCATACAATGGATCGAAAACCAGAGGAAGCATACCAAAGATAGTAGTGACTGATGCCATAGATACAGGTCTTATTCTGCTTACTGCTGAATCAATAACAGCTGTGTAAGGATCTTTTTTATCTACATTTATTTCATATTTTATTTCGTCTATGAGGACAATAGAATTTTTTATCATCATACCACTAAGGCTGATAGCCCCTATTATAGACATAAATCCAAAAGATTTTCCAGTGAGGAATAATCCTGGTGCTATACCAATAAATGAAAGTGGAAGTATAGCAAAAATTATAAATGGATCTTTCAAACTTGCAAAGAGAATCACACAAATTGAAAACATTATAGTTCCTTGTAATGGAAGGCTTGAAAATACAGCAGAGACATTTTTATTCTGCTCATAGTATTCTCCTCCCCATTCAATTTTATAATTTTCTGGAAGAGTTAATTTATTTACTTCTTTTTCTACTGCCTTTCTGACACTTTCAGCAGTAACACCTCCAGAAATATCACACTGAACTTTTATAGCTCTCACTCTGTTTCTTCTCCAGATTTCTGGGTCTTCCCATTTCAAACTTTCTTTTTCAATAATTCTATTTAGTGGAAGACTTTTTATACCTAATCCCCACACAGGAGTCTGCCCAATATTGTTTATTTCAAGCTGCTGTCTCCCTGATTTTTCTCTCATAACGATTGGCATTATTTCAGTTCCCTCTTTATATTTTCCAAGAGTCATACCTTCAGTAGCTCTGTTTAAAGAGTTAGCAACATCAAGAGGTGAGATAAGATTTTTTCTTTCAATATTCTGAGACAGTACTGGAGACCATGTCAAAACTTTATTCTTCCAGTCTGTCTGAATATTTTCAGCATTTGGAACAGTTTTCATAATATCCATAACCTCTTTAGAGAGTTCTCTTAAAACATGTGGGTCAGGACCAAGTATTCTCACTTCCACAGGATATTTAGTAGGAATACCATTTACATATTTTCTTACTTCTACTTTAGTATCAGGTATATTTTCCTCAACAAATCTTTTTATATTTTCCCCTATTCTATTTACACTATCCAGTTTATCAACTGAAATAATAAGCTGAGAAAAACTATTGTTTTGTAATTCTGGAATAGTTGCCACATAATATCTCGAAGGAGAAGCTCCTACAGCTGCTGTTACATTTGTTATATCTTTATCTTTCAGCAGTTCTTTTTCCACTATCTGACTTACTCTGTCAGTTTTCTCTAAGGAAGTTCCTTCAGGAAGCCATAAATTTACAACAAAACCTTTTTTATCAGAATCTGGGAAAAATGTAATAGGCAGCCTTGTAAATAGAAGCATGGAAAACAAAAATGCTCCAATTACTATTCCAAGTGAAAGAAATCTATGTGCCAAAACTTTTTCTAAGAATGTATGGCATAGAGCATAGAATTTTTCTTTTCTTCCATTACTTTCCTTTGTTTTATCTATTTTTAAAAAGATGTCACAAAATACAGGAATTTGAGTAAGTGCCAGCACCCAGCTAAGTCCCAGTGAAACTGCCATTATCCAGAAAAGAGTGGAAATATATTCTCCCGCATCTGTCGGCATAAGGTACATAGGAAGAAAAGCAATTACTGCAATAGCTGTTGCTCCTAAAAGAGGAATAGCTGTCTTCTTAGCAGGCTTGGTCAAAGCATCATATTTATTTTCTCCTTTTTCCAGACTGGTAAGTGTTCCATCTACAACTACAATGGCATTATCCACAAGCATTCCCATAGCTATTATGAATGAACCAAGAGAAACTCTCTGCATATCCATTTTAACAGCAAGCATATATATCAAAGTTCCAAGTATGGAAAGAATAAGTCCACTACCTATTATAAGACCACTTCTCATTCCCATTGTAAATAAAAGAACTCCAACAACAACTACCACTGAAGCAATAAGGTTATTAACAAACTGTCCAATAGCATTTGTAACAAGATCAGGCTGATAATATACTTTTTCAACTTCTATCCCTACAGGGAGATTTTTCTTTATTTCTTCAAGCTTTTTATCAATAGCTTTACCAGTATCTATAACACTGGTTCCAACTTCTGGAGAAAGCATTAATCCCATAGCTTCTTTCATATTATATCTCATTTTACTTTTTACAGGGGTAGAGACAGATTTTTTTACAGTTGCAATATCCTTTAAGAAAACTGTTTCCTCTCCACCTCTTAAATTATCCTTGGAAAAGACAACCAGATTTTCTATATCTTTTAAACTTGTAAAACCTTCATTTATATCTACCCTTATTTTCATATCTCCATGTTCTATGGAATTAGTATAAGCAGGAAGATTCTGTGAAATAAATGAAGCAAGAATAAGTTTTTCATTTATTCCAAGAGCATCTATTTTTTCTCTGTCAATAACTACTTCTACAGCTGAATCAACTTTTCCATATGTTGTAGTTTTTGATACTCCAGGAATAGAATGAAGCTCTCTTTTTATATAATTTACATATCTATTCAATTCTTCTTTAGAATATCCATCACTGGTAACAGCAAAGAACATTCCATATACATCTCCATAATCATCTAAGACGATTGAAGGAATAACACCAGTGGGAAGATTTTTCTGTGCATCATTTATTTTTTTTCTCACGTTATCCCAATACTGATCTATTACTTCTGCCTTTAATGATTCATTCAATTTTATTTTAACTTCTGAATAACCAGCTTTAGAAACACTTTCAATATATTCTACATTTGCAATCTGCTGAAGAGCACTTTCTATTTCATCAGTTACCTGTAACTCAACCTGATGTGGATCAGCTCCGGGGTATAAAGTTACTACAATAGCTTCTTTTACTCTAAATTCAGGATCCTCTAGTTTTCCAAGTTTTGTATAGGAAAAGATTCCCCCTGCTATAATGACAAATGTCAGAAAAAGTGTAACTATTCTATTTTTTATGGAATAATCAATTATATTCATATGCTCCACCTCTTATAAGACATTTCCCACATTGGTTTCACTTTCCTCAGGAATAAGCTTTACCTTTTCTCCATCTGAAATAGTATTTACCCCAGCAGTAATAACTTTATCATTTTTATTCAGCCCTTCAAGAATTATTATATTTCCATCAGGATAAAGATTTCCAATTTTAACTTCTCTTGTTTTTGCAGTACCATTTTCATAGATATATACTTTGCTTCCATTATCTTCAAAAAGAGCTGAGGCAGGAATAATAATTGGAGAGTTGTCATTTCTTTTTACAGAAGCAGTAACTTTTCCACTCATCCCCATTCTGATACCATCAGCATTAAGGAGTTCAAAAACAACAGGATAAGTTAATTTTGAAAATTCAGGATTTTTTCCAATTTCCTTCAGTTTTAATTGATACTCTTTTTCTTCGCTGTCATTTGGAACAAAAGTAAATGAAACAGCATTTTTTAAAGTATCAATATCTTTACTGGCAATACTAATAGTTACTTCTGGATTATCTTCAGCAGAGAGAGAAACAACTGGTGTCCCAGCATTTACAACACTTCCTGCATCAACAAATTTTCTGGAAATATATCCAGAGTATGGAGCTTTAAGCTCAGTATCCTTCAATTTATTTTGAGCATTTTCCACTCCCTGCTGTGCTTCTTTCAAAAGAGAAACAGCAGCTTTTTTCTGAGCAGTTACCATATCAAAATTCTTTTTTGTCATAGCATCTGCCCTATATAATTTTTCAGCTCTGTTATATTGAAGAACTGCATTATCTGCTGAAGCCTTTGCAGCTTCATATTTTTTTCTGTATACTTCCAGATTTATTATATAATCTCTGCTGTCCATTTTAGCCAGAACTTCATCTTTTTTTATTGACTGCCCCTGAGTTAGATTCATACTCTCCAATGGTCCAGCAATTTTAAATGAGAGAATTGTTTCTTTGCTTGGAGTAGTTATTCCCGAAAAAGAAAAATATTCAACAGCATCAGAATTTTTTATTTCCATAATTTTCACAGGACGAATTATTTTCTCTCCCCCTTGCTCCTTTCCACATGAAGAAATTAGCAAGATAGAAGCAGCAATCAGAATCAATGATTTTATTCTTCTATTTTTCATATACCTTTTCTCCTTTTGTAAATATAGATTTTCCCATAAGCATATTAAGAGAAGAAAGAGAAATCTGATATTTATACTCAGTTTTTTCTTTTATACTCAAAGCCTGTTCATAATCAGCTATTGCTTTTATATATTCCCAATTATCAATGGCTCCTACTTCTTTTTCTACTTTCTTCTGTTCAAATCTTCCTTTATTTACATTATAATTTTTTGAGGCAATATCTCTTTCCTCTTTAGAGCTTTCTAAAGCATTATAAGCATTTACAGTTTCAAAAATAACTTTCATTATTTCCTGCTCTCTTTTAATGAAGGCAATCTCTTGATTTTTTCTAGCTTTTTTATATTCGTTTACATTTTGAAAACCATTGAATATAGAAAAGAATCCTCCAAGAGTCCCCATAAAAAAGTCAGGATCAGCAAGAGCTGCATTACTTGTATTTATATATCCCCCAGTTAAAACTATCTTAGGAAGAAAATTTGTAATTGCTATTTTTACAGCATCTCCACTCATATCAGCAGCAGTATCTCTTATTTTTACAAGGTCACTATTCTTTAGAGATTCATATACAGCTTCCTCCATAGAGATATTACTATCAGAGAAAGGAGATGGTTTTTCCAGTTGAACATCTAAGAATGGATAAAGATCAAGATTATTCATCAGAGACATTTTAGCGCTTTGAAGATTACGTTCATTTTGATTCAAAGCATGTTCTTTCATTTTTACCATCTGTTCAGTTCCTTCATATTCCCATTTTAAAATACTTTGAGTCTCCAATGCAACTTTGGCATTCTTATTTAATTCCTGAGCAGAAGCCAATTCCTTAGAGAGATATTCTCTTTCAGATTCTAAGGCAAGAATATAATAATATTCCCCTATAGTTTGCAATTTAATCATTTTCTCTGTAAGATCTCTAGTTAGAGCAGATATATTTTCCCCTTTCTGCCTAGCATTATATAAAAACCATGTAGCTGGGACAAAGATAGGCATTTGTGCATTGACATTGAAAAAAGAAAAACTTTTATCGAGAAGTCTTCCCTCTAAAGTAGTCGGGAAAATAGGTGAAGCAGGAATACCTGTATCCAGAGCTTCCCCCATAACTTTATTGTTCAACATAGTATAGCTGTATCCCAGAGATATTTTAGGAAGAAAATTTCCAAAGGCTATTCTTTTATCAAGCTTTGCTATTTCTTCTTCAATAGCTTTTGTTTTCAAATCAAGATTTCTCTCTACACTTATTTTTAATGCTGTATCTAAAGTGAGAGTGTTATTATATTGTTTTATATATTCTTTGCTTTCATTTTCTTTTAATGAAAGGTCATCAAATAATTTAGTGTTTTTATCAGAGGTATTGAGAGAAGAACAACCTGCTATTAAAATTGAGTAAATTATTAAGACTAATTTTTTCAATTTAACCTCCTTTGTGTTATTTAACTGTTTTTTTATATTCTATTACAACAATAGATTTTTTACTACTATTATTTTTAATTAACAATGCTTATAATAATATACCACTAGAATTGCTCTATTTCCTTTAATTTGACAGAATAAAAAAAGAGATGACTAAGCATTCAACTTTCTGTCATCTCTATTATAATTTTATTTTTTATCTTCATCTTCTTTAGTTATTTCTCCCTCTTTGAAAGAAGCTGTACCTAGAAGCTTACCATTTTCATAAAACATGCTCCAGTCACCATTGAGCTGTCCCTCTTTAAAGTTTCCAACAGCATTGATGATTCCATTTTCATAGTACCTTACATATTTACCATTTTTTACATGAAGCTTATATTCCTCTTTTATTTTTACTTCTCCATTCTCATAATAATAGACAGCTTCTCCGTCAAGAAGTCCATTGGAAAAATTTTCACTGACTTCTATTTCTCCACTTTCAAAGTATGTCTCATATCTTCCATGAAGAAGATTATCTTTAAATGAAGCTAATTCTTTTATTGCACCATTGGGATAATAAGTGATTTTGTTTCCGTTGAGTTTACCATTTTTAAAGAAACCTCTTGTTTTAATAGAGCCATCTTCATAGTATTTTACCCATTCTCCATCCATTCTGTCATTTTGAAATCCCATGTACTCTTTCATCTGTCCATTTTCGTAATATTGAATAGAATCTCCAGAAATATGCCCTTCTTTAAAATCTATTGATTCTTTTATCTGACCATTCTCATAAAATTTTGTTTCAGTTCCTTCTTTTAAACCATTTACATATGGTTCAATTGTTTTAATTGCCCCATCACGATATCTGTAAATAAAATTTCCAGAGAAAGGATCATTTTCGCCTAAAACATAAGCTAACCCATCTATTAATTGCTTCTGGTAAAATTCCACTTCCCTAGTTTCCATTTGAATCCTCCTGCCCAAAACTATATTTCATCAATTTTTTATTTTTTAATCATTTCTTTTTCTTCTTCATCCTGCTCATCTAATTTTTTCAAAAACCATTTTTTTACTTTGATTATAACAACCAGTAAAATAAAGTAATGGATATATTTTAACTCTTCAAAAGTTTTTCCTAATACTTTATCACATATAAATATCAAAAGTATCCATAATGTCAGAACTGCTAAAAGCAAACCGACAAATTTCCCCCAGATTTTCCAAAAGTTTTTTCTTTCTTCCATATATATAATGCTCCTCAAAATATCCATTTTATATTTTATTATATCATAAAAATGCTTTTAACACTATTGTGAAAAGAAAAAACTTGTAAAGTGCGGTTATTACAAAACAAGCTCATATAATTTAAACCATTTCAGCCAAGGTATATTAAGACCCAAATCTACGATATCGATGTATTTATATCCTAATTTTTCATATAGAGATATAGCTGGAATATTTTGAAGAGCAACATCTAAACGAATAGATTTAATTCCATTTTCTCTTCCAAACTTTTCTGCAAACTTCATAAGACTAGAGCCGACACTGCCTTTCATAAAATCTGGATGTACAGCAAAAGTTCTTATGACTAATATATCATCATAATTATTTTCAGTTTTCCAGACAACATTGCTATAAGCTTCTTCAGGTTCATGACTTAATATGACAGTACCTGCAATTCTTCCATTTATTTCCATTACATATAGCGTTTCATTTTCAATACCATAAGCAGCATCTTTTCTTACTGGATACAATCCTTTTCTCCATCCAGGGTAATTAATATTTTCTTCAAGGTAATCATTTAAAGAATCATATAGTTTTTCCAGCTCATCAATATCTTCTGTATTTCCTTTTCTTATGATATATTTCTCCATCCCTTCCCCCTTTGAATAAATAACTAATCATAATTTTACAGCAAAATCAATTTATCTGCAAATAAAAATATTAATTAAGATATAAGAAAGAAATATAATTTAAAAATCATTTACTGCTAGGAATTAAAAATATTATTATGAATAAAAAAACGGATGAGCATAAGCAGAAATTTAATTCCACTATTACCCATCCATTTCAGATTATATTATAAATATGCAATCATAAGTCTTACAGTTTCAATAACTCCATCAATATGAGTTCTTTCATAGTGATGAGATGCATCAACACTTGGTCCGATACATCCACATTTGAAATCGAATCCTTGAAGAACAGCTGCACTTGCATCAGAACCATATCTGTTATATACATCTACTGTATAATTGATATCCATTTCTTCAGCAGCCTTCATCAATCCTTTTCTTACTTCGATATCATAAGGAGTCTTATTATCTTTAGCTGCAATACTTACTTTTCTTTCATCACCAAGAGCATCTGCTCCTACCAGTCCAATATCTAAAGCTATAAATTCATCAAGATCCTCTGGAATAACAGATACTCCATGACCAATTTCCTCATAGTTAGAGAAATAGATATAAAGATCAGATTTTGGTTTTAAATTGTAATCATTAAGAAATTTGATATATCCTAATATTTGAGCTACACATAGCTTATCATCAAGATATCTAGATTTGATATACCCATTTTCAGTAATTCTAGTACGAGTTTCATAAGAAACAAAATCTCCTACTCTAATTCCTAATTTTTCAGTATCTTCTGCTGTATGTACATTTTCATCTAATCTAACTTCCATAGTCTCAGCAGTTCTAGGCATTTCTCTAGCTACATCTCCATAAATGTGTACAGAACACTTTGTTGGCAGAAGAGTTCCTTCATATTCTCTTCCATCTAATGTGTGAACAGTAAGATTTTCACCTTCTACACCAGCCCAAGGACATCCTCCTACATTGATAAGTTCAAGTCTACCATTAGATTTGATTTTTTTAACTACTGCTCCTAAAGTATCAAGATGGGCAGAAATCATTTTTTTGTAGTTTCTGTCTTCTCCTTCAATAAAAGCAATGATAGCTCTTTTTTTTGTCATTTTGAAAGGAACATTAAGAGCATTAAGTTCTTCTCCTACTCTGTTCATAACAGCATCTGTGAATCCAACAGGGCTTGGTATTCCAAGAAGTTCCACTGTTGTATCTAAGATGTAATCTAAATCAATATTCATCTAAAATCACTCCTTAAATATATTGTTGAAATTTTATTATTTTACTTCTACTATATCTAAATTATATAAATTGTGCATTGTAGTTGGATCATATTTGAATCCTTTTATTCTTTTGTTGATTCCAATATTTTCATTTTTATATAGAAGAACGATTAATGGAGATTCTTCCTGTAATATCATTTGAGCATTTTTGTAATGAGCTTTTCTTACTTCTGGATCAGAAGTTGTACGAGCTATTTCTACTTCTTTGTCAAAATCTTTGTTAGTATAGAAAGCTCTGTTTCCAGCTCCACCATGTGAACTGCTGTGAAGTAATGGATAAAGAACGATATCAGCATCAGAAGTTCCAGATACCCATCCACCTATGAAAGCAGTATGTTCACCTTGAGCAGTTCTTTGAAGATAAGCTCCCCATTCAAGAGTTTCTATTTCCATATCAATTCCAACTTCTTTGAAGTTAGCCTGAACTATTTGAGCAAGCTGTAATCTTACAGCATTATCATTTACATATAGTTTAAAGTTTGGATTAGTAACACCAGATTTTTTTATAAGCTCTTTAGCTTTTTCAGGGTTGTATTCAAATCCAGGGACTTCACTTGAGTAACCAAAAACATTTGGGTTTACTATAGTAGTAGCTGGTTTAGCTTTTCCCATAAATACTGAGTCAGCCATACTTTGTTTATCAAGAGCATAGTTAAGAGCAACTCTAAAGTCTTTATTATTGAAAGGAGCTTTAGTAGTGTTCAAAGTCATATACTCAGTTGAAGTAGTTGGAGCAGAGATAAGCTCAAGGTTTTTATTGTTTTCAATAACTCCAGTATCTACAGGTGCTACTGAGTAGGCAATATCAATTTCTCCAGTCTCAAGAGCTGCAAGTCTGCTGCTGTTTTCAGTGATAGCTCTTATTATAAGTTTATCTATTTTAGGTCTTCCTTCAAAATAGTCATCAAAAGCTACAAATTCGATTTTTTCTCCATCTCCCCAGCTTACAAATTTGTAAGGACCAGTTCCCATAGGTTCAGTTGCAATCATATCGTTTTTAGCTTTTGTATCTTTTTCATTTAGGATAGCAGTTAATGGATGAGCTAAACTAAATAGTAAAGGAGCAGAACTGTTTTTTAATGTAAGTTTAATAGTTGAATCATCTAAAATTTCTATTTTATCAATAATTTCAACCATGATTCTGCTGGCAGGTTTTTCAAGCATTCTGTTAAGACTGAAAACCACATCATTTACAGTCATAGTATCACCATTGTGGAATTTTACATTTTTCTTAATTTTGATGATAAGTTCAGTAGGTGAAGCATATTCATAAGATTCAGCTAGTTCAGGAACTACATTCCCTTTGTCATCAATTCTTAAAAGAGTGTTGAATATTTGCTCTGTAACAGCTAGAGCAGGGATTTCGTTGTACATATTAGGGTCCAGACTCTTTGGTTTAGATCCTTGTGATACTATTACCACTTTTTCTTTTGGTGCATTAGATTTCTTTTCTCCATCTTTAGATGAACATCCAAAAATAAAGAGAGCCAAGCTTAAAATTGTAATTAATTTTTTCTTCATCTTTTTCCTCCTCCGCATTAATATATAGGTATTTCAATGTAAATTTGTTAGTATATATTACTCCTTTAGCCAATGTTTTAAAAATATATAGAATATATGTTTAGAAGTGAAAATATATCTACTTAAAATTTTAAATAATATAGTGATAGAGTATACTTAAAAACAAAACATTTTACTTTAAAGACATATTTAATGACAACTTCAAATGAAAAATCTTTTAAAAACATTTAGAGAATAAAAAATAGAATTAAAAGTTGCAGGAAATTTTAAAATAAAGAAAGTTCAAAAAAATAAACAGCTTCAGCTGTTTAAAAATTTTATATTATTTCAGTAGTTGTATTAATTTAAATTATTCTGCATATCCTTAAATGATTCATTATGATGAGATGATTTCATAGTAGGGAAAGCCTTCAGCATACGTCTTTGTCCCCAATCTAATTTTTTCAGTAAGTCTTCTTTTTTCTGATCCAAATCTTTTAATTTTTTGTCAGTAGCTAAGAAATCAGTAGTCAATTTACTTCCTATATCATTTGAAAAATCATGTATATCTACAGCTATTTTATCAATTTTTTCTAATCTTGAATTTAATTTTAAAACAGTTTCTACTGTAGCAACTAAATCTATAGCCATCATCACTATCATTATACCTAATAATATTTTGCCAATAAAATGTGGTATCCATCTTACAAAGTCATCAACTAATGGATGAATAACATCAACGACTATAATACATGCTATTCCCCACATAAGAGAAAATTTCAGGCATACATATCCATCAATATTAAAAGGAACATCTGAATAATTCCACCATCTATAGTGAAATATTTTCTCAAGTGCAAACCCAGTAACTAATTCTAATACAGAAGTAAGAACAACAGAAGCTACATAAAGCAGCAGCATATTTTTTCTCAAAGGAAATACCAGTAAAATGACAATGACAACTCCTACCCCATATATAGGACAGTAGGGGCCATTTAAAAAACCTCTATTCACAAAGGTCCCTGTGTTTAGTGCTGCATAGCATACCTCGAGGCACCACCCCAAAAAAGAATAGATAAAAAAATAGTAAAGATATTTGTACATGAATTTTTCCTCCTCTTCAAACTTATATATAAAGGTTCTACTAAAAAAATTATGTATTCCTTTTTAAATTAATATGGAAAAATAAAAACTCAGGATATTTTGCCCTGAGTTTCATATATTTTATTTAAGGTTTTTTAATATCTTTGCAAGTTGGTCAGGACAAGAAGTTCCTCTTCCTCTACAGTCTATTCCATCTAATTTTTGAATAACTTCATCTTTAGTCATTCCCAAGATAAGATTTTGAAGTCCATGAGTGTTTCCGTCACATCCTCCTACAAATTCTATTTCAGTAATGATTCCATCTCCATCTACAGTAACACCTATCTGTTTTGCACAAGTTTTTTCCGTTGAATAGTAATGCATTTTTCCTCCTTAAATCTTTCTACGAATAATTTTATACATTATTATACAAAATAATTGAAAATTTGTAAATAGCGGCGCTTTAAGTATAGTATATATAAATTATATAATTTTTCTTTTTTATTTTATTTGAAAAGTAAATGGGGTATAATTCAAATAAGACAAAATAATATTAAAAAAATAAAAGGAAAACTATGCCTTTTGTTCTAATATTAATTAAAGTAATTTATCGGAGGTTAAAAAATATGTTTAAAAAATTTTTACTAGTTCTTGCTGCTCTTTCAATAGTAGGGTGTACTCTAAGTGAAGTAGATATTTCAAAAAAACAAAAAAGAAGCGGAATTGTATATATAGTAAATCAAGAGAAACCTTATTCTGGAGTTATTACTGGAAAATATGACAACGGACAGATAAAGATAAAAGAAACTTTTAAAGATGGAAAATATAATGGAGAGCAGTTCACATACTATGAGAATGGACAGATTCAATCAAAAGCTTCTTTTGAAAACGGAGTGGCTGTTGGAACTTTTTATGAGTATTATAAAAATGGTGAAGTTGCTTATACAGGGAATTTTCTAAATGGAAAAAGGGATGGTGACTGGAATAGATATACAAGTGAGAAGGAACTTATTCTTACAGAGGTATATAAAGATGGAGAGCTTATTGATGTAAAACAATATTTAGTAGATACAGATAAATTAAAAGATAAAATAAAAGATTTCTTTAATTAAGGAGGCATTTAAATGGAAATTCTAAGAAAAATATCAGATAAAAGCGGTGAATTTTATATTGAAAAAGATGGTGAAAGAGTGGCAGAAATGACTTTTGTTTTTGCTGGCAAAGATCTGTTGATAGCAGATCACACATGGGTGGATGACAGTCAAAAAGGATTAGGACTTGGAAAACAATTATTTGATCAGCTTGTAAATTATGCAAGAGAACACTCTATTAAAATACTTGCAACTTGTCCCTATGTTCTTCATGAATTGAAAAAACATAAAGAAGAATTATTGGATGTCATTAAATAAAAAAGTAAATTTTTTAAAAAAGTTCGTGTATAAATATAAATAATTTAAATACTATTTTTTTGGTATTTTATTTGATTAAGAAATTAAAATTCAATAAATTTGAAAAAATAAAAAATATTTTGAAAATTTTACTTGATTTTTTTTTAATTTAGGTTTATACTCGTCATAACAATAAGTTTTATGAAAAAGGAGGAAGAATATGTTCACACTTAGCATAATATCATTAGTCATATATGTGATACTACTCATATACATAGTGAGTAAAATTTTATATGCAAATGATTATGTTAGGGTTAACAAACAATATTCTGAATCTTTGAACTATGTTTATGTTAAATAAAAATTAGTTCTGATGATTAACTACTTTCTTTGATAGAAAACTATCAAAGAACAGAATAGACACTTTGCAGCCTAACAGGCTGCTTTTTTTTAACCAATTAAATTGTACGTCTACAGCAAACAAAGTATCTATTTTATTGGTCAGTGTATACAATATAGTTTATAATTAAATTAAAAATAAAGAAATTAAGGGGGAAACAATTATGAAAAAATTTACCACAGCTTTATTAGGACTTTCGTTATTATTAACATCATGTGGAGGTAACAGCGACAAACCAGCAGCAACTGCTGACAAAAAAGAACCAGAAGTTATCAAAATAGGAGGACTTGCACCTCTTACTGGAGGGCTTGCTATTTATGGAATCACTGCATCAAATGCAAGTAAACTAGCTTTTGAAGAGATCAATGCTAACGGAGGAATACTAGGAAAGAAAGTAGAGTTTATCGTCTATGATGAAAAAGGAGATTCTACTGAAGCAGTTACTGCTTATAATAGACTAGTTGATGATGGAGTTGTAGCTCTTATTGGAGACATTACATCTAAACCAACTCTGGCAGTTGCAGAAATTGCAGCACAAGACAATATGCCTATGATTACACCTACTGGAACTCAATATAATATCACAGAAGCAGGACCGAATGTATTCCGTGTATGTTTTACAGATCCATATCAAGGAGTAGTTTTAGCTAACTTTGCACAGCAAAAACTTAATGCAAAAACTGCTGCTATATTAGTAAATAACTCTAGTGACTATTCTGATGGAATTGCAAAATCATTTGCTGAAGAAGCTGGAAAACTTGGAATTACTATTGTAGGTAAAGAAGGATATGCAGATGGGGACAAAGATTTTAAAGCTCAATTAACAAAAATTGCTCCAACTAATCCTGATGTTCTAGTTGTACCTGAGTATTATGAGCAGGCAGCTTTAATTGCAACTCAAGCAAGAGAAGTTGGAATCAAATCTACTTTCATCGGTCCAGACGGATGGGATGGAATTGCTAAAGCTTTAGATAAATCAGCTTATGCTGCTATTGAAAACAGTTACTTTACAAATCACTACTCAACACAAGACACTTCTGATAAAGTACAAAACTTTATTAAAGCATACAAAGCTAAATATAATGAAGATCCATCTGCTTTCTCTGCTTTAGGATATGACGCTGCTTATATCGTAAAAGCTTCTATTGAAAAAGCTGGTTATACAGATAAAAAAGCTGTTGTTGAAGCAATGAAAAATATAAATTATGATGGTGTAACTGGACAACTTACTTTTGATGCTAAAAATAACCCAGTAAAAGCTGTAACTATTATCAAAGTTGTAAATGGAAATTATACATTTGATTCAGTTATTCAGCCTAAATAGTTAAAGATATGAACCATCTCTCTGTGAGGGATGGTTCTCTTTAAAAAAATACGTGAAAGGAGATTAATAAATGGAATTTTTACTTCAGATAATAAATGGATTACAAATAGGAAGTATATATGCCTTGGTATCCTTAGGATATACGATGGTTTACGGAATAGCACAGCTCATAAACTTTGCTCATGGAGATATTATCATGGTGGGAGCGTATGTTTCATTATTTAGTATTCCAGTCTTTACAAGAATAGGGTTGCCCGTATGGCTTACTGTATTTCCAGCTATAATAGTGTGTGTAATTTTAGGTACTTTAACAGAGAGGATAGCATACAGACCTCTTAGAAATTCTCCGAGAATTTCTAACCTGATTACAGCCATAGGAGTAAGCTTATTATTAGAAAATACTTTTATGAAACTTTTTACTCCAAATACAAGAGCATTTCCGAAAGTATTTACAAATCCTTCTATCGTTATAGGAAGAATGCATTTAAATTTTGGAACAGTAGTAACTATTGTTCTTACTATAATTTTATCAGTTGGACTTCAATACTTTATGAAAAAAACTAAATATGGAAAAGCAATGATGGCTACAAGTGAAGATTATGGAGCAGCCAAGCTTGTAGGAATCAATGTTGATCATACTATTCAGTTGACATTTGCAATTGGAAGCGGACTGGCAGCAGTAGCTTCAGTTCTTTATGTTGCAGCTTACCCTCAGGTTCAGCCTCTTATGGGAGCTATGCTTGGAATAAAAGCTTTTATTGCAGCAGTTTTAGGAGGAATTGGAATCCTTCCGGGAGCAGTTATTGGAGGATTTATCCTTGGAATTGTAGAAAGTCTGACAAGAGCTTATCTTTCTTCTCAATTAGCAGATGCTTTCGTGTTTGCTATCCTTATAGTGGTTCTGTTAGTCAAACCAACAGGTATATTGGGTAAAAATATGAGAGAAAAGGTATAGGTGATATAGATGTCAAAAACAAAAATGCTTAGTTATATTTCAACGTTTATTTTATTAGCAGTTCTTTACTTCATACTTACAGGTATGATTGGAACTGGATTTATTTCAAGATATCAGACAAATATTCTTACGCTTATCTGTATAAATATTATACTTGCTGTAAGTCTTAATGTTACTGTGGGTTGTCTTGGACAGATTACTATTGGTCATGCTGGATTCATGTCAGTTGGAGCATATGCAGCTGCTCTATTTGCAAAGAGTGGAATAGTAGAAGGGATTCCCGGATATATTCTTGCACTTATCATTGGAGGTATAGTTGCAGGAATTATCGGTATCATCATTGGTATTCCAGCTCTTAGACTGAATGGAGATTATCTTGCTATCATCACTCTGGCATTTGGAGAGATTATCAGAGTTCTTATTGAATACTTCAGTTTTACTGGAGGAGCACAAGGACTTCGTGGAATCCCTCGTTTTAATAAATTTGGCGTAATCTATATAATCATGGTTGTATCTGTTATGATGATGTTTTCAGTCATGACCAGCAGGCATGGACGGGCTGTTTTATCTATTCGTGAAGATGAAATAGCAAGTGGAGCTTCAGGAATCAATACTACATATTATAAAACATTTGCCTTTACTATTTCAGCAGTATTTGCAGGAGTAGCTGGGGGAGTTTATGCACACTATCTTGGTATTCTAGGTGCAAGACAATTTGACTATAACTACTCAATCAATATATTGGTAATGGTAGTACTTGGAGGAATGGGAAGCTTTACAGGTTCTATTCTTTCAGCAATAGCATTGACTATTCTTCCAGAGGTTCTTCGTGGGTTCTCTGATTATCGTATGATAGTTTATTCTTTGCTCCTTATTATGACAATGATTTTCCGTCCAACTGGATTATTAGGGCGTAAAGAATTCCAGATAACTAAAATAATTGAAAGATTTATGAAGAAAAAAGGTGATTCAAATGAGTAATCCTATTTTAAGTGCCAAAGATATATCTATTACTTTTGGTGCTCTTAAAGCTGTTACAGATTTTAATCTTGAAATAAAAGAAAATGAACTTGTGGGACTTATTGGTCCAAATGGTGCAGGAAAAACAACGGTTTTTAATATTTTAACTGGAGTATACTCACCAACTTCTGGACAATATAAATTTAATGGAGAGGTTATCAATAAGATGCCTACATTTAAATTAGTTAAAAAAGGACTGGCAAGAACATTTCAGAATATAAGACTTTTTAAATATCTGTCTGTTCTTCAAAATGTACTTGTAGCAAATAACTTCAATATGAAATATGGAATACTGGCAGGAATGTTCCGTACTCCTAAATACTGGAGAGAAGAGAAGGAAGCTGAAAAGAAGGCCATGGATCTTCTGAAAATATTTGGACTGGAAGAGTATGCACATACAGCAGCAGGGAATCTTCCTTATGGAAAACAAAGAAAACTGGAAATAGCCCGTGCAATGGCTACTAACCCAAAGGTTCTTCTTTTAGATGAGCCAGCAGCAGGAATGAATCCTATAGAAACAGAAGAACTTATGAATACCATTCGTTTGATTAGAGATAAATTTAATATAGCAATTCTTTTGATAGAACATGATATGAAACTGGTATTAGGAATTTGTGAAAGACTTGTTGTATTGGATCATGGAAATATAATCGCATCTGGAGATCCTAAAAAAGTAGTTAATGAGCCAGCAGTTGTTACTGCATATCTTGGACAGGATGATGATGAAATTGGAGAAGAGGAGGAATAAAATCTCATGGAAAATATGCTTGAAATAAAAGATCTGCATGTGTATTATGATAATATTCATGCTTTAAAAGGAATATCTTTAAATGTAAAACAGGGAGAGATAGTTTCTCTGATTGGTGCCAATGGTGCTGGGAAAACAACTACTTTGCAGACAATTTCCGGGCTTATTCAATCTAAGCAGGGAAATATAATGTTTGAAGGAAAAGATATTACTAAAGAAAAGTCACATAAAATATGTGAAATTGGAATTGCTCAAGTTCCAGAGGGAAGAAGAATATTTTCAAGACTTTTAGTTAAAGACAACTTGAAGTTAGGAGCTTTTACTATAAAAGATACTCCAGAAAATCTTGAAAAAGATCGTGCAAAATTTTATGAGGTTTTCCCTAGAATGTCTGAAAGAAAAAATCAAATGGCTGGAACTCTTTCAGGAGGGGAACAGCAAATGCTTGCTATGGGAAGAGCTATTATGAGCAGACCTAAGCTTTTGATACTTGATGAACCTTCTATGGGGCTTTCACCACTATTTGTAAAAGAGATATTTGCAGTAATTAAGAAATTAAATGAAGCTGGAACTACTATTTTACTGGTAGAGCAAAATGCTAAAATGGCTTTGTCTATATCTCACCGTGCTTATGTTATTGAAACTGGAAATATAACACTAGAAGGAAATGCTAAAGAACTTATGAACAATCCTGAAATCAAGAAAGCTTACCTTGGTGCTTAGGAAATAAAAGGAGCAAAGATCAAAATGGAATTGAGAGAAGAATATGAAAAACAGCAGGAATATCGTAAATGGCTGGAAATAATAGAACTGCTTCCTATCGGAGATAATCAGGTTATTGCTGATTTAGGGTGTGGGACTGGTGGATTTACTGAGATAATTTCAGAGAAAGTAAGACAAGTAATAGCTGTTGACAGGAATCAGAATCTTCTCACTAATCTAAAAGAAAAAAATATAAAGAATGTAAGTATTATAGAAAATGATATTTCAAAAATTGATTATATTACAGAAGAGTTAGATGGAATTTTTTCAAGCTTTTCAATAGCGTATTTTCCTAAGGATATGAAAGAAGTCATTGGAAATTGGGTAAATAAACTAAAGTCTGGAGGTTGGATAGCTCTTATAGAAATTGATGATCTTTTAAGAGGACACCAGCCTTTATCAGAAGAAAACTTTGGAAAACTTGCAAGATATGAAGAACATATTAAAGAGAATGGAGTATATGATTTTCAGGCAGGAAGAAAGATTAAGAATACTCTTAAAAGATTTAATATGGAAATCATATTGGAAAAAGATCTTGAAGATAGAGAACTAACAGCTTCAGGAATTGCAGATAAAGAAGTCTATGAGATGTGGAAAAGTCGTCTTGATAGACTGACTATAAGTCAATATTATCCTGAAAAAATTGCTCAGGAAATAAAGAGAGAGCTGTTGTCTCTGTTTAAAAATCCTGAGCATATAAATAATACAAAAGTTAAATTTATTGTAGCAAAGAAGATTTAATTATGAAAATAGGATATCCTTAAATGGATATTTACTTTTAGAAATTCCAGCATTATATATCAATAATTAGGGCAGTTAAAATTTTAACTGCCCTAATTGTTTAAAATCTCACTATTTATATTAGAAAAACATCTTCTTTTCTAATTGCGAAAAATGAGTCTTATATTATTAATCAGTTCAGTAAAGTAGAACTGCTAAAAATATTTATATTTCTGTTTCTATAAAATGTTCATCATAAAGATTCCAATATTTTTTATATACTCTGTTTTCTTGCCCATCAAAATTTAATTGATACATTCTAAAAGTAACTAGGATATTTTTGGGCTGCCATTGTTCCTTAAATGAATAACAATATTTCATACCTAACTGTTGCATAATATTGCCACTTCTAGGATTATTTTTATCATGTGTAGCAGTAATATATGGAATACCATCTTTTTTTAATAATTCAACAAGTGCCTTACTTGCTTCAGTAACAATTCCTTTATGCCAAAATTCTTTACGAAGTGCATAACCAAAATCATAACTATCATCTATTTCTGCTTTTACATATCCAATTGGATAGTCATTATCTTGTAAACAAATTGCCATACTATATTTCTGGTTTTTTAATCGTTTTTCAAAAAATATCTTTGCTTCTTCCAGCGTTTTTACAGGAAACCATGGTAAAAAAGTATTAACTTCTGTGTCTTTCAAAAGAAAATATAAGGCTTCAATATCTTTTTTCTCAAAATTTCTTAATATAAGTCTATCTGTTTCAAGTTTTAATATATTCATTCATATCCTTTCTAAATTCTGATTAACTATCATATCTCATTTACTTAATATGAGTATAAATATAACTAACTTTTTTATTATTTCATTGTTATAGAAATTTATCTAATTCTTCATCAGTATTTTTAAAAAGTTTTTGCACTGCACTTTTAGCTTTAGCTTTTACTTCATCATCAATATATGGGGCTACTTTAGCAAGAGCCAGTCCTAATGCTATTAAGTCATCAGTGTATCCAACTAATGGAGTAATATCTGGCAGAATATCCAGAGGGAGAATAAAATATCCTAAGGCTCCTATTATTATTGATTTTTCCTTTGGAGGAATACCTTTCTTCTTCATAGTAAAATAAAGAATCAATATATAGTAAACTCCTTTTAGCCCTACTTTTTTTACAACACTTCCCAATTTATTAAGAAAAGTTTTTTCATCATATTTTTCCTGATATTTTTTATCTTCAAGATTAATATCTTCTTCATTGATATTTTTTTCTGACATATCCCCTCCTGCTGCAAATTAATTTTCGTATGTTCCCTTTACAATAACCTTTTTATTTTTTACAAATTGCTTTCCAAGTGCAAAAACATCATTGATATCTAGGTTTTCATCTAACAGTATCATATCAGCGTCACTGTCTTCAGCCAGTATTCCTTTATTAGGATAAAGTTTCAGAGCTTTGGCAGGATTTACTGTAAGAAATTGCAGAGCATCTTCAAGAGAGAATCCATGTTTTTTAACAAGCTCTACTATCTGCTCATGGTCAGTATCTATAGGAGAAGCTCCTATTCTGATAAGATTTCCTGCTGCATCATAATCTGAAAAACTTCCATATCCATCAGAACTGAATGTAATACGGTCTAAAGGCACTCCAGCTTTCTGGGCAGCAACTACTCCTCTTGCTGCTGTCATGTAGTCCTCTTCTGTAAATGAAGAAGTTATATCAATATATCCTCCTCTTTTAGCAAAATCTAAAGCAGCTTCAAATACTTCAGCTTTTCTGTTTACATGTGTAGGAATAAAATGTTTAATAGGAATTTCAGAATCTTTTATTACATTTAGTACCTGAGAAAGAATTCTGTCTCCATCTCCCATATGAAGTACTACTATTCCAGCTTTGTTGGCAAACATTCCAGCTGTTCTTACTTGTGAACCTAGATCTTCAAGGATATCTTCATTGATGAAAGAAGCTCTGTGGTCAGAGATAGCAAGTTTTACTCCTATTATTTCTTCAATGAAAGTAACATCTCTTTTTACTGTTCCAGTAATAGTTGGTGAAGGAAATTCATATGCACCAGTTGTAATATAGCAAGATATTCCTTCTTCTTTTAAACTTTTAGCCTTAGCAAGAAGATTTTCTACATTTCTTGTAGTACTGTCTGTACCAAGTACACCAACTACAGTAGTAACTCCAGCTTCAACTATTTTAGATAATGGAGCTTCAGGAACTCTAGTCTTAAAACTTCCTTCTCCACCACCACCAGTGATATGGATATGCTGGTCAATATATCCCGGAATAGCTTTTTTTCCAGTTCCATCTATAACTTCACAATCAAATTCATCAATATTTATATCATTTCCTATTTTTACTATTTTGTTGTTACAGAACAGGATATCCTTTGCTCCAAGAAATTTAGGAGAATATACTTCAACATTTTTTATTAATCTAAACATAAAACACCTCTTCTTAATATATTTTACTTCAATATTATTATAACCTATGAACTGTAAATATCATAGTCTTAAATTATTTTACCTGAATTGATATTTGCACCATATAGTTTTCATACCCCTTTATAGAAAGCTCATCTAATAAGACATCTTCATAGAAATTTCCTGTAGTTTCTAAATTATTTTCTTTTATGAAATTAAATATTTTATCATATACTTCATCTAATGAATAGTATCCTTTAGAGTGATAAGCAACAATATATTTTCCTTTCTCCTTTAAAATGTAGGGGACATTATTGCTTAGTAAAAGAGGAAGCTGTTCTGGAGTAATCTTGGTATAAAATGATAAATACTTATAGTAAATCCCATTAGAAATATTTTCGTAGTCCTGCATACCGCTTATAGGATGTGGGCTGTATATATTTTTATCTACACAGAATTTTATATGATTTGCCAGATACACAGCCATATCTTTTTCATTATTTATTTCAGTTTTTATTGGAATAAGATACTCATCTGGATATTCTTTTATCTCTACTTTATTAGTGTCTACACATAAACTTTCTCTTACTAGATCAGCTTTCTTACGAAAGAATTGCTTGATTTCTTTCAAATAGCTTATTTTATCATCTATTATTTTTTCTCTTTCTTCCATAAGAGTGATAAAATTTTCTGGGGTCCTATTTTCCATATATTCTTTTATATCTTTTAAAGACATTCCAAGTTCTTTCAAAGTTACTATAACTTCAAATACCTCTATCTGCTCTACTGCATAAAATCTGTAGTCATTTTCCTCTCTTATAATGGGAGAAAATACTCCTACTTCATCATAATAAAAAAGTGTAGACTTACTTACATTGAAAAGTTTTGCAAATTCTCCTGTTGTAAAATATAAGTTAGATTTGTTTATCATAATTTTCATTCTCCTCTTGACTATCCAGTTACCTTATACTTTATTATATCTAGTGTAAGAAATAAATTCAATAGTTTTATAGAACATGGAGGAAAAAATGAGTTACACAATATCAAAAAAATTTACTTTATCATCACTGATTAAATTTACTGTACCAGCAATAATTATGATGCTGTTTATGTCTTTATATACCATTGTTGATGGAATATTTATTTCAAGATTTATTGGAACAACTGCACTTTCAGGGCTGAATATAGCATATCCATTTATCAGCTTTATTCATGCATTGGCTATTATGTTTGCAGCTGGGGGAAGTGCCATTATAGCTAAAAAAATGGGAGAGGGAAAAAATGAAGAAGCAAGAAATGCTTTTTCTCTTATAGTGTATACTGGAATATTTCTGGGAATTTGTATTTCTATCTTTGGAAATGTATTTTTAAATGAGATTATAAGATTTTTAGGAGCTTCACCAGCATTAGAAAAATATTCTTATGATTATTTGAAAATAATTATATTCTTTGCTCCTTTTTTCATATTGCAGATACTTTTTCAAACTTTTTTTATTACAGCTGGAAGACCAGAATTAGGATTGAGAATGACTATTGTCTCTGGTATCAGTAATGCTGTATTAGATTATCTGTTTATGAAAACATTTGCAATGGGAATGATAGGAGCAGCATTGGCAACAGTATCAGGATATCTTATAATTTCAATATTTGGGATAGTATATTTTTTAAAGAAGAGAAATAATTTATATTTTGTGAAAGTGAAAATAGAATGGAAAACATTAATAGAAAGTTGTATAAACGGTTCTTCAGAAATGGTTACAGATATTTCCAGTGGAGTAGTTACTTTTCTTTTTAATATAGTAATGATGAAATATATGGGAGAAAAGGGAGTAGCAGCTATAACTATAATACTTTATTCACAGTTTGTATTTATAGCAGTGTATCTGGGATTTTCTATGGGGACAGCTCCAATTATAAGCTACAATTATGGAAATCAAAATAAGAAGCAGTTAAAAAGAATATTTAAAATTTGTTCAAAACTTATTATGGGATCATCAGTAGGAGTATTTTTACTTTCTTTGATATTTGCAAAATATATTGTTGGATTTTTTGCTCCTGAGGGAACAGAAGTATATAATATTGCAATAAAAGGATTCTCACTATTTGCAATAGCATATATATTTGCTGGATATAATATATTTTCCTCTTCTCTGTTTACAGCATTATCTAATGGAAAGATTTCAGCAGTAATTTCTTTTATGAGAACACTGGTATTTATAGTATTGGGAATATTTTTTCTTCCAATGATATTTCAAGTGAATGGAATATGGCTGGCAGTTCCTTTTGCAGAGATATTATCTATTCTTGTGTCTCTGTTTTTTATAAGAAGAGAGAAATGGAAATATGGTTATATGTAAAAAATGGATAGACATAAGCTATCCATTTTTAAATATTTCCTACATATATAACATTTGTACAACCATAAAAAATAATGGTATTGTAACAATAGAAAGAATAGTGCTCAAGCAAACTGTTTTTATAGCAAGTAAATAATTTCTATCATATTGCTGTGCAAAGATTACTATATTTCCACCAACAGAAGTACAGGCAGCAATAAGAACCGACATTACCATAGTAGTATTCTTTATTGGTAAGAAATAAAATACTACTAAAGTTATCAGTGGAATAACTAAAAGGCGCATAGCCATACATGGATAAATCTTGTAATCAAAGAAAATATCTTTTATATCAGCCTTAGCAAGAAATATTCCCAATACCAGCATAGCAACAGGCGTATTCATTGAAGCAAGAAAACCTATTGTAGTTACAACAGTTTCAGGTACAGGTATAGAGAAAAGAAATATTATAAGTCCTATTATCATACTTAGCAGCATTGGATTAGCAATCAGATTTTTAGGCTTTATATTCTCAGTTTCTCCAGTCATTACAAATACACCGTAAGTCCATTGAAATAGATTTAAAAGAGTAACATAAGCAGCTACATAAAATACTGCTTCACTTCCAAAAACTGCCTGTGTCAATGGAATTCCAATGAATCCTGCATTAGAGTATGAAGAAGCAAAGTTTTCAATTGGCTTTCTTTTTCCATAAACATAGGCAGAGATACCCATTGCCAGAAGAAGTCCCAAAAGAGCCAGACCAGTAGACATCCACATATCTCTGAATTTTTCTGGAGTAAATTCCACTATATATGACTTAACAATAACACTTGGTATAATTATACGAAGCAGAACATTTCCAAATTCCTTTGCTCCCTGATCTGTTATGAATTTTAGTTTATAAAGTGCAGCACCTACCCCCATAAGCATAAACATTGTGATTATTTGTTTCAATAAAATAGACGTAATCAATTTTCTCTCCCCCTTAGTTTTATCAGAATATTTTACCATATTTCTTTACAAAAGAAAATCCTCCCAATTAAATGAGAGGACATTTATCTTTATCTTAGCATTATAAAACTTAAATAATTGTGTAATTTATGAGATAAAGTTAGATTAATACAGCGAAATTGAACGCTGAAAAATACAACTGTTTGAGTGTAACGAGTTTTGGATTTTTAGTGAAATAAGCCTAATTAATCAACTTTTTTGAATATGAAACAATTATTAAAATTCTTATAAAAGATGAATATTTAATTTTTTACAGATCTCATGAACTTCTTTTGGCCACATAGAAGCTTGAACTTCTCCTATATGAAGTTTGTCAAGGAAGAACATACAGATACGAGATTGTCCTATTCCTCCACCAACTGTATATGGAAGCTCTTTGTTAATAAGCTTCTTATGATAATCCAATTCTTTTCTGTCTTCACAGCCAGATATTTCCAACTGTTTTACTAATGAATCCTCATCTACTCTTATTCCCATAGATGAAAGCTCTAATCCAATTCCTAAAGGTTCATAGTTAAGAATTATATCTCCATTTAATTCCCAGTCATCATAGTCAGGTGCTCTTCCATCGTGTTTTTCTCCTGAGTTAAGAGTTCCTCCTATTTTCATAAGGAACACAGCACCATATTCTTTAGCAGCTGCATGTTCTCTTTCTTTTGGAGTAAGCAAAGGATATTTATCTTCTAGTTCCTGAGCAGTAATAAATGTTATTTTTTCAGGTATTTTTTTGTCCAGTTCAGGATATAGCGAATTAACATAATCTTCAGTTTTTTTGAATACCTCATATATTCCAGAAACTATCTCTTTCAATGTTTCTTCTTTTCTGTCTTCTTTAGCTATTATTTTTTCCCAATCCCATTGGTCAACATAATATGAGTGGATGAAATCTGTATCTTCATCTCTTCTAATAGCATTCATGTCAGTGTATAGTCCTTCTCCTATATTGAAGTTATAATTGTGAAGTGCCATTCTTTTCCATTTTGCTAAAGAGTGAACAATTTCAGCTTTATCTCCAGCTTTTGTAACAAAACTTACTGGTCTTTCGATTCCATTCAAATTATCATTTAATCCGCTTTCTGGTTTAACGAATAATGGAGCTGAAACTCTTGTTAAATTTAGTTCTTTAGCTAATTCCCTTTCAAAGAAATCTTTTACTTGTTTGATTGCGACCTCCGTCTGCCTGATGTCTAATTTTGATTTGTAACTCATTCTAATCACTTCCTTATTAAATTATTATCACTTCAATATAATTTACTATGATATCACCACTTTAGTTCAATGTCAATACCAAATAATAAAAAATGAAAAAAAAGTTCAAAAAAATATTTTATTAAAAAAATAGTATCATAATAAAAGAATTGACTTTTTAAAAGTAATGGCGTATAATAATAAAAAATATAAAGTAACTAAGTTAAAGGGAGAAAGTAAAATGAAATTCAGGAATAATAGGATAAGGAATCTACTAATAGAAAATTGAATATCACCTTATTTTTAAAATTGGCTGATCAAAATTAAACTTTCTTTGAAAAGATTGGAAATTATCTTTATTCTTTAATATGTTTCCATGAGTATAGAATGAGAATGGTCAATAGATATTTATCTATTGATTTTGTTTTTTTAAGAGTTTAAGTACAGACCTGTTTTGAAGGCTGTACTTTTTTTTATAAAAAAAATAAAAATTTAAATATAATGAAGGGGGAACAAATGGAGTATTTAGCATTACTAAAAGATATTTTTTTAGGAGGAAACAGATACATGTATATTGTAAATGGTCTGGCTTTCTCTATAGGAACAACTATGTTGGCAGCATTAATTGGAGTACTGTTAGGAATATTTATTGCTCTTATGGAACTGTCGCATTTTTATCCATTAAAACATAAAAAGGGATGGGAGAAATTTAATCCATTATCATCATTAGCATTTGCATATGTAGACCTTATAAGAGGAACACCAGCAGTTGTACAGCTTATGATACTTGCTAACCTGATATTCGTAGGAGCATTGAGAGATACACCTATACTTGTTATAGCTGGACTTTCTTTCGGAATCAACTCTGGAGCATATGTTGCTGAAATAATAAGAGCTGGTATAGAAGGACTGGACAAAGGACAGATGGAAGCTGCAAGAGCTCTGGGGATGCCATATGGTATTGCAATGAAAGAAATAATTATTCCACAGGCTATAAAGAAAATACTTCCAGCACTAGTAAGTGAATTTATTACTTTGTTGAAAGAAACATCTATAGTAGGATTTATTGGTGGAGTAGACTTATTGAGATCTGCAAATATCATTACAAGCCAAACATACAGAGGAGTAGAGCCTTTACTGGCAGTAGGTCTGATATATCTAATATTAACAGCTGTATTTACTAAATTCATGAGAGGAATAGAAAAGGGGTTGAAGGTAAGTGATTAAGGTAGCTAATTTATATAAAAACTTTGGAAAATTAGAAGTATTAAAAAATATAAGTGCAGAAATACATAAGGGAGATATTGTAGCAATAATAGGTCCTTCTGGAAGTGGAAAATCTACTTTCCTTAGATGCCTGAACAGACTTGAAGAGCCAACAGCTGGTCATATATATTTTAAAGGTAAAGATCTTATGGCTTCAGAAACTGATATTAACAAAGTACGTGAAAAAGTGGGAATGGTATTCCAGCATTTTAATCTTTTTCCACATAAAACAGTTTTAGAAAATCTTACTCTTTCACCTATGAAATTGAAAGGTTATTCTCAAGATGAGGCAGATAAAAAAGCAATGGCACTATTAGATAAAGTAGGATTGAGAGAGAAAGCAGCAGCTTATCCTAATCAATTATCTGGAGGACAGAAACAAAGAATTGCTATAGCGAGAGCTCTTGCCATGGAACCGGAAGTAATGCTTTTTGATGAGCCTACATCTGCTCTTGACCCAGAAATGATTAAAGAGGTTTTGGATGTTATGAGAGGACTGGCAAAAGAGGGAATGACAATGCTTATAGTAACACATGAAATGGGATTTGCAAGAAATGTTGCAAATAGATTATTCTTCATGGATAGAGGAGATATATTAGAAGATACTACCCCTGCTGAGCTGTTTGATAATCCAAAACATGAAAGAACAAAAGAATTTTTAGAGAAAGTCTTGAATAAATAAGAAATATATAGTTTAATAATAGATATAAGGAGGGGGTAAATTATGAAAAAGTTTTTTAAATTATTATTAATAGGAAGTATGGTATTATCAGTATCAGCAACAGCACTGGCAAAGGACAAAATATATGTAGGAACAAATGCAGAATTTCCACCATTTGAATACCTTGAAAATGGAGAAATAACAGGATTTGATATGGACTTAGTTCACGAAATTGGAAAACTTGTAGATGCAGATATAAAGATAGTAGATATGGGATTTGATGGACTGCTTCCAGCACTTCAAATGAAAAAGGTTGATTTGGTAATAGCTGGAATGACTGCCAATGAAGAAAGAATGAAAACTGTATCTTTTACACAACCTTATTATACTGCCAGTCAAGTAATTATAGTAAAAGATGGAAATGATTCTATAAAATCTTTTGCTGATCTTAAAGGTAAAAAAGTAGGGGTTATGCTTGGATTTACTGGAGATATGGTAGTAAGTGAAATTGATGGAGTAAAAATTGAAAGATTCAATGCTGCTTATGCAGGAATAATGGCTCTTCAAGCTGGAAAAGTTGAAGCTATTGTATTGGATTCTGAGCCTGCTAAAAATTATGTTGCTCAAAATAAAGGATTAGTTTTAGCTGATGCAGATGCAGAGCAGGAAGAATATGCTATTGCTGTAAGAAAAAATGATAAAGCACTTTTAGAAAAAGTTGAAAAAGCTTTAAGTGAAATTAAAGCAAATGGAACTTATGACAAACTTATTCAAAAATATTTTAACTAAGAACCATATAATTTTAAGAGGATGAGAAAAGTTAATATGACACTGTGCATTCTATTAAATGTTTAACTTAAATAATATAAAAATTTTAAACAGCTGAAGTTCTATATCTCTAGGACTGAGGCTGTTTATTTTTTATACTTTTATTTCTTCCCTCATTCTCTTCATTTTTTTGATAAAAGTGATATAATTACTATATAAATATATGTAAGGAGAAGAGAGATGAAAATAGATATAATTTTAACAGCAGCAGATATACAGCCTGAAAAAATAAAAGATAAAATTGTGGTAATCATAGATGTACTTAGAGCAACAAGTGTAATGATAACAGCTCTGGCAAATGGAGCAAAGGCAGTATATCCTTATAAAGATATTGAAAGTGTGTTGGAAAATTCAAAAAAGTCTAAATCTTTTGTTTTAGGTGGAGAGAGAAAAGGATTAAAGATAGAAGGTTTTGATTTTGGAAATTCCCCACTGGAATATACTAAGGAAGCTGTATCAGGAAAAGATATGTTTATGACAACAAGTAATGGAACTAGAGCTATTGAAAATTCTGCAAATGGTTCTAAAAAACTTTTTATAGCAGCCTTCTTAAATGTAGAAAGTGTAGCTAAAAAAATATTAGAAGAAAATGATGATACTGTAATAATCTGTTCTGGTACTGATAATAATTTTTCTTTGGATGATGCATTATGTGCTGGAGAAATAATAAGAAGAGTAAAAGAAAAAAACAGAGATATTCAGCTTACAGATATCAGCCTTGCTATGAAAAGATTAGCTGAAACATCTCTTGGTATAGAGGAGACGCTTGAAGGAAGCAAGCATTTTGAATATCTAAAAACAATAGGTTTTTATGGAGATATGAATCATTGCTTCACTATGGATATGTTTGATATTGTTCCTGAATATAAAAATGGAGTTATAACTAAATAACTCCAGCTAAAATAACACTTATAAATAATAGAATTGCTCCTAGATAACCTTTCATTGAGAGAAGTTCTCCAAGGAATATATAGGCAAATAGTGCTGAAAATACAGGTTCAAGGGATAAAATTATTCCTGCCTGTATGGCACTTGTATCTTTCAAGGCATATATCTGCATGATATAGCATATCGCTGTACAGAATATTCCTAATATTATTATAACCCCCCATATTTTTATATCATGAGGAAATTTAAAACTCTCAGTACCTAATGAAATTATCATATTTAATATTCCCACTATTCCCATTTGCAAAGCACCTATTGCTACTGAATCAGCATCTTTAGGAATCCTTTCCATAACCAAAACTTGCAGAGCAAAAGCCAGAGCACAAATAATACATAGAAGATCTCCTTTATTGACAGTGAGCTGATCATTTAAAGTGAGAAGAACTATTCCGATAGTTGCTAAAATAACGCTTATAAGCAGTTTAAATTTTATTTTCTTCTTTAAAAAAATAACTGATATCACTGGAATCATGACTACTGAAAGGCTTATAAGAAATCCAGCATTAGAAGCACTGGTATATTTTACTCCTATGGTCATACTCAATACTGAGATAAATGCAAGTATCCCCAAGATGACGGAATATTTAAAAGTTACTTTATCGGCTTTTAATATTCTTTTATAAAAAAATAAAGCTGTTACTAAAAAAGCTGTTCCAAACCTTAATGAAGTGAGATTAAAAGGCTCCAGCAATCCTATTCCTATTTTGGTTAGAAAGTAAGTAGATCCCCAAAATAAAGCTACTAACCCTACAAAGAAATTTGCCCTTAGCTGCCTGTTCATTTGTTCCTCCTATGCTATCTATCATTTTTATTTAAAATTATATCAATGATTAATGATAATTGTATTTTTAAATTTGTTATTATATAATCCTTTGTTTGACTATTTTCCTTTTCTCCAAATTTCTTATTATGTAATTTTTTGCTGTTACTACATTATAATATACTATTGGAGTAATATGAAACATTTTATTAATTATTTTTACAATATTCTTATTTAAAGTGTAACTTTAATAAAAAACAAAATATAGTGTTTCTTTTTTCTTGAAAATTTATTACAATATAATAAAGAAGTTTTCAATTTTAGAAAGGAATAATAATGAGCAGTAAGAAGAGATATAATTCATTGGATAACTATTTCAAAAATACTTTCGGTGAAAAAATATATAAAGTTTCTTTAGATGGAGGCTTTACTTGTCCAAATAGAGATGGAACTTTAAGCACTAAAGGGTGTATATTTTGCAGTGAAAGCGGAAGTGGAGATTTTGCAGGGAGTAGAAGATTATCTATCACTGAACAGATAGAAGAGCAGCTGAAACTTATAGAAAATAAATTTCCTTCAGGAAAGGTTATAGCGTATTTTCAAAATTTTACTAATACATATGGGGATGTTGAATATTTAAGAAAAATATATTATGAAGCTCTTTCTCATCCAAGGGTAATAGGGTTGGCTATTGCTACCAGACCAGACTGTTTAGGGGATAATATAATAGAATTATTGAACGAAATAAATAATAAATATTTTTTATGGATAGAACTAGGACTGCAAACTATTAATGAAAAAGTTGCAAAAATTATTAATAGGCAATATCCTCTAAAGACATATAAAGAAGCAGCTGAAAAATTAAAAAAATATAATATAAAATTTGTTACTCATATAATTGTAGGACTTCCAGGAGAAGAGGAAGATGACCCTTTGAATACTGCTGTATATTCTGAAAAATGTGGAACATGGGGAATAAAAATACATTTATTGCACATTATAAAAAATACTGAATTAGAGAAATTTTATAAGGAAAATGAATTAAAAATACAAAAAAAAGAAGAATATGTGAAAAAAGTAGTTAAAATATTGCAAAATATATCGTATAATATAGTTATCCACAGACTGACAGGTGATGGAAATAAAGAAACATTAGCTGCACCATTGTGGAGCCTTAATAAAAGAGATGTTTTAAATAGTATTGAAAAAGAAATGAAAGCAGAGAATATATATCAAGGGGGAACTAAATTTTAAAGGGGGCGTTTTAAAATGGGAGTAATTATTAAACTAAATGCTATGAAAAATCAGCTGACATCTATAGAAAAAAAGATAGCTGAATATATACTTGCTGATCCTGAGAGAATAAAAAACCTTAATACCTATGAGATTGCAAGTAATTGTGATACAAGTCAGGCTTCTATTGTGAGGTTTTCTAAAAAGTTAGGATTCAAAGGGTTTCCTGATTTTAAGCTTTCACTTAGTCAGGATATCGGAAATAGAAAAGCTGAATCGCATGTAAATATTATGCATGAAGAGATTAAGCCTACAGATACTTTTGAGATAATTGGAAAAAAAGTGGCTACTGAAAATACAATGGCTGTGAATAATACTTATGAAATAACAGATTTCAAAGAATTAGAAAAAGCTGTAAAAATGATATCTGAAGCTAGAAAGATAATGCTTGCAGGAGTAGGATTTTCAGGAATAGTGGCTAAAGATTTTCATTTTAAACTTTTAGAATTAGGAAAACAGACTTTATTTGAAAATGATACTCATATGCAGTTGAGCTATCTAGCTACAATGAATGAAAATGATGTTCTCTTTGTAATATCTCATAGTGGAAAAACTTTGGAAGTATTTAATCTTGCAAAAGCTGCTAAAAATAGAAAAGTAAAAATAATTACATTAACAAGTGTAGTACAAAGTCCTATAAGGGAATTAGGAGATATAAAATTAAGCACTGTAGAAATGAAAAGTGATTTCAGAGCAACAGCTTTATCTCCAAGAATATCACAATTAACAGTAATAGATATGATCTACATAAAACTTATGCTGGAAAATGAAGATTTACAAGATTATATTTTCAATGCCATCGAACTTGTAAAAGGGTTTAAACTGAGCTAATTAATAAGATTTTTAAAATAAAATCATATGGAGGGTATTATGAGAGTTATCATCACAGACAAAAAAGTTGGAGATTGGGCTGCTGTATATGTAGCAAAAAAAATTAATGAATTTAAACCTACAAAAGAAAGACCGTTTGTATTAGGACTTCCTACTGGAGGTACTCCATTAGAAATGTATAAAAGACTTATACAATTAAATAAAGATGGAATAGTTTCTTTTGAAAATGTAGTTACTTTCAATATGGATGAATATGTAGGATTGACACCTGATAATGATCAAAGTTATCATCATTATATGTTCACTAACTTTTTCAATCATATAGATATAAAAAAAGAAAATGTAAATATTCTTGATGGAATGGCTGAAGACCATGATGCTGAATGTCAAAGATACGAAGATAAAATAAAATCATATGGAGGTATTCATTTGTTCTTAGGAGGAATAGGACCTGATGGACATATTGCTTTTAACGAACCAGGATCTTCTCTTACTTCAAGAACTAGAGATAAAGAACTGACTATGGATACAATAGTTGCTAATGCAAGATTCTTTGGTGGAGATATAAATGCAGTTCCTAAATTAGCATTGACTGTAGGAGTTGGTACAATACTTGATGCTAAAGAAGTTCTTATTATGGTAACTGGTCATAATAAAGCAAGAGCACTTCATTATGGAGTAGAAGAGGGAGTTAATCATATGTGGACTGTTTCTGCTCTTCAATTACACAGATGCGGAATAATAGTTTCAGATGAAGCAGCTTGTGCAGAATTAAAAGTTGGAACTTATAGATATTTCAAAGATATCGAAAGAAATAACTTAGATACTGATAAAATGCTTGCTGACTTATATAACGCCAAATAGTTTTATAGAGCGTTATAATAAAAATTAATAATTCATAAAAATAATTTTTAATTAAAATAAATGGACTTGGAATCATAAAAATTTCAAGTCTATTTTTTTATTTTTTTTAAAGGATTTCTATTCAGACCGTAGAATAATATATATAAGAGTTTATTAGTAATGTAATATAAATTGGAGGTAAGAATTATGGTAGAAGCTATGAAAGCAATGCAAGAGAGCATGAAGTCATTGAGTAACAATACAAAAGATATAACTAGAGCAATTGAAAGTCTTAGAGAGGAACTAGACGCAGTAGATGTATACAACCAAAGAGCAGAACTTGCTACTGATGATGAATTAAGAAAACTTATGATACATAACAGAAATGAAGAAATTGAACATGCTGCTATGATTATAGAGTGGCTAAGAAGAACTATTCCTGAATTTGATCACGAATTAAAAGATTATTTATTTACAGAAGGATCATTGGAAGATATCGAAGCACAAGCAACTGCTGGAGAAGGAGCACAATCTTCTTCTTCATTAAAAATTGGAAACTTAAAATAATCGGGAGGTAATATATATGGACTTTTTAAAAAGAGAATTAGCACCTATTACAGCTAATGGGTGGAAAGAAATAGAAGAAAGAGCAACAGCAGTACTATCAAAAGAATTATCAGCTAGAAAATTTGTAAAAGTAACAGGACCACTAGGAAGAGAAGTAACTTCTGTAACTACTGGAAGAATGGAAGTAAAAACTAAAGATGATGTGAAATATGGAGTATATAAAGTACAACCTCTTACTGAATCAAGAATATGCTTCCCTTTAAATAGATGGGAATTAGATAATATCGAAAGAGGAGCAAAGGATGTAGATTATAGTTCTTTGGATGAAGGAGTTAAAAAAGCTGCTAAATTTGAAGAAGACGCTATATTTAAAGGACTTGAAGATGGACAAATAGATGGAATTTACAAATCAAGCAGTTATGAAACTTTAGATTTTGGAAAAACTACTGATGAGACATTAAAAGCTATATTTGATGGTGTTTTAAAATTAGATGCTGCTTTTGCTAAAAAACCTTATGTACTAGTTGTAAGTAATGAAAAATGGTATTATTTAAACACTGTAGTTAAAGAATATTCATTACCAGAAAAATTAGAAAAAATATTAGGACATAAAATTATAGTAAGTAAATCAATAGATGGAGCAATACTTCTTCCATTTGATGATGAGAATATTGAACTAATAATTGGTGAAGATTATGCATTAGGATATCAAAATCATAATGAAACTGCTGTAGAACTTTTTATAACTGAAAGCTTTACATTTAGAGTTTTAGACCCAGCATTGATAGTTTTATTTAAATAAAAATCAATAACTATGGACCAGGATAGAGATATTCTGGTTCTTTTATTTTTTGAAGTAAAATGCTATAATCTAATCAACTAAAAGAACTCAGGAGGAACTATGAAAAATACTTATAAGATTTATCAAATTGATTCTTTTTCTAATAAGAAGTTTTTTGGAAACCCAGCTGGAGTAGTTTATAAAGCTGATGGATTAGCTGAAGTAGATATGCAGAGAATAGCAAGAGAATTAAACAATTCTGAAACAGCTTTTATTTTTTCATCTGATTCAAAGGAATATGATGTTCATGTAAGATTTTTTACTCCTTTGAGAGAAGTTCCAATTTGTGGTCATGCTACTATAGCAGCACATTATGTCATTGCCTTAGAAAATAATTTCAAAGAAAAAACTTGTATCAGACAGAAAACAGGTGCAGGAATACTTCCAGTGGAAATAGAACCAATAGATAATAGCTATAATGTTATTATGACACAAGGAAAAGTAGAATTTGGAGATATTATAGATGGAAAGAATTTAGATAGATTAGTCTCTGCTTTAGGAATTGACAATGATGATCTTATAAAAGAAGCTCCTGTACAGATAGTTTCAACAGGGCATTCTAAAGTAATGATAGGAATAAAAGACTACAAACAGCTTCATAATTTGAGACCTGATATGAAAGAACTCAATAAACTGAGCGATATTATAAATTGTAATGGATATTTCGTATTTACTTTTGACAGCAAAGAAAAAGATATTCTTTTGAAAGGAAGAATGTTTGCTCCAGCCATAGGTATAGAAGAAGATCCAGTAACTGGGAATGCCAATGGACCAGTGGGAGCATATATAGTAAAATATAATTTGGTAAAAATTGAAAATGATAATTTGAATTTTTCTGCTAAGCAGGGAATGTCTATAGATAGAGAAGGAACAATAAATGTAAATGTTCATATAGAAAATAGTGAGCCAGTAAAAGTTCAAGTATCTGGAACAGCAACTGTAGTTTTTAAAACTGAAATAGAATTGTAAAATGTTTCAATCTAAAATTACTTTTTACTTATTATATTAAAAAATTCTATCAATATATAAAAATGAGATTTATGTTTTAGATAAAATTTTTTATTGAAAGTAGCTTTTATAAACAACCTATAATTTTTATTAAGAAAAATATGAAAAAATTATTAAATTTCAAAAATTTTCTTTAAAAATTCTTAAAGAAAAAAATGACAAGAAGAAAAATCATATTATTTTTTAAGAAAAACTATAGGACTTTTTATAAGAATTAAATTAATAGAAAAAATAAAAAAGAGATATCACTGAAAAATAAAATTTCTCCACAAAATTAATAATAATTTTCCGATATCTCTTTTTATTATAAAATTCCTCATAAATTATTTAAAATAATTTTTACAATGTTACTTTAAATAACTAAACCACATATAATGTGAATTATATGTGGTAAAATTATTCAAATAATTTTTATTTAGATAATAATAAATTGTTTTGTAATTAATCGTATAAAATAAGAGCTAATTTTATAAAAAATGTGTACTTCATAGGCTGACGCTTTCATAGGTGATAAAATTGAAATTATTTAAGAAAATTTCTTTTTCTGAATGATTTTCAGCGAAATTTTATGATTTTTCTTAATTCAAATTATAAGACTATTTTTCTTCGTCGATATCTTCTAAAGAAGAAAAGACAGGAAGTTTTTCTAAAACTCTTTTTTCTAAAATTGATTTAGCATTTATATAAACTTCTGTTACTCTTGTATCAGCATGACCAAGAAAATCTCTTATTTCTAAAATATCTGCCCCATTAATAGAAAGTTCTGTTGCCACAGCGTGACGTACATTATGTGGACTGATATCTTTACCAATTAATTTACCCATATTTTGAACTAGATCATAAAGTGCCCTGTATGAAAGTTGAGTATTTTTTTCTGTTGAGCTGCTAAAGACATAGTGATCCTCTATATCGCTGTCATCTATATTGTAAAGAGATTGGAGATATTCTTTGTATTCTTTCAATTTTTTAATAAGAATATCATGGACAGATTTATATTGCTCTCTTCCACTTTTAGTTTCTTCCAATTTTATGTAATAGTTCCCTTCTCTTTCTAGTATATGCTTGAATTTAAGATTAATTAATTCCTGACTTCTCATTCCAGTATAAAATAATGTATATAAAATATTTACATTTCTATAGTCCTTTTCTCCATTTATTTGATATTGTCCTATAATTTTTTTTATGTCCTCAAAAGATAATTTAAGTACATTATCAATATTTCTTGATACTTTAAAAAGTTCTACATATTTAAATGGATTTTCATAACCATTTTTTTCCATTTCCTTATATAGAGATTTTAATGAAGAAATTATCTTGTTTATAGATGTTTTCTTTAGCTTTCTGTCTTCTACCAAGTAAGCGATATAGTCTTCCACATCTTGTTTTTCTACATCTTTCATCAGTTCGATTAATTCTTCTGCTCTTATTCCTTCCTCTCCTTCATATACGAAATTGAGAAAGTCTTTAAGATAGAACATATAATCTTTAAGAGTTTTTTGAGAACGATATATTTCAAAAATACTTTTACGTTCTTCTTTATTTCTTTTCTTTCTTCGACTGACTGCTACTCCGGTTTCTTCTCTTTTAACTATATCCATTTCTACCTCTTTTTAAAAGTCCTATTAAATAAATTAAGAAAATTATATAATATCTTCTATATTTACTTCTTTTACAGCTCCGAGTTCTAAATCTTCCAATTTTAGTTTTCCAAAAGAAACTCTTCTTAAAAATGTAACTTTATTCCCTACTGCTTCTAACATTTTCTTTACTTGATGGAATTTTCCTTCTTTTATAGTCAGGTGAATTTTACAAGAATCTATTTTTACTGCCTTTCCCGGCATTGTAATATATCCTCCTATATCTACTCCATTTCTTAATCTTTCTAAATCTGCTTCAGAAATCTCTTTTTCAAGTTCAGCATAATAAGTTTTCTCCACATGATTTTTTGGAGACAGCAGTTTATGGTTTAAAGCTCCATCACTAGTCAGCAAAAGAAGCCCTTCAGTATCTTTATCCAATCTTCCAACAGGAGCTAAGTCTTTTTTTATTACCCAGTCAGGCAACAAATCCATAACTGTCTGATCTCTTGCATCTTCTACAGCAGTTATGTACCCAGCTTTTTTATTCAATATATAGTATCTGAATTTCTTATATTCAAGTTTTCTTTCTTGATAAAAAACTTCATCATCATTCTCTTTTATATTCATTTGCGGATTATCAGCCACTGACCCATTTACAGTTATTTCTCCTGTATTAAGCAGTTCTTTTACTTCTCTTCTGCTGCCAAGTCCACATTCTGTTAAAAATTTATCTAATCTCATTATTCCTCCAGTTAATTTATTCATAATTAAATACTAACATATTATTTGATAAGTTTCAAATTTCCTTTTAAAATCTTTCTATAAATGTTATAATTGATACAAGATTATTTTGAAAAGATAGGAGATTCTGAAACTATGATAAACTTTACTAAAATTGATGAAATGATTGAAATTATAGAAAATAATCAAATTCCAGATGGTATGACATTCAATGAATATGTCTGTGAATTTTACAATGAAGTGAAAACTATTCCTTTATCTAAATATCTTAGAACTAAAAACAAGGTAAAAAGACTTCCTAAAATAATGAACAGTAAGAAAGCTGGAGAGGTTATTTTAGCCAGTGAAAAAGACGATGAAATCAAGACTTTTCTAAAAAGAAAAGGCTATAAAGAAATTCCACAGCTTGACTATAAGTCTATTATGCTGTTAAGAAAAACCGACTTATTATCAAACTGGAAAAAAGTGCTTCTTTTCTTTGAAGGGGAAGGAACTGTTGAAGAAATAAACAGCTCTACAAGACCTATTCTTTTACCACAGGAAATAGAAAAATTAGAGAGCTATGTCAAAGATGAGCTTAATATTAATGACCAGGAACTTAACTGGTTATTAACTAAATTTGAAAAAATGCAGAAAAATAAGATGATTTTAAAGTCATTGCAGAAATTATCAAGATAAAAAAAGAGGATAACTCACAAATAGAAATATAATTTTAGTAATTTATTAATCTCTAAAATTAAGTCTAAATTTGAGTTTATCCTCTTTTAACTTTTATAATAATCTTTTTTCTTATCAATTTTTTCTTTAAGATTTATACAATCATTTAAATGACCTATTTGATGTCTGGTTCCAGGCATAAGTATTATTCCAGCAACATTTTTTCTTCCCCAGAAATCTAAAAGCCATATTGAATCAGGATGAGTGGTTACTCCACCTTCTTTTAGTATTTTTTCAATATTTTTACTTTCTACTCTCCTTTTCATATCTTCAAATACAAGTTTTGAAAGTATATTTTGACTTTGATTTCCTACAGCTTTTCTATATTCTTTTAATACATCAATATTTATATTCCTGCTTAATTCCATTATTTCATCATCAGTCATTGCATTTCCAGTATCAGTAAATTCTACATTAAGCTTCTTTTTCCACTCCTTGTTAAATATCTGATTACTTTCATTAAGAAGTATATTTATAGTAAGATCTTCAATTCTTGTTATATGCCAGATATTCCAAGCAATAGTTACATCTTTAATTGTTGGCATAATAGAAAAATCTTTTGTATCAAGGCTTTTCCATAATTGATTCATTAAGGTGTCATCAATATCAGAAAAATGAAGGTATTTGTGCATAGAGAGATAAAGCTCTTTTGCACTATCAAAAGTTTCTTTTTTGCTTATAAGTTCTTTTAAATTTTTTTGCTGTATATTCCAATCTGAGGCTATACTCATAAATCTCTCCTTATTGTTGAAGTTGTTATATAGATTTTATCATTTTATTTCAAATAATAAAAGTAAATAAAAAAGCTGAATTCAATTTTAAATTAAATTCAGCTTGAAACTATCATAGAATTAGAATTTATTAAAATGAAGTTTTGCCATATCAACATCAGCATCTGTATAGGCAGGTTTCTCTTCATCAGGATATCCTAAAGCCATCATATTATGAACTTTTAATTCTGATGGAGCTCCTAGAATCTTTTTGATATTTTCATCAGTTGCATTCCCTTCACTGTCTACTTTTTCTTTAGTCTGTATCCAGCAAGATCCAAGTCCTAAATCATGAGCTTTTAATTGAATTATAGTACTGGCAATAGCACAATCGTCATCCCAAGTAGGATTTTCATGCCCTAGTATAACTATCATAAGTGGTGCATCAGCTGCAAATGTTGCTCCACTTTCTTTAGCTACAGATAATTTTTTTATTATTTCTTTATCATCTATTACTACAAATTCATACGGCTTTCTATTTCTACCACTAGGAGATACTAATGCAGTCTTCATAAGCTCCATTACCACTTCTTTTTCTACTTTTTTTTCTTTAAATTTTCTTATTGTTCTTCTGCTTAAAAAATCCATATATATTCCTCCTTAGAATTTATTTGATAAGACTATATAAAAGGTTTATTTCTTCTTTCCAGATAGAACTATCAATAGTTTCCAATATAATAGGGATATTATCAAATCTTTCATCATTCATAAATCTTTCGAAAAATTCCATTCCTAAAATTCCTTTTCCTATACTGTCATGTCTATCTTTTTTACTTCCAGTATCAAATTTAGAGTCATTAAGATGTACTCCTTTAAGATATTTAAAGCCAACATATTTTTCAAACTCATCCATAGTTTTTTTATAACCTGCTTCATCTTTTAATTCATACCCAGCAGTTATTGTATGGCAAGTATCAATACAAGCTCCTATTCTTTCTTTATTTTTTATTTTTTCAATAATTTTTCCTAAATGTTCAAATTTATATCCCATATTCGAACCTTGACCAGATGTATTCTCCAGTACAATAACTATATTTTCTGTAGCATCGATAGCTTTGTTTATACATTCTGCTATATTAGCTATACATTCATCTTCAGTTATTTCATTTAGGTGGCTTCCAGGGTGAGTGTTTAGGTATTTCAATCCTAACTGATCACATCTCTTTATCTCTTCAATAAAAGCATTTAGAGATTTTTCTCTCTTCTCTTCATCTTTTGAACCTAGATTTATAAGATAACTGTCATGAGGAAGTATATACTCATTAGTGTAGCCGTATTCTTTTAAAGCTTTTTTGAATTTTTCTATATCTTCATCAGTTAATGGCTTGGCTTCCCATCTTCTTTGATTTTTAACAAACATTCCAAAGGCTCTTGCTCCTATTTCTTTTGCATTTTTAGGAGCGTTGAAAGGTCCACCTACCGTGCTGACATGAGCACCTATAAATTTTCTCGCAATTTTTTCTTCTCTTGTTCTTTTCATATCGTTCCTTTCTCTTTAAATCTTTTCCATATATATTATACTATTTTATACAGCAAAATAAAAGAGATGATTAAAATTATAATAACCTTAAAAAAAATTATTATAAATAAAAAGAAATTGTTTTTTTTAGCGAATACTTATAATATAAGGAATTAATTAATAATTAGGAGGAAATTTATATGAAAATGAAAAAATTAAATTATATTATCGCAGGTTCTCTTTTATCAGCTTTGGTCCTTGCTGGATGTGGAAATGATAAACCTAATCAGGAAGTACAAAAACTTATGACAGAAACTCAAAAAGATTTTGCAGCTTTTCAAGAAAGTATAGTTAAAGATTCTACTATGACTGAAGCTCAAGCAGAGGATAAAATACAAAAATTATTATCTGAAATTCAGGTTAAAGAAGATGCTGCAAAAAAAGAAGTCGCTAATATAAAAAATAAAGCTGAACAGGATAAATTAACAAAAGAAATTGAAAAAACATTTGGAACAATGAAAGAAGCTCTTACATCTCTTGAAATGAAAATAAAAACTCCTACTCCAAATCCTTATGAAGAACAAGTAGAAGTTCAAGAAATAGAGAGTGTAGAAGGAACTAATGACGGACAGGCTCAATCTAACTAATTCTTAAAAAACCTTTATTTACAGCAATTAAAAATCATAATGGTTAATTTGAATAAAATTAGTAATATAAAAAGCTCTCGTATATATGAGAGCTTTTTATATAGTATTTATTATATAAGAAACAATTTCTTTATCTTTTCCTGTAAGCATAACAAGAATTCCGCCATTTTTATCAGAATCTTTGATAACTAAAGGATTTTCTGCTTTTCCTTCTTCAAGGTAGTGAAAAAATTTGATCTTTTCAATTATTAGTTCTTCCATGTTAGTAACATTTTTTATTTTATAATCTCTTTTTAAATCATTTAATTCTTTTTCAAAATTTTCTACTGTAAATTCAAAATTGCTTTCTAAATGATTTTTCACTTTTGTTATTTTTACGACCATGGCACATCACCTATTACGAAATTTTTTATATTTATACTAGTATTAAACAGTAAAGTTTACTAATTTCTCAAATATATAAATGTTAACTGTATAATAACATTTATTTTCATTTTTGTAAATAATATCAAAATATTTATTTACATTTTTTTGTGAGATAAATGGCTAAAAAATTTACTTTAAAGGAGATTATTCTTTCTTTTAAAAAACAAAAATATTTTTCGGGAATTTTTAAAATAATATTTTATCAGAACACAATAATTCAAATAAAGATAAAAAAATTGAATTAAGTTATTGACTTAATATTGTAATTCGTGTAAAAATATAGGTAGAAGTATCCAACTATTCAAAAGGAGAAAAGATGGAAATAATTTATCAAAAGAGAGAGAAACTCAGAAATGAAAACAGAACTTTTAGATTTCTGGTGGAGGTAAGAGAATTCAGCAAGTTAGAAATATCTCAATATTTGAATATCAGTATACCAACAGTTACGAAAATATTAGAAAGATTTTTAACGAGTAAGCTGATATATGAAACAGGAACTAACAGTGGTAAACTTGGCAGAAAAGCGGTAAAATATCAATTTAATCCTAATGCTTATTTTTCCATAGGAATCAAAGTAGAAATGAATCATATATCTATGGTTCTGATAAATCTTGATGGAAAAATATTAAAACAGACTGTTGTCAAAGAAGAATTTATTAATAGTGAGAATTTTGTCTTTCTGGTCATAAACGAATTGAAAAAATTTTTATGGGAATTTGATAAAAAAGAATTTATAAAGGGAATAGGGATAGTTCTTCCAGGAGTTGTAGATCCAGAAAATAATATGATAAAATTAGGTGGAAATTTTACTCTTCTTAATCAGGATATGAAAGAAATAGAAGAAGAATTTGGTCTTCCAATATTCTTAGAAAATGAAGCTAATGCTGGTGCTATAGGTGAATATATAGTTAATCACTCTGGACTTCAGACAAAGAAAAATATTCTTTTCATATCAATAGACACTGGTATAGGTTCTGGAATTATAGTTGAAGATCAGCTGTACAGAGGAAAAGGAAATAAATCTGGGGAAATAGGGCATATTCCAATTATCCCAAATGGAGATAAATGTGTTTGCGGAAGTGAAGGGTGTCTTGAACAATATTGTTCTAATCTAGCTTTAATGAAAGAATTTGAAAAAGAATTCCAATGTGAAATTAAAGAGTATGAAGATATCTTCCAGAAAAAATTTATAAAAACAGAAAAAGGTAAGAAAATATTAGAGAGATATACATGGATTTTAGCATTAGGAATAAAAACAGCCTTGATGATGCTGAATTCTGATAAAATAATAATCGGAGGAAAAATTTCTGATTATAAAGAATATTTTGAACCTTTACTTAAAGAGATAATTTTCTCAAATAATATTTTCAGTAAAGATAAAGATATTCTTGAATTTTCTTCTCTTTCTGATAATGCTAATTTATTGGGAGCAGCATTTATTCCCTTGGGAGAATTTTATAAAACATACAACGAAGATGTTTAAATATATGATATAGTCTCTATTTTCTAAAATAGAGTATTTATATAATAAAATTTTAATTAGAGGTGATTTAGATGATAAATAATGAGAGTGTATTCTTCCTATAGTGGAAGGATGTAAAAGTCCTTTTCTATTATAGGTTTTGATAAAAATTCGCGGTCAAAAATATAATTAGATGGAGGATAATATTGAAATTAGAAATAAGATTAGAAGAAAAAAATGATTATAGAAAAGTTGAAGAGATGGTTAGAGAAGCCTTTTGGAATCTATATGTTCCAGGAGCCAGCGAACATTTTATCCCTTACTATTTAAGAGATTCTGAAGTAACGATTCCTGAACTTAACTTTGTAGCAGTTAAAGATGGAGAAATAGTTGGATATATTTTCTATACAAAAGCTGAAGTAAGAGATAAAAATGGGAAAGCCCATGAGATTTTAAATTTCGGCCCCTTATGTGTAGATCCAAAATATCATAATCTTGGAATAGGAAAAGCTTTAATAGAACATAGTAAAAAAGCAGCAGCTGAAATGGGATATAAGGGAATAGCTATATATGGTTACCCTGGGTACTATACAAGAGTTGGATTTCAAAGTGCAGCTAAGTTTGGAATAGCAAGAGCTGATGGCGTTTTTGTTAAAGCACTTTTAGCTATGGAGCTTTATCCTAGTTCTCTGGAAGGAATTTCTGGAAATCTTCATGAATTTTTAAGTGATATTCCATTTGGAGGAGATGAGTTTTTAGAGTACGAATCAACATTTCCACCAAAAGAAAAAAGACATGAGCCATCACAAGATACATTTGCAGAAATGGCTGATAAATTAGAAGATCCAGAAAATATAAAAATTTAACAAATCACAAACCACCACTTCAAGTGGTGGTTTGCTCCACCCTATAAGGGTATGGT